>WBZM01001372.1_pt1 | contig 24442 bp, 19 predicted proteins | sample 5204271 | NCBI WGS metagenome assembly WBZM01 (sample SAMN12344346, study PRJNA552823) | activated sludge metagenome | biome: Activated sludge suspended growth; feature: Nitrification reactor; material: Wastewater; isolation source: activated sludge from nitrification reactor of wastewater... | reverse complement strand
GATGAATACATTAGCAGATTCTCAAGATATAGATGCCTTGTGGGACTATATGGATCCTATTAAGTCCGAACAATGTTTTACCCAAGCTATTGCACAAATAAACCCTGGGACACTGCCATTATTATATGCAGAGTTATTAACTCAACAAGCTCGTGCAATCGGTTTACAACAACAGTATGAACGTGCCTTTGCAACACTTGCCGATGCTGATGCTTTAATCAATAATACTTCGTCAGTAGCATTAGTACGGTATTATTTAGAATATGGACGATTACTCCATTCTTCAAGAACATCCCATGCCAATGAATATTTTTTGAAGAGCTATACTCTTGCAATAGAATTGCATGAAGATTTTTATGCTATAGATGCAGCTCACATGTTGGGCATAATTGAAAAAGGATTACAATCATTGGAATGGAATACTATAGCAATTGACATTGCTGAAAAATCAATACATCCAAGAGCAAAAAAATGGCTCGGTAGTCTCTATAACAATACTGCATGGACATACTTTTTTTCTGAGAATTATCAAAAAGCATATACAATTTTTCAAAAATCTAAAGCATGGTATGCAGAAAGAAATTTACTCAATGAAGAATTTATTGCTGAATGGTCTTTAGCCAGAACATTACGCGCACAAGGTCATTTACAAGAAGCATTACAAGCGCAACTAACTCTATTAGAAAATCGCCAAGCTGCAAATTTTCCGGAAGATGGATATATATCAGAAGAATTAGGTGAAATTTTACTTTCCATGGGAAGAGAACAAGAAGCAGCTCCCCACTTTGCACATGCTTTTGACTTATTACGTCATGACATTTGGTTACAACAAAATGAAGATAAACGTTTGAAGAGATTAGAACTACTTAGTAATAACTTTTCCAATTCTCAGGAACAAGAGCATGAGTGAGTCGAGAGCACTTTTTATTGCAATAACCGGCGGCATCGGCAGTGGAAAATCTACTGTATCAAATATAATACGAGAGCATGGCTATTCCGTTATTTCAGCAGATGAAGTTGCACGACATGTAATAGAAAATGACGAAAACGTGAAAACTCGATTAATAGTAGAATACGGTAATGCAACTTTTCTGCCTAATGGTACATTAAATACCGCACATTTATCTTCTCTTGTATTTTCGAAAGAAAACAAAGAGAAAATAAAAAAACTCAATAGTATTGTTCATCCTGCAACCTTAGATGCAATTATTGACATGGCAGAAAAGCTTGATGAACAAGGTGAAAAGTGTATTTTTGCCGAAATTGCTTTATTATATGAATCAGGTCTCGAAGATGCATTCGATTATGTTATTGCCGTAGCTGCCCCCGAAGAAATACGGATTCAGAGAGTAATACAAAGGAATCCTGAAATGACGAAGGAACAGATACAATTACGCATAAAAGAACAAGCTGATCAAGGTTGGGTAAAAAATCAAGCTGATTTTGTTATAGAGAACGATGCCGGACTTGATAAATTAGAAGATTCCATTCATTTTATTTTGGGATTAATTCCCCATTTACCGGTTGTATATTCAACTGATGATGAGAATTTGACAAACGACGATACTATGGAAGACACACAATGAGAATTTCACGTTCAATAGTACCCAATTTATTCACTTTAGCAAATTTATTCTGTGGATTTAGCGCAATAATTGCTATTTCCGATGGTAAATTCTTCGATGCCGGATTATTTATTCTTTTTGCAGGAATATTTGACGCTTTAGATGGATTCGTCGCGCGATTAACACGTTCAGCATCACCTTTGGGTGTACAATTAGATTCATTGTGCGATGCTACAAGTTTTGGCGTTGCGCCTTCTTTTTTACTCTATGAAGTCTGCTTACAACATTCCCATACTTTTGGAATTTTGCTTGCAAGTATTCCTGCTTTGGCGGGCGTATTTCGTTTAGCACGTTTTAATGTAGAATTAACTTCTCTCGAAGACAAAAAATATTTTACGGGCATGCCTATTCCTGCGGGAGCTTTAACCGTTGTTTCTTATGTATTATTTTTTGGTTTAAATACCTCAGGTACTTTGTTTTCCCAATCTATTGATGGTGCTTTAGTAGGGATTATTGTTGGTCTGACAATGGTAAGTAGAATTAAATATGATAATTTACCCAGACCATCACTCAAAGGATTAAAGGAAAGTCCTCTTGCATATATATTGTTTATCATATTGTGTGGAAGTGTCTTACTTACGAAAGGATACACTTTGTTTCCATTTATGGTATTATACATGGTATTCGGCGCATCACGACACATCTATAATACTATCATAAAAACAAAGAAAAAAGCTAAGTAAAAAACGATTATTTTCCCCACATTTGCATTTGATGGCGAAGTGTAGTTACTCCTGCAATTGAATCACAAAATTTCATTTGTAAATCAGTTTCTGCTTTTAAATTAATAAGTCCCGCTCGCTTTGGTCTTGGTGATTTTTGCCCAAGTTCCTCAGAAGTCATTGCATTTATCAATGTTGAGTCATAGCTGAATACCTTAGCAATATTTTTTGCGAACTCATAACGATTACAGTAATCTTTGCCCGAAATATTATAAATTCCGATACGTTTTTTTTCAATCACTTTTTTGACCGCAAGTGCAATATCATCAACAAATGTAGGATTACCAAACTGATCGTCAACCACCTTAAACGGTTTACCCATATCTAATCTGCCAATTACCCAATTTACAAAGTCAATATGCCGATACGTAGAATGTCCATAGACAATATTTGTGCGTAAAATTGTGCAATCCACGCCGGATGAATGGCAAATATTTTCAGATGCCAACTTGGTTCTTCCATAATAGTTGATGGGGTTCGGTATATCATTTTCACCATAAGGACCTTTGTTACCATCAAAAATATAATCAGTAGAAAAATGAAGACAATGGGCATCAACTGCTTTTCCGGCACGTAGAAAATTATCTACCAATGTCACATTCGATGACCATGCGCCTTCTTTATCAATTTCACAGGCATCTACATCTGTCATAGCTGCACAATTAATCATAACAGATGGAAGTTCTTTTATGGCAATTTCTTTGAATTGTTTGTAATCGTGATGCTTAACAGTATAAAGCGTCACACCGTCAATATCGCCAACCAAATTATCTGCCGATGAAACAAGTATAACCGAAGCATTTAATTCGGCACGCACCATTCGAACAATTGCCTCCGCAACTTTACTGCGAGCACCGACAATCATTATTTTTCTTTGTATATTTGTATCTGCTTCCATTAACTTCAGAGTGTCTTTTTCATATTGATATGAGGTATTGTTACTTCAACATATTCCTCTCCATAGGTTGAATATCCTAATTTTTCATAAAATCCGACAACATTTTTTCTTGCATGCAATATTATTTCTTTAAATGATAATTCACGAGCAATGTTTTCAGAAAATTGCACTAATTTTTTACCGATTCCCTTTGATTGAAGTGCCGTATCTACAGCTACTTGTCGCATTTGAATTACAGTTGTATCCAAAGGGGTGAGTAAAAGGCAACACAGTAAAGTATTGCCCTCAAACCCTGCTACATGTATTGATTCTGCCTCATTTCCTAATGAAGTCAAGTCCAAAGTTAATCCCAATGGTTTTCGTAATATCGTATCGCGTAAATCCACCATACGATAATATTCTTCACTTTGATAGGCGACAACAATAAAATTCATGCGCTATTTTGAAAATTGTGGTTGTAAGCCTTGCCAGCATTGATAATAATCATGCTGTAATTCACCCGTTTCCATTGCATATTTTGTCGGTTTACACACAAAACGTGTTTCAAACATAAATGCCAATGTATTTTCCTGTTTATGAGGAACTAATTGTGCATTCGTTGCTGCTTTATGGGTTGCGGCATCCGGTCCATGTCCCGACATACAATTATGTAAGCTGCATCCACCCGGAACAAAACCTTCCGCTTTAGCATCATATTGACCAAAAATCAGTCCCATAAATTCATTCATAAAATTGCGATGGAACCATGGCGGTCGGAATGTATTTTCAGCAACCATCCAACGCGGAGGAAATATAACAAAATCACAATTTGCTGTTCCGGGTATTTCCGACGGTGCAGTCAGTACTGTAAATATGGAAGGATCAGGGTGATCGAATGATACTGTATTAATTGTGTTAAATGTTGCTAAATCGTATTTATATGGTGCATAATTACCATGCCATGCCACAATGTCTAAGGGTGAATGATCAATAGGAGCTTCCCATAAATTCCCCAAGAATTTTGCAATAACAGTAAAATCACCATCAATATTTTCATATCGTGCAACAGGAGTAAGAAAATCTCTCGGATTAGCCAATCCATTTGCACCAATTGGACCTAAATCAGGTAAGCGGAAATTGCTGCCATAATTTTCACATATATAACCACGCGCACTTTCATGTAATAAATCTACTCGAAATTTAATACCGCGTTGAATAACACAAATTTCACCGGGAGCAACATCCATACGTCCCATCTCGGTGTCTATGCGCAATGCACCCAGTTGTGGCACAATAAGCATTTCACCATCAGCATTATAGAAAAAAGTCTTTTCCATATTTTTATTTGCTGCATACACATGAATAGCCAGTCCATTATGCATAGAACAATCACCATTGCCGGCAATTGTCACCATACCACTAATAAAATCCGTTGGTTTTTCCGGTATCGGTATCGGACTCCAACGCAATTGATTCGGCGGTGTCGGCACTTCATCAAATGGCGTTGATCGCAATAAATTATTATCAATTTGTTTGAACGGTTTATGTACGACAGAGGGACGTATTCGATAGAGCCATGACCTTTGATTCGTATGGCGCGGTGCTGTAAACGGTGAGCCGCTTATCTGCTCCGCATAGAGGTTATACGGCACTTTTTGTGGAGAATTTTGTCCTTTTGGTAAAGCATTCGGTTCTGCTTCAGTGGCAAATTCATTGCCAAAACCCGACATATATTGTAATTCAGACATAGAGAATACAGAATAAATGATATAAATGTTCTTTGTTGCGCAAAAATACGTATTCGTAGGATATCACAGCAGATTAGCTCCCTTCTTTTGTGATGATTAAATGACCAATCTCCCGTACATCAATAGATTTCATACATTCATGCGTCCCGAGCGGGCATATATGTTTGCCATGATGATGACAGGGACGGCACTGCAATCGGCTATTTTGTACAATGATACTTCGTGGATCCGGCGGAAAAAAACCAAATTCAGGAACTGTCGGTCCATATATCATAATTACCTTGCAATGTGCAAGATATGCCAAATGAGCCGGTGCGCTGTCATTGGAAATGAGCACTTCCGCCATTTGCAAAACCGACAAAGTTTGGGATAATGTGGTCTTGCCGGCAAGAGAAACGGCTCCACTCAGACCTGCGATAGATTCACAAAGCTCTTGGTCGGCTTGACTGCCTATCAAAACAACATTTTTCCCTTTATTCCGAAGATACCTTGCCAATTCTATCCATTTTTCTTTGCCCCATTCTTTTGTTTTCCAGACGGAAGCGGGTGCTAAAACCACACTATGTTGCACTATCTGTTGTATATCGTCCCCTATTCTCACGACCGACTGATTAAGTCTGTAATTCCAGCTATGAAAAATATTGACAGCATATTTTTCACCGGATAATATCGTAAATAATGAGCATAATTTCTCAATTTCATGACCTACAGTCATTTTTTTGATTGTTTTTGTTAATAACCATGATAGAGCATTTTCTTTATATCCGACTGAAACAATAGATTGAGAAGAATAATATCGTATCAAACCACATAAAAGATTTGTTCGTAATGATGTATGAGGAACAAATAATATATCAAGCGACAATAAAGAAATTTCCTTCGCTAAGTTATTCATGCTCCTAAAAGAACGATGTTTTTTTTTCTTATCAAACACAATAATAGTATCAATTTCTTGAAACGATTGTGCAAGTTCAGCTCCCACAGGTGTTGTAATAAACACAATATTACTGTAAATAAATGTCTTTTTGAGCAAAGCTAACAATGGTATAGTCAAAGCTATATCGCCTATAAACGCAGTTTGAATAACCGCAATAGTGTGAATATTTTCCAAAAAATTATGGTGCTTCATATTTCCAACGTTTATGTTGCCAAGCCCATTGTTCGGGATAACGATATATAATATTTTCTAAAGCTGCTACATGTCTTTTTGTAAGTTGTTTACGTCCTTCCGGTGTATCGGATAAATCATCGAAGTGTATTTCTTCTAATCGGACACTATAAGTACCATCTGAATTTCTTCGAGCAAAACCAATAATAATAGGCACACCAAAACGTAATGCAAGCTGTGCGGGCGCTTCATGAGTGACAGCCGGTCGTCCCATAAAATCAACAAATATATCTTTGTGCGGATCACCGGCTTGATCAACGAGAAAAGCAACAGGTCTTTTGCGTAATATATCACGGACAATTTCTTTGGCAGCATTATCAGCATCAACAACGGTATTATTGACACGTGTGCGTAATTTTTCGAGCATAATGGCAACTGCTGAAACTCTTTGTTTTTTAACAACAATAGTCATAGGCACAGAAGAAAGTATGCCGGCAGTAAATGCTAATAATTCCCAATTACCGAAATGACCGGACAAGAGTATAATACCTTTATTGCGCTCATGAATTTGGTTGATTAACTCTATATTCTCAAAGGAAATTTTAGAACAAATTTTTTGCACAGACCAATACGGCATTGCTGCTATTTCTAAGAATGTCAAAGCAAGACTATGATAACTTTTTGTGGCAATTTCTCGTATTTTTTCTTCACTCAATGATGGGAAAGCATTCGCTATATTCTCTTTCGTATGAGCATAACGTTTTTTATCTATTGCAATCATGAGTGCAGAAAGAAAATATGCTACAATAGAGCGTAAAGAATGAGAAAGTATCGAAGAGAATATACCGACACCACTTACGATAAGTTTCATTATCTTCTTTGTCCATTTGTAGAATTATTCATATCATTTCTGGATTTATGTACATAGACATTCATCCAATTTTCATTTCTTACTTCATTAATTGCATTGGAATGTACCAACACATAATTATTGACATTATGTATATCAACGAAATTAAAATTTATCCCCCCTTGTGTCCTGTCATAATACCATGTTTGATATGCATTTGATTCAGCCACAACATTTCCTCTGTCAATGGTTGTCGGAAATCCATATTTACACAATACTCTTCCCATATCGGTACGCCATCCTTCGCCGATACGCGGATTAGAATAATGAATATCAGCATATTGAATTGCTCTGCGATATTCTAATAATCGTTCATTTTCAATAGTTTCTTTATTGGGGTCACGAGTGGACCAAAAACGATACATAAATTTCTGCTTTGCTTTTACATCCACTAATTCTGCAAATAATTCAGACTCAGTTTTTGTAACAATGTATTGTGCTTTTTCAAATTCATCCATAAGTGTCTTTTCACCCATTGTTGCCCATTCACTCATTGAGAATAATTCGTCTTCGCTGTATGGAGCTGCCATACGCGGAGGCATTGCAGGGTTCAAAATGTACATTTTTTTTGTCGAATATGCCACATCACTTTCATTTTTATATGAAGCAACAGAAAGTTGAATAAAATACACACCGCTTGGCAAACCATTAAGCCCTAAAGAAGTATGTTCAATCATTGTATCGCTGCCTACAAGACGTGTATATTCTTTGGATGCAACCACTCTGCGGACACCGTCAAAAATTCTATAAAGAACAGCAACAGTATCACCTGCATATTTTTTTACATTATATAATTCACAATATGTAGTCACTACCGGGTCTGTACCAACAACTTCTTGCATTGGATTAGGTAACACATTCAATCCGTGTTTTGTAAAATTAGATTGTTTTTGCTTGGGATCAACAGGTGAAATTCCTTGAGAAAGTTGTAAATCACTTGCTTCAATATATGGCTTCCCAAAACTGCGCACATTCAATCGCACTTCTCTTTTAGCTACTGTTGTTGGATCGGCAGGATCTGTGATTTCAATAGACATTGTATAAGTGCCGGGTTGCAACAAAAGAACTTTTTGAGAATAATGGTACATTCTATGAACCGTTATGGGTTTATCTGCAATATTTTCCAAACGCCATATATTATCATTAACAATCAATCCATCAGTATTTTTTATTACTTGATGAATCTGTAATTGACCAATATATGTATTATCTTTTTTAGTATATGTAACGGTTGTATCGGGATATGCATAATATACCTCAATCCGTGTTTCTCCATTTTTCCCTGCAAATTGACAAAAATCAATTGTAAAGGAAATCGGCTTGGTATGTACTGTACCAATACTCATCAATACAGATGCAAGTATAACAAAACAAATTCTTACCATAATTATCTCTTAGAGAGTATATACTGTTTATTATTTTCACTATTATTCGTATTTTTACTCAACAAACCGTGTATTCGAGGGAAAAAAGTATGACTCTCTTACCATTTCGATACATTATTGTATTGTTTTTCTTTTTTATTCTTAGCTATCCTTCACAAGGACAAATTGTACTCAGTGAATTTCAGCCCGCTCCGGTTACAGGTAATCCCGAATGGATCGAGCTTTATAATTCATCTGCAAATACAGTCCAATTTAATGGCTATATCCATGACAGAACGACGAGCATAAAGGTTACATTCACGGCAAAAGGCAGATCATATATTGTACTGACACGTGACACCTCATCGCTTCGTGAATCACACACTTTACCCTCTGTCAATGTACTATTCGTTGAAATCAAAACGCCTACTCTGAATAATACCAATGATATCATCGTGTTGCGCAATAAAGATTCGGTTGTCATTGATTCTTTATGGTATTCGCTCAAAGATGCTCGCAAAGGCATCTCTTTTGAACGTGTTTCGATGACACTTCCAGCATACTTACCTTCAAATCTGCTTCAAAGCATTGCACCCGACAGCTCGACCATTGGCTATGTCAATAGTCACACAAAAGTAAGAAAAGATTTAATGCTATGGAAAACGAGTTTTGATTCATACGAAAAAAAACTATCTATAACCATAAAAAACAATGGTTTAACAAATCATCAAGATTCTTTACCGTTACGAATTTCATCACAATCGGATTCCTTGCTCTTGACTCATATTCTTACTAAACCTCTGTTACCTGATTCTCTTAGTACCATGACAGTACCCTTTACAGCACTTTCTGCCTTGCTGAAACGTTATCATGTCAATGACATTTATGTGAATGTACTCAATGTAGGAGACGAGCGTTTATACAACAATAGTACTTCTTTAGCACTCTACCCTCCCCATTCCTCACGCCCTTTACACATTAATGAGTTTTTGTATGATGAAGACATATCACGCCCCGAGTTTATTGAAATTACCAATACTTCCGACAGCATCGTATCGTTACTGCATTGGCAAATTCATGATAATACAGGTTATACAACTCCATCAAACCGTCATATCATTAACAAACCACTTACAATAGCTCCCAATGATTATGCCGTACTATGCTCAGACAGCAGTATTTTCCTTTATCCGAACATTGACAGCGCTAAAGTATATATTCTACCCAAAAGTCTAAGTTTGAATAATTCCGGCGATGACATAGTGTTACGCAATCCCAATGGCGATATTCAAGACTCTTTGCAATATACATCCAATTGGAAAGCATCGTCACTCAGCACATCGCGCGGCATATCTGTCGAAAAGCTTTCCCCTTCATTACAATCCCATTATCGTGATTCATGGGTTTCTTGCACCAATCAATACGGTGCCACGCCTACTTTACCCAACAGCAATCTTGTAGAAAAAAGTAATGGCGGTACATTCACCATCTCGCCGAACCCTTTTTCACCCTATCCTCCACGCTACGAACGCACCTTGCTTTCCTACACCACTCCTTTTGTGCAAGCACGATTAAGGATTCTCATTTTCTCAAAAGAAGGCGAAGAAGTACGCACATTGGTGAATGCGCCTCTTACGGGTAAACAGGGCGAATATATCTGGGATGGGAAAGATAATGATGGCAATGCCGTCGCTGTGGGTATATATGTCGTGTATCTTGAAGCAATAAACAATGATGACAATGATGTCTATATTGCCAAAACGACTTGTGTTATCGGAAATTAACACTGTCAATCATAGGCACAGTCGTATATTAACACACTTTTTAACATGATAAATCTTACAATGCCGAAAATACTTTTATCGCAATTCAAAAGCAATGAACTATTTTTTAACCGCGAGCTTGCTTGGTTGGAATTCAATAACAGAGTACTTGATGAAGCGGAAAATCACGAACATCCATTGCTTGAACGCTTAAAATTTCTCATCATCTTCGATTCTAATCTTGACGAATTTTTTATGATTCGTGTAGCAGGACTGAAAGATCAAATAGAAAATGACATATTTGAGCTATCGGGCGACGGCTTAAGTGCCAGACAGCAATTGCAATCCATCCGCAAACGTGTGACAGAGCTTTATGAGCGTCATGCCGCTATATTACAAAATCAAATTTTTCCCGAAATGGAAAAAAATGATATTTACATCCATAAATATGCAACTCTTTCAGCCAGAGAAAGGGATCGCCTCAAAGAGTATTTCTTTGATGATGTTTTACCCATTCTCACACCATTAGCTTTAGACACAGCGCATCCATTTCCTCGCCTTCTCAATAGAAGTTTGAATATTGTCTATATGCTCAATGAAGCAGATTCTTCCGCGACGGGTGGTAAAATAGCCGTGTTACAATTGCCGCCTGTTTTACCGCGTTTTGTCCGATTAAAGCGCAATTCGGGCTATCATTTTGTCTTACTTGAAGAAATAATCCAAGCAAACTCACAAGTGCTGTATCCCGGCTTTACTATCGAAGGTTCTTATGCCTTTCGGGTGACGCGCGATGCAGATTTGGAAGTTGCCGAAGATGAAGCAAGTGATTTGGTAACAGAGTTGCAAGAACAAATCAGACAAAGACCGTGGGGCGCTGCACCGGTACGAATGGAAATAATGGGCGATATGCCTGAGCATCTTATCACATTATTGCGTACTTCCACCGGCTTAGATTCTTATGATGTTTATACAGTAAATCGAATATTAAATTTCCCCGAATTTTTTGCTATTGTTGGGCTTGAAATTCCCGAATTAAAAGATCCTAAATTATCCTCACGGAAATTACCGGAATTTATCGGCACGGATGATGAAATTTTTGAAAATATTGCAAAAAAAGATATCGTTGTCCATCATCCTTTTGATTCATTCAGCAATAGTGTGATTAAATTTCTTATGGCTGCTGCTCATGATTCTAAAGTACTTGCCATTAAAATTACTTTATACAGAGCAGGAAAAAATTCTCCCTTAGTGGAAGTATTGAAAAAAGCCGTAGAACATGGGAAACAAGTAACTGCATTCGTAGAATTAAAAGCTCGATTCGATGAAGAAAATAATATTCAATGGGCAAGAGAATTGGAACAAGCAGGCGCGCATGTGGTCTATGGTGTTGTGGGGCTAAAAACACATTGCAAAATTGCTATGGTTGTCAGAAAAGAAGAAAAAAAGATAAAAACTTATGTTCATTTATCAACCGGAAATTACAATTTATCTACATCACGAATTTATACCGACATCGGTATTTTTTCTGCGAGAGAGGATTTTGCCGAAGATGCCATCAATGTCTTTAATATGTTGACAGGTTATTCAAATCACACGAGATGGGAACAATTTTCTGTTGCACCGAAAACCTTAAAAAGTGATGTGCTGCGACTTATCAACCGCGAAAGCGAAAACCATAGCATTGAATCACCGGGTATGATTTTTGCAAAAATGAATTCACTTGTTGATGAAGATATTATCAGGGCACTCTATAAAGCATCGCAAAAAGGAGTAAAAATACGATTAATTATTCGTGGAGTTTGTTGTTTGCGCCCGGGAGTAAAAGATATGAGTGAAAATATCGAAGTACGGAGCATCTTGGGAAGATTTTTAGAACATTCACGCATATTTTATTTCGGTAATAATGGCTCTCCTGAATTATATCTGTCAAGTGCAGATTGGATGCCGCGTAATTTTATCCGCCGTGTGGAAATAATGTTCCCTATTCTTGATAATGATGCCTTTACCGCCATAGCAGACATTATGGAAACGTATTGGAAAGACAATAATAGGTCAAGAGTATTATTGCCCTCGGGGACATATACCACTGTTGAAAAAAATCTCGAAGAACCGGCATTTAATGCTCAATCATATTTTTTGGAAAAGCACTCGGAGAAAAAGTAAAAGAGAGAGAATGACACTTCCTCTCATGTTATGATAAAGGTATATATTTTCATCAGCAGCAAGGATAATCTTCTTCACAGAATACGTATCGGTTGATGATGAGAACAAATAATGTTCAGCACAATCATATTCTTTTATAGTAAAAGCACCGATTTCGCACTATTCTCTTATTTTCGTAGTATATCCATACTATAAGGAACAGCTATGACCATGAGAAAAAATCCGCGCGTTGTTATCGTTGGTGCAGGTTTTGGCGGACTCAACGCAGCTAAATCTTTAGATAAAAGCAATATAGACACTGTCCTCATTGATAGAACCAATCATCACCTTTTTCAGCCGATGCTCTATCAAGTTGCAACTGCCGCTTTATCGCCCGGTGATATTGCATCGCCTATTCGGACTATTCTACGTGGAAAAAACTCCATTAAAGTCGAAATGGACGAAGTGCAGTCTTTACATTTAAAAGAACATTATATAATTCTTGCCGACCAAGGCAGAATGGATTATGATTATCTCATCCTTGCGCCGGGAGCACGTCATTCCTATTATGGTCATCCCGAATGGGAACAATATGCGCCCGGTCTTAAAAATCTTGATGATGCGCTGTATATTCGTGAAAAAGTACTGTTATCCTTTGAAAAAGCCGAGCATGTCTATGGCACTCACGAAGCACAACAATATTTGACTTTTGTTATTGTTGGCGGAGGTCCCACCGGAGTAGAAGTAGCCGGTGCTTTAGCAGAAATTGGTGAAAAAGCCATGCTTCATGATTTCCCTACATTGCGTAAATCCGATATTCGCATTTTTTTAGTGGATGCCGGTACAAGAATATTGTCATCGTTTCCCTCTTCTTTATCCGAAAAGGCACAAAGAGATTTAGAACACCTTGGTGTGACCGTCATTGTAGAATCACGTGTCATTGATATGACCGATCATACGGTGACTTTGGAAGATAAGCACGGTCAAAAAATTATCGAAAGTGCTAATATTATATGGGCTGCGGGTAATGAAGCATCACCTCTTTTACGAACAGCGGGCATACCATTAGATCAACAAGGCAGAGCTATTGTCGAGAGTGATTGTGCTGTTCCCGATTTTGAGAATGTTTTTGTTATTGGCGATGCGGCTCATTTTGAAGAGAAACAAGGGTCAATATTACCGGGAATCTGTCCCGTTGCCGTGCAGCAAGCGCATTATGTTGCTTCCATAATTATTCGTCGCATTGGCAAAAAGCAAAGGAAGCCCTTCACATATCTTGATAAAGGAACATTGGCAACAATAGGAAGAGCAAAAGCAATTATGACCATACGCGGTACATTCAATATATCAGGGCTTATAGCATGGCTGATGTGGGCTGGTATTCATGTATTTTTTCTTATCGGATTTCGCAATCGGCTTCGCGTGATGATTGAATGGATGTGGTATTATATAACATTCAAACCCGGTGCCCGCCTCATTGTGCGCAAACAACATCGTCAACGATCATCATAATGGAATATAGATGAGAAAAAGTAGTATAAAAAATGGAACTTTTTTCGATTGCGGCGGTATAGAGGGTTTACAATATTTTTGTGTAATGAATATGAATGATACGTTATCATCGGGTACATATTATTGCATCATCAATGCTGATGGTGTGAAAATTACGCTCCCTTTTATCAAACATTAACTTCTTTCTTGCTCCGCCGCCAAGCGGCGGAGCTTTTTTTGTTTATTCCTATGAAAACCTTTAGTGCTTTTATTCTCGGTATTCTATTTCCCATTATTGTTTTTTCTCAAACACCGATATGGAAAAGCATTAATGTTGCTCCAAGCAATAGTATTAGTTTCTTACCATCGCCAAACGGAAAACCTTTTGGACTACAGTACTCCGAAGGAAGAATTTATATATGGGACGAAGAACAAAAACGATGGATAAATGATTACAATGTTTTTTTTGATTGTAAGTTTCATTATATTTATAGTCTTGCAAATTTTGGAGAAAACACTTTTATAACAGCCGACTGTTCAGAAAATCCTCTTTATTATAATATCACCAATGGTCTATTATCCTATAGAACAAAAAATGGCAAATGGCAAATATTAATGGCTCCCGATACTATGCGTCAATTAATTACGAAATATCCTGAAAAATTAAGGACTGGTATCGGAAGCTTTTATGCAGGTACTGATAATAAACTCTATTATTGTTGGTATTATGAACGAGAAGAATATATCAATTTTGAAGATGTAGTTGTTGATAAAAAAATGATGGTGTTTTCTAAAACAAGTATAGATGCTCCGTGGATAAAAGAACCCGATATTCCCTCGCATTTCTTTTATAGTGGGAGAGCTCCGTATGGACGTGTATTTTGGGGAACGAACAATTACTTTATTCAAAGTTTTAATGATACCTTGTTTATTTATGAGAATGGCAATATAAAAAAAATATTACCCACAGGATTGCCATCACGAGCATATAATAATTTTACAGTTCATAATAATCGCTTTTATGTCGGATATGCAAACCTTTATCGCTATGATGATTCCGTGTGGGTAAATATATTTGACAAAGCCTTGGCTAATTATCTTATTATCAATGATTCTACAATCTATTGCAGCACCGCCGGCACGCGTTCTTTTCATTTGGCTGCCGATGGCGACGACTACGGTGATTCACTATACAAAACCACCGATGCAGGCAAAACATGGAAGGTTGTCAGCAAATTCTTCTTTCCAAGATATGCTGATAATGACGGCTACCTGTATGGGGACTATTTGTCACCGAGACACCTTTTAGCTCGATCAAAAGATGAAGGAAAAACCATTGAAATTATTAATGAAGGACTTGAGTTCAGCTCAGACTTTCATAGTGTCAGTGCGCAGAATGACGGGTCTTTGCTTGCCAGTGGACCGGGCGTATGGCATTCAACTGACGAAGGCGTTTCTTGGCGGTCTTTGGGGTTAGATACTTTTAATGTAAAACATGCTTTTATTGATGATAGCAATTATCTGCATGCGACAATTAGCTCTGATACTTTCCCACAATTTCGTAAAGGAAGAGTCACCCTTGTACGAAGTAAAGACATGGGGAAATCTTGGCATTTTATTCAGAAAATACGCCTTAGTTCCAATGGTTTTTATCAAGCAGCCAATGGTACTATATTTCTTCCTGTGGGTTGGTATGCACTGAACAATGAATTGTATAGAAGTACCGACCATGGCACATCATGGATACCTTGTGAACATAGCGAGATGGTCAATGGCAGTTCGGGCAAACCTTATGAAGAATTTCTTAAAGGCGGAATACCTGCTTTTGCTGATGATGGCAGCGTGCTCGTGCCTCGTCCGCTTTCTCGCTCTACTGATAATGGCAAATCTTGGACTTTTATTGACTATGACACACTTGGTAGTTGCACCGTAGTGCTTAATGATAAAATGAGGCGGCGATTAGTGAGCGTTAGTGGTAATAAAATACATGTATCTTATGATCATGGCTTGTCATGGACATATCTCAACCACATAATAACTGATGACAATCTCGGTATTTTTTATATGGTCATAGACAGTGCCGGTAATTATTACGCTCATGGTTCACCGTCTGGCAGAGAAATCAGTTATTCCACCGACGGCGGTATGACCTGGACTTTTGACATTTATCCTAAACGCGCCCCACAGTCCCCTAATATCGCTCATATTAACTATTTGAGTGTCAGCAAACGCGGATATGTGTATTTAGCGAGCCAGCTTACTGGTATTTATCGCACTACCGAACGTTTTCCGCCTGTGGGGGTTAAGGAGGAAGAGGAAACACTCAGCACTTTGCGCATTATGCCCAATCCTGCCAATACTTTTCTGTCTCTCTCCGGTACGGATAATGCCTTGGTCTTCATCGCCGATATGCAGGGTTCGCTTGTGTATCAGGGATATGAAAATTCGATAGACATAAGCAGATGGCAGACAGGTATGTATTGTGCACGCATTCCCGCCACAGGACAAAAAGCTCTGTTTATGGTGGTGAGGTAGTGATAAAGTCATCCACCCCGTCAGACTGCATCTGATGGAATGAACCCACCCCGTCCTGCGGACACCCCTCCGATGGAGGGGAAGGTTTTTCGGAAGGTTTTGCTAGTATTATGTCATCCCTGCGGGATTGAATACTATGTGTTTATTTCGGGTCAATGATCGTGCGAAAATGCATCCACCCCGTCAGACTGCGTCTGCCACCCCTCAGGTTTATAATTCACCGGATAATGGAATCCCCCGGGTATGATATGATAATAGAACAATAATGTTTGTTTTTTTGCCCCATCCCGTCCTTCCCCGCGGGGAAGGCATAAAAGACTTCTCCCCGTCGGGGAGAAAAAAAGAGGGGCAAATCTCAATCAATACGTTCATCCACCGCTTTTTATGGGAAGGTTTTTCGGAAGGATACATAAAAAAAGAGGTGCTTTATTGAGCACCTCTTTTACATTGTCATATTTCATTGAACTTGATTGTCGCTGAATAATTATGACATCGCTTTTTTCACAATTGCAGTAAATACCTGCGGTTGATTCATTGCAAAATCAGCAAGGACTTTACGATTAATTGTGATTCCCTTTACGGATAAAGCATTAATTAAGCGGCTGTATGTCGTACCATTAAGACGAGCAGCAGCATTGATGCGAGTAATCCACAAAGAGCGGAATTCGCGTTTTTTACGGCGGCGATCGCGATAAGCATATTGTAAACCTTTTTCAATATGATGCTTGGCAACCGTCCATACTTTACTTCGCGCTCCCCAGTACCCTTTCGCAAGTTTGATAAACTTACGGCGGCGGCGATGCGAAGCTACTTTATGATTTGCGCGTGGCATAGTTCTCCTAAAAGAAAAACGTTAATAAAAAAGGGCGCACGGTGAGCTTCAATTAATTATAACCGTGACACCACAAATGAGTCAGACTAACTTAGCCGACTCCGAGCATACGTTTGATGTTTTTTTCTTCATACGGATGCACTGTTGTTGATTGACGAAGTACGCGTTTGCGTTTGCGAGTTTTGGAGGTCAAGATATGGCTTTTGTACGCTCTTTCGCGTTTTACCTTACCTGTACCTGTCAAATCAAAACGCTTTTTTGCGGCACTTTTTGTTTTGAATTTAGGCATCGTTACGGATCCCTTACAATAATGTGAATATTACTTGGCTTTAGCTTTGTCCGGCGCCAAGATTGCCGTTATCGTCCGACCTTCCGAATGAACCGGTTGATCAATTTTGGAACAAGACTCTAAAGAAGCAATGAAGCGTTTTAATAACTCTTCCCCGATTTCTTTATGGACAATTTCACGCCCACGAAACATTACGGTTGCTTTGACTTTATGTCCGTCCTCTAAAAATTCTTGTGCATGACGTCGCTTAAATTCAAAATCATGCGTATCGGTACGCCATTTGAAGCGTATCTCTTTTAACTGCTGCTTGTGTTGTGCTTTTTTGGCTTGATTTTCACGTTTTTGCTGTTCATAAGCAAATTTCCCGTAATCAATAATACGGCAAACCGGCGGCGCTGCTTGTGGTGCAATCTCGACCAAATCCTTTTCTTGCGTATAAGCTAAATCCAATGCCTGTCGGAGTGTCATCACCCCAAGCATCGTGCCTTGCTCATCAACAACTCTCAACTCCTGAGACTGGATTTCGTCATTAATTTTGTGCTTGCGATTTTTATCGCGAATACTTTCGGGGGTCTGAATTATTCGACCGCCCATACCTGGTTTCCTCAAGAACAACCTTTTTTTGTAATGAACACTATTAACAAAGTTTGCAAAAATACTGTTATTGTTCTGTATGGCAAAAACTTGTGTCAAAATTTTTCTGCCCTTTCTTGATTCTTTCCTCTTCTTAGCGGTGAACAACAAAAGTTCTTCGGCAAATTATTGGTAATTTTGAGCAGTATTTTTATCAATCAGAAAGTCTTACTATGCACACTCTCCACAGAAATGATCAGGAATTACGACGTTTAGAAGAACTTCACGAACTCCTTCATCGTGGTATAAATCCCTATCCGCCAACTTTTGAAAAATCGCATTCTTCCCAACACATTCTTTCCGGCTTTACCGATGAGAATGCCCAAGATTTTAGCTCCGTGCGTCTTGCAGGGCGCATCATGGCAATCAGGAAAATGGGTAAAGCCACATTCTGCCATTTGCAAGATGATGCCGGACGCATCCAAATCTATCTGAAAAAAGATGATATACCCGATTTCTACGACATTCTCGGCAATCTTGATATTGGCGATATCATCGGTGTGAGCGGTCATGTGTTCAGAACAAAAACAGGCGAAATTTCTGTGTGGGCTAAACAAGCTATTCTTCTTTGCAAATCATTGAGAGTATTGCCAATAGCCAAAGAAGAAACGGATGAACAAGGCAATAAAGTTGTCTATGATGCTTTTGCCGATAAAGAATTACGCTACCGCAAAAGATATGTGGATCTTATCGTCAATCCCGAGGTAAAAGATGTTTTCGTAAAACGATCGAAAATTATCTCAACCATGCGCCGCTTTTTTGAGGACAGAGGCTGGTTGGAAGTAGAAACTCCGATTCTTCAACCCCTCTATGGCGGGGCAACCGCTCGACCATTCATCACCCATCACAATGCACTTGATATAGAACTCTATTTACGGATTGCCGATGAATTATACCTAAAACGCCTGATTGTCGGCGGATACGAAGGTGTCTATGAGTTTTGTAAAAATTTCCGCAATGAGGGTATGGACAGAAGCCATAATCCCGAATTTACGCTGATGGAAATTTATATCGCATACAAAGACTATATCTGGATGATGGGTATGGTGGAAGAATTGCTTTCCACTCTCTGCATGAAAGTCAATGGTTCGCACACAGTCTCCTATGATGGACATGAACTTTCTTTTCAAGCTCCTTTCCGCAGAGCTACTATGTATGAATTGATTACGGAAGCTATCAATGAAGATATTCGTGGTTATGACCGTGAGCAATTACTCGCCGTAGCTCGGAAAAATAATGTTGAAGTAGAAAGTACTGCTTCCGGCATGAAGATTTTTGATGAAATCTTTTCTCAGAAAGTACAGCATACTCTCATTCAGCCGACTTTTGTGATGGATTATCCGGTGGAAATGTCACCTTTAGCAAAAGCGCATCGCAGTGAACCCGGCTTGGTAGAACGTTTTGAGCTTTATGTTGCAGGAACGGAACTTGCAAATTGCTTTAGCGAGTTAAATGACCCGATTGACCAAAGAGCGCGACTCGAAGATCAAGCACGCATCCGCGCTGCCGGTGATGATGAAGCTATGGTGGTGGACGAAGATTTCCTTTATGCTATCGAAGTGGGGATGCCACCGACAGCAGGACTTGGTATAGGCATTGACAGATTGGTCATGATGCTCACAGGGCAAACCTCTATTCGTGATGTATTGTTCTTCCCGCAAATGAAACCGGAAAAACAAGCTCATTGACCTTTCGTCCCCTATCATCAGTCACTCAATCTTTTGACATACTTTTTATGGACACTCTCATCGGCGATGACGGTATCGCCGTTCGTCACAAACATAAGCCAAGATACTTTTTAGCTCTTGGCTTATTTATTCTTAACATCATCTCAACGATATTTGCCGGAGTTCTGTGGGCAGGGCATAATCCTTTTGAACTCACACATTGGCATTATGGCGTGACATATTCACTCTTGCTTATGCTCTTTTTGTCAGCACATGAATTAGGGCATTATTTCGCGGCACGCTACCATAATATTGATACATCACTCCCCTATTGTTTACCCTTTCCCATACCGGGTTTATCGCCCTTCGGCACCTTCGGAGCATTCATCAAAACACGTGAACCTATTCCCTCAAGAAAAGTGCTTTTCGACATAGGCGTCGCAGGTCCTCTCGCGGGGTTTATCGTCTGTTTGGGCATACTCATCATCGGTTTTCTGACTATGCCACCTGTCGAATATCTTTATTCTGTTCATCCCGAATACTTGCTCAATGGCGGACATATCACAACCCACGGTATGTTCTTCGGTGACACAATACTCTTCTCCGCACTGAAAACACTTTTTATAGCACCGGATACATTTTTTCCGCCAATGAATGAAATATATCATTATCCATTTCTGTGCGTCGGATGGTTTGGACTTTTTGTTACGGCACTCAATATGCTTCCGATTGGTCAATTAGACGGCGGTCATGTGATATATGCAATGTTCGGTGAAAAACAAGTTCGCATAGGAAAATTCATCTGGTGGATTTTGCTTTTCATCGGATTGGGCGGTGTCGCCGGCTTACTCCGTTCTGTCTTACAAGATCCTTCGCCCGATGCGCTTTATACAGTTTTACAAACGGGTTTACTTTCATTCTTTTCATGGATTGATTCTTTTGCACCTTGGTTTTTTTACTGTTGGAATGGTTGGTTATTGTGGGTATTTATTGCTCGCTTTGTTATGAAAATAAAACATCCACCTGTGCGTGATACTGCACCTATAGGCACAACAAGAATGATAATCGGCTATATTGCATTGCTCATTTTTATTCTGAGTTTTTCCTATAATGGGATTTACTTCATCAGTCCAAACGGGATGCCCGGAGCATTAGGATTTTAATCCGCAGAAGGGCTTTTTTTTTCGTGCTTCATCAGGGGATAAGCACATTCATATCATTTTCTTCACGATATGTCACAACATTTTGACTCTATCGTCATTGGTGCGGGCTATGCCGGAGCTGCCGCTGCTGCATTATTAGCTAACAATGCCAAAGATACTTTACTCATCGAGGCACATTATGCTCTCGGAGGTTGCGCTTCCTTTTTTCGTCGTAAACACTTTTTCTTTGACAGCGGCGCAACAACGCTCAGCGGTGTATTGCCCAATCAACCTCTCGGGCAATTACAAAAACAACTCGGCATCTCTTTTCATTTGTCGCATCTTCCCATTGGAATGATAATCAAATCGAAACAAGGCGATATCATACGTTATGCCGACAAAAATCAATGGATACAGGAATGCAATACACATTTCCCCCATCCTCAACAAGCTGATTTTTGGAATGAACTGTATCGCTTAGAAAAAAAAGTATGGGACATTGTTGCGAATAATCCATTTTTTCCACCCGCTACCGCCACAGATATTTTTCGCCTTGCAAAACCAAGTAATCTGAAAGGTATCACATTGCTCAAAGGGATTATCTCGCCTCTTGATGCACTCTTGAAACATTACCGCTTGCATGACAATCCGCAATTTCGGCGATTCATTGATGAACAACTCATTATCAGCACACAAAGTTATGCCGACACCGCGCCATATATCACTTCGGCAATGGGACTCACTTACCCTTCACAAACATATTATCCCTATGGCGGCATAGTCCAACCCGTCAAAGCAATTATCAACTCATTCACCGACAATGGCGGCACTTTGCGCACCAATGAAGCCGTTACCGCCATCCATAAACAGAAAAATACTTGGCTTATCCATACATCAAAAGGAAAAACATTTTCCGCAAAAAATCTTATATCATCCATTCCTGTGTGGAATATGCCCTCTATTACTCATGATGATGTGCGCCAATATTTTCATAAAAAAGCAAAACACTTCGATTTCTCTTGGGGAGCTTTTATGGTATATTTTGCCATTGAAACGAAGGAATCATTGCCCACCGCTTATTATCAAATCCACACAGAGGAAATAATTCCTCATTGCCAATCACGTTCTTTTTTTGCAACTATATCACTTTCCGATGATACCTTCAAAGCACCCGCCGGATGGAAAACCGTGACTATCTCTACCCACACGCTCACACGCCATTGGATGGAAATGAATGATCATGATTATCATCACGCAAAACATCAAACCCTTGAATATATAATGCAACATTTCGACAAACATTTCCCGCAATTACGCCATTGTAAAAAAGAATGGATAAATGCCGCCACACCGCGCACTTTCTCACATTATACCCATCGTTTAAATGGCAATGTAGGAGGCATCCCCCATTCGATTAAACAAAATTTCCTCACTTTACCGCATAATGTCACACCATTCAAAGGGCTGTACCATATTGGCGATTCGGCTTTTCCCGGACAAGGAACTCCCTCTGTTGTTTTGGGGGCATCCAATGTCGTGCAAAGAATTTTACAAGAATAAATGGTGCGGGAGAAATAAGTAAAATCTCAAGAAAACGCATATAATCAATAAAAGAATACTTGCATATTCAATTATATCAGTATTTTAGCTCTATATTTTTTGTCAAGTCTTCTTGGGAGATACTTATGCGCACGCTCTTGTCACTCTTCATTGTCTTTATTTTTACCTGTTCTACGCTTTCCGCTCAATGGCAACAATGCAATGGTCCGTATGGAGGATATATACGTTGCTTTACCTCTATTGATCAAATGATTTTCGCCGGTATTGCAAACATTAGCGACGGAGGTATATACCGGAGCAAAGACATGGGACAGCAATGGGAGAAGATAGGTAGTGAAATAGTTAACCAACCTATTTTAACCCTTATAAACAATGGTAAGGAGATTTTTGCCGGTACAAAGAATGGTATCTATAAAAGTATTGATTTGGGGGGAACATGGACAAGAATAGATAATGGTTTAACTGATTTACAAGTGAATGCTTTGATTGCAAAAGATACTGTAATATTTGCAGGAACAAACACCGGAATATTTAGAAGTTCAGATAATGGGTTACATTGGAATAAAGTTCAAAATATTTCTTATGTGTACTCTTTTGTCATTGAAGGCAATGCAGTTTTTGCTACTTCGCTCGGTTCAGGAGTATATAGAAGCAATATCATTGGAATGATTGGACAAAATTGGAAACAAATGAATAAAGGTCTTGAAGACATAGATGTCAATTCTATTGCAGCTTACAATACAACACTTCTTTTATCTACAAGAAGCGGCGGTATTTATCGCAGCACTAACGCAGGCAATACGTGGACAAAAGTACATAATGGTACTGTAGTTGAACACGCAAATTCCTTTCTTATACAAGGATTTTTCATATATACAACCATCCTAAATGAGGGACTTTATCGTAGTAGTGACAATGGATTGAACTGGAGTAAAATTAATAGTGATATTGGTCCGTATGCACACTCGCTCACACAACATGGTTCCGGATTATTTGTTAGTTCATTTAATAGTGTTTTTCGCAGCACAGATAATGGGATGATATTTACTAAATCTGATAAAGGAATAAAGATGCAGGCAATTAATGCCTTATTGAATGATGGACAATTCCTATATGCAGGTACAGTGAGTGGTTTATATCGTAGTTCAAATAATGGAGAAGACTGGGAATCTATCGACAATGGCTTAAAAAGTAAACACATTAAAACTTTAGTTAATAATAAAACTACGCTTTTTTGTGCTGACTATGAGAGCGGAATATATAAAAGCACGGATAAAGGAGATACTTGGGCGCGCTCCGGCTTAGATAATGTTACTGTACAGTCAGTTGTAATGCTTGATTCAACGATATTTGCAGCATCAAGTTATAGCAATATTTATAGAAGTAATGATAATGGGAAAAACTGGATACTTGTTGGACAATCTGTTGGGAAACAACTTTGTAACAATGATTCAACGATATTTACAGCTAATTACGACGGTATGTACAAGAGTACAAACAAAGGAGATACTTGGAAATCTATTGGGTTCAAAAATCAGAAAATATCAACAATCTACCATAACGGACAATTTCTATTTGCCGCAACGGAACTCAATGGATTGTATAGAAGTAATGATGATGGTTTCACGTGGGAAACTGTCCATAATGGTTTACCTCAAAAAAACATATATTGCATAGCGAGTAATGATAATCACGTATTTATTGGTATTGAAGGTGAGGGAGTGTTTGTCAGCAAAGATAATGGTATGCACTGGAAACAGATAAATGATGGCTTAAAGAATCTGGAGACTACGACTCTTGCAATTAAAGATAATACACTATTTGCAGGCACATACGGAGGAAGTGTCTGGAAAGCTACAATCAGTTATCTGTCATCCGCCGAAGAGCAAATATATAATCATACGGAGCTTACTCTTACTCTTTCGCCCAATCCCAATAATGGTATTCTCCATATTTCTCTTAACAATGAAAATACTGATATTCCTCTGTCGGTCGAAATATTTTCTATGCAAGGTGAAAAAATTATTGAATATA
>WBZM01001370.1_pt1 | contig 24490 bp, 37 predicted proteins | sample 5204271 | NCBI WGS metagenome assembly WBZM01 (sample SAMN12344346, study PRJNA552823) | activated sludge metagenome | biome: Activated sludge suspended growth; feature: Nitrification reactor; material: Wastewater; isolation source: activated sludge from nitrification reactor of wastewater... | reverse complement strand
GGCGGCGCGATTTTTTGGACCCACTGGGGTAGGTCTGCCTGGGTCAATTGGGCTGCATCAGAGCGTTTCTTAATATCTGCTAATACAGCCGCCATTGCTGCGCGATCCGGCAGCAAATCGAGACTGGCGGTAGATGGCAACGTTTCCGGCAAAGGCGGCTGAACTACCTCTACATCTCTGACCAACAAAGAATAACCGGCGAAGCGTGGCTCAAAGGTCAGATGTCCGCCAGCGCGTATTTTCATGCCTTCTTGAAGGGTTACCTCGTTGGCTGCCCGCTCCGATAAGACGCACCGGACCCGATGAGCTTGTTCAACTAGCGCGAATTGGACCTGAGGGGAACGGCCGTTTACCACCTGATCCAGTTCCGCAACCTGACCCACAACAAACACCAGGCCCAATGGCAGTTCCAATGGCAATTGCAATGCCAGTCGATTATTCAAATGACTAACCGTTACATCCATAATGCCCAACCATCCCAGCTAGCACCTATACTCGTCTGCCCACAGCAAAACGCACACAGGCGTCATTAACACTCATCGTCGATTTTCTCATTATACTTCAGATTCGTCACGCGCCTGGAAAAAGAGGAGACACGGCCGTTCCAACACCAAATCGCATAAAAATTTGCCTCAAGCCCCCACCTGATTTAAACTACCCATGAAATCACCCAGAAATTATTAATTAACAAAACACAAGCTTGTCTCAAGTAAGTTCATCGCTGCACAATTTTTTCGTCCTCGTTTAGTTGACGAAAAAATCACACTTGTTATACTTAACCTTCGGTAAACGCTTTGCCGATATTCAAGCGTCACCTTTACAGTTAACAGAAAATCGTTGACATGCCGACGTAGCTCAATTGGCAGAGCAATGCTCTTGTAAAGCATAGGTTATGGGTTCAAGTCCCATCGTCGGCTTGGCGAAACCAAGACCTGGGTCAGTGTCCCGAGTGGCAAAGGGGGCGGACTGTAAATCCGCTGGTGTAACGCCTTCGTAGGTTCGAGTCCTACCTGGCCCACAGTAATTCAGCTCTGTTGAAATACACAGCAACCTGAATTTAGCTTTTTAAGCCAATTGCCCACGTAGCTCAGTCGGCAGAGCGCATTCTTGGTAAGAATGAGGTCATGGGTTCAAATCCCATCGTGGGCTTTATGCCCCGTTCGCCCATCTAAAAAGGGGTGACGGGGTATTCTTGTGAAAGGTTACCGTACGATTTGTGCCATTCAAAGTGAATGGCGCTGAAATAGATCATACAAAGGATATGAGGGGTTAAGCAATGGCCAAAGAAAAATTTGTGCGCGAGAAGCCACACTGCAATATTGGCACCATCGGTCACATCGACCATGGCAAAACCACCCTGACAGCAGCTATTACCAAAACGCTGTCCCTGAAAGGTTGGGCGGATTTCCGGGCTTTCGACCAGATCGACAATGCGCCCGAAGAAAAAGCACGCGGTATCACCATCGCGATTGCCCACGTTGAATACGAAACAGCCAATCGTCACTATGCCCATGTGGATTGCCCCGGACATCGTGACTACATCAAAAACATGATCACCGGCGCAGCCCAGATGGATGGCGCTATCCTGGTGGTAGCCGCGCCTGATGGCCCGATGCCCCAGACACGCGAACATGTCTTGTTAGCCCGTCAGGTGGAAGTGCCGGCGATGGTCATCTTCTTGAACAAAGTCGACATGATGGATGACGAAGAATTGCTGGAGTTGGTTGAGCTGGAACTGCGCGAACTGCTGGACAGCTACGACTTCCCCGGCGACGAAACCCCCATCGTGCGTGGCAGCGCCCTGGCGGCTCTGGTCAGCGAAAGCAAAGACCCCAACGCGCCGGAATATGCGCCGATTTGGGAGCTTATGCGTGTGGTGGATGAGTACATTCCGCAGCCAGAACGCATGACCGACCTGCCGTTCCTGATGTCGGTGGAAGATGTTTTCTCCATCAAAGGGCGTGGCACTGTGGTCACCGGTCGTGTAGACCGTGGCACTCTGACACCCATGAGCGAAGTCGAGATCGTTGGTCTACGTGAAGACATTCGCAAAGTGGTTGTGACCTCCATGGAAATGTTCCACAAGATTTTGGACAAAGTACAGGCGGGAGACAATGCCGGCTTATTGCTGCGTGGTGTAGCGCGCGACGACATTGAACGCGGACAGGTATTGGCTGCGCCGAAGAGCATCACGCCGCACACCGAGTTCATGGGCGAAGTGTATGTCTTGCGGAAAGACGAAGGCGGGCGTCATAAGGCCTTCTTCCCCGGATATCGGCCGCAGTTCTACATCCGCACCTTGGATGTGACCGGCGAGATTACCCTGCCGGAAGGTGTAGAAATGGTTATGCCTGGCGATAACGTGAACCTGAATGTCAAGCTGATTACGCCTGTGGCGTTGGAGCAAGGCAGCAAGTTTGCCATTCGCGAAGGCGGTCTGACAGTTGGCGCTGGGGTCATTACCCAGATCATCAAATAATTTATTAGTAAGGGGCGCTGCTGGCAACGGCATCGCCCCTTATACTGAGGCAATTATGGCTAAGCAAAGAATCCGCATTCGTTTGAAGGCATACGATCATCGTGTTTTAGATCAATCAGCAAAGCGTATCGTAGGAACGGCTGAACGAACTGGCGCCCATGTTGTTGGTCCAGTGCCGTTGCCGACAAAAATCGAGCGTTTCACTGTGCGTCGCAGCACCTTCATTGACAAAGATTCGCACGAACATTTTGAAATCCGCACTCATAAGCGTTTGATTGATGTGATCAATCCTGATTCTAAAACGATTGACACATTGATGCGGTTGAATTTGCCGGCTGGTGTGGACATTGAGATTTCGATTTAAGTAGATCGATATTAACCGCAGTATGGTTGCTGCGGAGACTAGGGATGATGCAGCTTAGGCCTGGTAGCTGACAGTCCCGGGAGGTATAAGTGAAAGGTTTACTAGGCATTAAACTTGGTATGACCCAAGTTTTTGATGATAAGGGTGTGGTAACGCCGGTAACGATTGTACAGGCGGGGCCGTGCTTTGTAACCCAAGTCAAGTTGGAAAAGAAGGATGGTTATGATGCCATCCAGGTTGGGTTTGGCGATGTTTCTGAAAAACGCCTAACCCAAGGTCAGAAGGGGCATCTTGGCCTCTTAAAGACTGACAAAAAGCATCCCCAACGTAAAAAGAACATTGGTATACCCCCTGTGCGTCATCTGAGCGAGTTCCGCACGAAGAACACGGCCGACTATAAAGTTGGGCAAGTTCTGACTGTGGAGCAGTTTGCTGCCGGTGACCACATTGATGTGACCGGGAAGACAAAGGGTCGTGGGTTTGCCGGCACCATAAAGCGTCATGGCTTTGGCGGCGGCCCGAAAACTCATGGGCAGTCTGACCGTTGGCGTGCGCCTGGTTCTGTAGGAGCAACGTCGGGTACGGCGCATGTGTTCAAGGGGAAAAAGATGTCTGGGCATTATGGTGATGAACGTTTCACGGCCCAGAATCTGCAAGTTGTTACGGTTGATCCGGAGAAGAATCTTTTGGCTATCAAGGGTTCTATTCCTGGACATAAGGGGAGTCTCGTGATTATTCGAGACTCAGCTAAGAACTAACTGGCGGAGGCGCTGTCATGGAAGTTCCTGTTTATAACATGTCTGGTGAGGAAGTGAGTATTGTCGAGCTTCCGGCGGACATTTTCGAAGCAAAAATTAATCGTGATCTGATGCATCAGTCGTTGGTTCGTCAGTTGGCAAATAAGCGTTTAGGTACTCACAAGGCGAAAGGTCGTTCTGAGGTAAATCGTAGTACGAAGAAGATTTATCGTCAGAAGGGCACGGGTAATGCGCGACATGGCAGCCGCCGGGCGCCCATTTTTGTGGGTGGTGGTGTGGCTCATGGCCCATTGCCGCGTAGCTATGAAAAGAAAATGCCGCGTAAAATGCGTCGGGCAGCTCTACGGTCTGCGCTTTCAGTGAAGGCCGGCAATGGGGATATTGTGGTGCTGGATGAGATCAGCATGGATGTTCCTAAGACCAAAGAGATGGTTGCGGTGATGAATCGCCTGGTTGCCGGTGAAAGCACGCTGCTGTTGTTGGCGGAACGGAATAAGAATGTTGAGTTGTCGGCGCGTAATTTGCCGGATTTGAAGGCTTTGCGGGCGACGTATCTGAATATTCGTGATCTGTTGGGTTATAACAAGATCGTGATGCCTCTGGCGGCGCTTGATGTCATCAATTCTTTTTTGAGTTCTGAAGATTTCTTTGATGATTTCGAGGATGCTGAAGAGGAGGAATAAGCGATGCAGATTCATTGGCGTGAGATTATTCGACGGCCGGTGGTAACGGAAAAAAGTAACTACCAGGCTGACATTAATAACCAGTATACGTTTGCGGTTGATTCGCGGGCGAATAAGGTGCAGATCAAGGAAGCTATCGAGTTGGCGTGGCCAGAGGTAACGGTGGAGAAGGTTCGGGTGGCGAATATGCCGCCGAAGCGTGCTCGCCGTTGGCGTCGGGTTTCGACACGTAAGCCGGGTTGGAAGAAAGCAGTTGTGACTTTGGCTGTTGGCGATAGCATTGATTTGTTTGAAGGTGTGTAAGTTGTTCCCCATTTTGGGGTGAGCAATATTATTGAGCAGTGACGAGGTTTGTTGGATGATGGGGTTGATGTTCCCATTGTTTATGCGAGCTGAAGTCCGTCTCTGGAGGTAAGATGCCGATCAAAGTGTATAAACCGACTTCTCCTGGCCGGCGCGATATGACCAGCCAGACATATGAAGAAGTCACCCGTGTGGCGCCGGAACCTTCGTTGACACGAGGTTTGCGGAAGCGTGGCGGGCGTAATCATCGTGGAAAGATTACGATTCGTCATCGTGGTGGTGGCCATAAGCGGCGATTTCGGGAGATTGATTTTAACCGGCGTGATAAGTTTGATGTGCCGGCCCGTGTAGCGTCGATTGAGTATGATCCGAATCGTTCTGCGCGCATTGCGATGTTGGTGTATGTGGATGGCGAGAAGCGGTACATTATTGCGCCGCTTGGCCTGCGGGTTGGGGATCAGGTGATGAGTGGTCCGAAGGCTGAAATTCGGCCGGGGAATGCTCTGCCATTGATTAATATCCCGTTGGGTACTCAGGTCCATAACATTGAGATGCAGGTTGGTAAGGGTGCGCAAATGGTGCGTGCGGCGGGTACGTCGGCGCAGTTGTTGGCGAAGGATCATCCGCAGTATGTGACGTTGCGTTTGCCTTCTGGTGAGGAGCGTTATGTGCCACAGGATTGCCTGGCGACGGTTGGCCAGGTGGGTAATGTGGAGCATGGTAACGTGAAGCTGGGTAAGGCTGGGCGTAAGCGTCATATTGGGGTGCGCCCGACGGTACGTGGTTCGGCTATGAACCCGAATGATCATCCGCATGGTGGTGGTGAGGGTCGCTCGCCGATTGGTATGTCTGGTCCTAAGACCCCGTGGGGTCAACCGGCGCAAGGTCGACGGACGCGTAAGAATAAGGCTACGGATCGTTATATTTTCCGTCGTCGTACTAAGAAGCGTCGGTAGGAGGTAAGAAGAAGATGTCACGTTCTTTAAAGAAAGGACCGTTTGTAAGTCCGAAATTGATGAAGAAGGTCGAAAAGCTGAATGCGACGAAGGCTCGTCAGGTGATTCGTACCTGGTCTCGGGCGAGCACGATTTTCCCGCAGATGGTGGGGCATACGATTGCTGTGTATGACGGCCGTCGCCACATTCCGATTTATATTACTGAAAATATGGTTGGCCATAAGCTGGGTGAATTTGCGCCGACTCGTATGTTTCGTGGTCACGTCTCGAAAACTGAGAAGAAGGGTAAGGGGCGTCGGTAATTATGTCTGAAGCATTTGAAGTGAAAGCGAGTGTTCGCCACATACCGATTGCGGCACAGAAGGTGCGGCTGGTATGTGATGTTGTTCGCGGCAAGGATGCCGAAGAAGCGTTGGCGATTCTGCGATTTATGCCGCAGAATGCGGCCGATGTGGTGTATAAGCTGGTGGAATCGGCTGTGGCTAATGCAGAGCAGAACTTTGGCTTGGAAATTGGCGAGCTTTATGTGAGCCGTATATACGCCGACAAGGGGCCGCAGCACCGCAAAGCGCCTCATGGTGGTCGTTTTGCTGGGCGTGGTCGTTTCCGTCCGATTATTCGCCGTTCGTCCCATATCACTGTTGTTTTGGCCGAGCGCGAAGTTGTTGATTACAACGTTTAGGTGGAGGAGTAATGGGACGTAAAGTACATCCTGTCGGTTTTCGTTTGAAATATATCCGTGATTGGAACACGCGTTGGTATGCGGAAAAGCAGCAATACCAGGATTTGTTGCACGAGGATTTTGCCATTCGTGCCATGATCCGTAAAGAAATGCCCCAGGCTGGTATTTCGGCTCTGAACATTGAGCGGGCCGCGCCCAATCAGGTTCAGGTGACCATTCACACGGCTAAACCGGGTATTGTGATTGGCCGCAAAGGCGCTTCGGTGAAAGAACTTCGTGGCAAGCTGCGGCAGTTGACCGATAAAGCCGTGAAGTTGGAAGTCGAAGAGATTAGCCAGCCAGACACAGATGCGCAATTGATTGCGGAGAATGTGGCCAATCAGATGGAACGTCGTATTTCGCACAGCCGGGCGATGAAGCGTGCTGTACAGCAGGCGATGCGTCAGGGCGCGGAAGGTGTTCGCATTGAGGTTGGGGGCCGTTTGGGCGGTTCGGAAATGGCGCGGAAAGAGAAGGTTTGGGACGGCCGTGTCCCGCGTAACACCATCCGTGCAGACCTGGATTATGGGTTTGCTGAAGCGCTGACCACCTTTGGAAAAATTGGCGTCAAGGTTTGGATTTATCGTGGCGAAATTTTGCCCCAAAAAGCCGAATCCGCCATGGACGTCTACATTAGTGAATAAATGACAATTGAAGATTGTCGGCCGTTGGCACAAGCCACTGCCTGCTAATCTTCGATTTTGCGGAGTTGGAATCATGTTAATGCCAAAACGTGTCAAATATCGGAAGCAGTTCCGAGGGCGTATGCAAGGCATGGCCAAGGGTGGCACTGACCTGCTCAGTGGGGAATTTGCCTTACAGGCATTGGAACCCGGTTGGATCACCAGCCGTCAGATCGAGGCAATGCGCCGAACTGTGGTGCGCCATATGCGTCGCCGTGGTAAATACTGGATTCGGATTTTTCCAGATAAACCGGTGACTGCGAAACCCGCCGAAACCCGCATGGGTAAAGGTAAAGGTTCCGTGGACCATTGGGTTGCCGTAGTGAAGCCAGGGCGCATCATGTTTGAAGTAGGTGGTGTGCCGGAAGACATGGCGCGAGAAGCTTTGCGCCTGGCAGCATATAAACTGCCCATCCGGTCCCAGGTTATTTCACGGGAGGATAAGCTCTAATGGCTAAAATTGTTGAGCTGCGTGGAATGAGTAATAAGAAGCTGGAAGAGATGCTGGAAAATGATCGCGAAGAGATGTTTAACCTTCGCTTTCAGAAAGCTGGCGCACGTCTGGAAGATTATACGCGCATCCGGTTTGTGCGGCGCGAGATCGCTCAGATTGAATCTGTGCTGCGTATGCGGCAGTTGGCTATTGAAACGGCCGTTGTCGAACCCGACATCGCCGCTGCATTAGCCGGCAAAGAATGGCAAGCAACCGCTTCCTTCAGCTATGAAGACAGTGCCTGGCAGGTAACCTTTGAAGAAAAAGAAGGCAAACAAATAGCCTCGGCACAGGTCGACCTGAATAAAAAGCGCCTCCATGGGCGGCAGGCCCGACGCGAAAAGTCGCTGCCGCGCCTGGTCACCAGCTATAAAGTGGCAGGGTAGGTGAGAGATGAGAGAACAACGTAAACGGCTGGTAGGCGTGGTCACCAGTGACAAAATGGATAAAACGGTGATTGTTGAAGTGACCACCACAAAACGTCACCCGGTATATGGTAAAGTGCTGCGTTTGCGCAAGAAATATCAGGCGCACGACGAAGCGAATGAATGCCGCATCGGCGATCGGGTTCAGATCATCGAATCGCAACCGATCAGCCGCCACAAGCGCTTTGCTGTTGTTTCCATCCTGGAACGCGCGAAATAACGAGGAATTGTCATGATCCAAAAAGAAAGTCGGTTAAAAGTAGCAGACAATTCCGGCGCCCGCGAACTCCTGGTCATTCAGGTGATGGGCGGTTCCGTGCGCCGTTATGGCGGCGTGGGCGATGTGGTGACGGCGTCTGTTAAAAAAGCGGCGCCCAATTCAGCGGTAAAAAAGGGAACCATCGTAAAGGCTGTGGTTGTGCGTACCAGCAAAGAGTACAAACGCGACGACGGCAGTTATATTCGTTTTGATGACAATGCGGCGGTTATCCTGGATGCATCGGGCAGCAACCCGGTTGGCACGCGTATCTTTGGCCCGGTGGCCCGCGAACTGCGTGACAAAGGGTTTGGGCGCATCATGTCGCTGGCGCCAGAGGCGCTGTAAGAGTTAAATGATATGACGATGGCTTTCAGGTCATCGTTTATCGGGATAAGAGGTTAAGAGATGCGCATTAAAGTCGGTGACGAAGTCGAAGTAATTGCCGGAAATTATAAAGGGCAGCGCGGCGCAGTACAGCGTGTAATCCCAAGCAAGGATCGCATCGTGGTAAAGGGTGTGAACGTGGTAAAAAAGCACCAAAAACCACAAAATACTGGCGGTAGTTCACAAGCTCAGGGCGGTATCATTGAGTTTGAAGCCCCAATTGCGGTGTCTAATGTGATGTTGGTTTGCCCACATACGGGCGCACCCACACGCGTGGGCATTCGCAAAGATGATGACGGCCGTCGCGTTCGCTACTCTGTAAAGAGCGGCAAAGATATTATCGATAAATAATTATTGTTCATAATCCAAGGTGAGCCAGGCGCCATTGTAACGGTTACGTTGTCTACCGACAGTGGAGACAACCGGTGAAAGCCTAGACCGTTGGCTGGCCTGCCACTTTACCTGGAGGTAAGGATGTTTACACCGTTAAAGGAGCAGTATCAAACAGAAATTGCTTCTGCTCTGATGAAAGAATTTGAGTATCAATCTGTCATGCAGGTGCCGCGAATCACAAAAGTGGTTGTAAACGTGGGGCTGGGCGAGGCTTTGGATAATGCCAAAGCTGTCGAATTTGCCGTAAACGATGTGACGGCAATTACCGGCCAGAAGCCTGTCGTAACCAAAGCGAAGAAATCTATCGCTGGTTTTAAGTTGCGCGAAGGCCGCATTATTGGCGTGAAAGTGACACTGCGCGGTGAGCGGATGTGGAGCTTTTTGACCCGTCTGATCCACGTGGCGCTGCCACGTACCCGCGATTTCCAGGGGATTTCGCCAGATGCCTTTGACGGCCGTGGCAACTACACACTTGGCTTGCGCGAGCAATTGATCTTCCCAGAAATTGAATATGACAAGATTGATAAAATTCGCGGAATGGAAGTGACCATTGTGACGACGGCCAAAACAGACGAAGAAGGTCGCCGTCTGTTGACCATGCTAGGGATGCCATTCTGGCAGAGTTGAGGTAGGAGAAAAAATGGCGAAGAAATCAATGATCGCACGGGAAACCAAGCGGAAATATCGCGTACAGGTCAGAAATCGGTGTCGGCTTTGCGGTCGTCCTCGTGGCTACATGCGCCGCTTTGGGTTATGCCGCATTTGCTTCCGCGAAGAATCGCTGAAAGGCAATGTTCCTGGCGTTGTGAAATCAAGCTGGTAAGAGGTGCATTATGTCAATGAGTGATCCAATAGCTGATATGCTGACACGCATTCGTAATGCGCAGATGCGGTTACATCCGACGGTGTCCATGCCGAGTTCTAAAATGAAGGTGGAATTAGCCCGCGTTTTGAAGGCTGAGGGGTACATTGAGGATTATCAGGTTTTACCTGAAAAACCGCAGGCTGTGCTGAATGTAACGTTAAAATATGTTGGGGACCGCCGTCATCGTCGGTCCGTTATCACGGGACTGGAGCGAGTAAGTCGGCCAGGTCGTCGTGTATATGTTGGTACTAAGAATGTCCCTTGGGTGTTGAGCGGCATGGGTGTTTCCATTGTCACCACATCTCAGGGCGTAATGACTGGACAGCAAGCTCGACGCCTGGGTGTAGGCGGCGAAGTTATCTGCAAGGTCTGGTAATTGGAGGATAACCATGTCTCGAATTGGTAGATCACCCGTCCAAATACCTGACAAAGTGAAAATTGATGTTCAGGATGGAAATCTGGTCACGGTAGAAGGCCCAAAAGGTAAACTGACACAAGCGCTTCATCCGGAGATGCAGATCGAGATGGAAGAAGGGGCGATGATGGTGAAACGGCCGTCAGACTCCCAAGCCCATCGCTCTTTACACGGATTAACCCGTGCCTTGCTTAACAATATGGTCGTAGGAGTCAGCACCGGCTTCTCCAAAACCCTCCAGATCGAAGGCGTCGGCTACCGTGCTGAAATGAACGGCAACGTCCTCGTACTAAACGTGGGCTACTCGCACCCCGTCAACTTCGATCCCCCGGCCGATATACAGTTCGCGGTAGAAAACCGCAACAAAACCATCATCGTCTCGGGCATTGATAAGCAAGTTGTGGGCGAAATCGCCGCGCAAATCCGCAAACAGCGACCGCCAGAACCTTACAAAGGGAAAGGCATTCGTTACAACGACGAAGTCGTTCGTCGTAAAGCCGGTAAGACTGGCAAGGTGTAAGAGGTATTATCATGGCTGTAAAATCTCACCAATCTCGTGAACGCCGCCGACGTCGCATTCGGATGAAGATATCCGGCACGCCGGAACGTCCACGGTTAAGCGTGTTCCGCAGCACGGAACAAATCTATGCGCAGCTCGTCGACGACGTAGCGGGACGCACCATCGTCTCCGCTTCATCCATCGATAACGAACTCAAAGCACAGATGGATGGAAAAACAAAGACTGAGCAGGCCACGCTGGTCGGCAAAGCAGTCGCCGAACGCGCTCTGGCCGCTGGCATCGAACAGGTCGTATTTGATCGAGGGGGTTTCCTCTATCACGGCCGTATCGAAGCCTTAGCCGATGGCGCCCGCGAAGGCGGTCTCAAGTTCTAAACAGGAGAATACAATGGGACAAAGACGTCAATATGATCAAGGTAACGAACTAGACGAGCGTATTGTAGACATTACGCGCGTAGCCAAAGTTATCAAAGGCGGTCGTCGCTTTGCCTTCCGAGTAGCTGTCGTGGTTGGCGACAACAAGGGAAACGTCGCCGTCGGTGTAGGCAAAGCCCGGTCCGTACCGGATGCTATCCGCAAAGCACTGGAAGCCGCCCGCAAAAACATGGAAACCGTTTCAATGGTTGGCAACACCATTCCGCACGAGGTCATCGGCGCGCACAGTTCAGCTAAAGTACTCTTAAAACCAGCCTCGCCTGGTACGGGAGTTATTGCTGGCGGCGCTGTACGCCAAATCGTTGAAGCCGCAGGGTACAAAGACATTCTTTCTAAATCCTTAGGCAGCCAAAACGTACTCAATGTACTTCAGGCCACCATGGACGGCTTACGCCAGTTGAAAGATGTAAATCAGGTAGCTGCCGAACGTGGCAAAGATGTTGCCGAGGTACTGCCTTTCTGGAGACGCAGCTAATGGCTAAGCTAATCATAACCTATACCAAAAGTGCGATTGGTTATAACGAGCGGCAAAAAGCAACCATTAAAGCGTTGGGCCTGCAAAAATTAAACCAATCCGTAGAACACGACGATACCCCAACAATTCGGGGTATGGTTAGAAAAGTAGAACATCTGGTTTCTGTTGAAGAGGTGAGATAATGAAACTACACGATCTGCGCCCAAATACCGGATCAAAGAAAAAGCGCAAGCGAGTGGGTCGTGGTATTTCCGCCGGGCAAGGTAAAACTGCCGGGCGTGGTACCAAAGGCCAGAACGCCCGCAGCGGTGGTGGCAAGGGCGTCTATTTTGAAGGTGGTCAGCTACCATTAGCTCGTCGCCTGCCTTATAAACGAGGGTTTACCAACGACAACAAGGTTTATTACAAACCTGTCAACCTCAAAGATCTGGCCGAATTTGAATTTGAAGACATTGATGTAGACCCGGAAGTGATGGCTTTCCTGGGACTCATTAAAAAAGAGACGGATCCGGTCGTTATCCTGGGCGAGGGTGAATTGACCCAGGCCTTAACCGTTAAAGCGCATCGCTTTTCACAGTCGGCCAAAGAAAAAATTGAGGCAGCCGGCGGTCAGGTAGAAATTCTCCCTTTTGAGGGCTGAATGATTATCCGGCCATTGAACACGGAGAAAAATCATGATTGATTCTGTACGTTCAGCCTTTTTGCTGCCAGATCTGCGCCGGCGAATTTTGTTCACGGTTTTCCTGCTGGTTGTCTATCGCTTGGTGGCCAATATTCCGGTGCCGGGCGTGAACCTGGAAGCCTGGTTGGCGTTTACCTCGCAGCCTATTGGCAATAATCAGGTAATAACCTTCCTGGACTTCCTGTCCGGTGGGGCGGTGCGTAATTTTTCAGTGATGGCGATGGGGGTGTATCCTTACATTACCGCCTCCATTATCATTCAGCTGATCACGCCGATTATTCCTCAGCTAGAAGAGCTTGCTTCTGAAGGTGAATCCGGCCGCAACAAAATTAACCGCTATACCTACTACCTGACGGTGCCGCTGGCGATTGTGAATGCCGTGGGCCAGATACGATTGGTTGGCTTTAGCTACCAATCGGTTGGTGGTTTGGAAGTCATTATGCCGCACTTTGGGTTTGCGCCTGACCAATTATTGGCGACGTTTACGACGTTGCTGGCGATGTTAGGTGGGACCATGTTCGCGATTTGGTTAGGCGAAATGATTACGGAAGATGGCATCGGCCAGGGCATTTCGCTGATCATTTTTGGTGGCATTGTTTCGGGGATTTTGCCCAATATTGCCGGGATGTTCTCCTTGCCCGACATGGTGACGCGTGTCTTTACTTTTGTCGCTTTCATCGTCATTACAGTGTTGACTGTGTTGGTGATTGTGATTGTGCAAGAAGGGCAAAGGCGAATTCCGGTGCAATACGGCCGTCGCGTCCGCGGACGCAAAGTTTACCAGGGACAAAGCAGCTTCATTCCCCTGAAAGTAAACACCGCCGGTATGATCCCGATCATCTTCGCCCAATCCATCCTTACCTTCCCGCCCCTGATTGCTGGCTTATTTGTCACCAACAGCGGCAGCGCGCTCGATCGCATCGCTCAAACCATTGCGGCCTTCGGTTCCCGGCAAGACCCCACGGTAAACCCCTGGTTGTTTTTCTTCTACTGGTTCTTCTTCTTCCTGTTGGTCGTAGGCTTCACCTTCTTCTACACCGACGTGATGGTCCAGCAGCAAAACATACCACAAACCTTGCAGCGCCAAGGCGGGTTCATCCCTGGCATTCGCCCCGGCAAGCGGACCGCCGACTATATCATGGCCGTCGTTCGCCGCATCACCCTGGCAGGCGCGCTCTTCTTGGGCATCATCGCCGTCTTGCCAGGCATTATGCAGGCTATTGGCGCCATCTTGGGATTGCCTGGCATTGAGCAAAGTGTCGTTGTCGTTAGCGGCTCGGGTTTAATCATTATTGTTGGCGTCGTTATCGACACCATGCGCCAGTTGGAAGCCCAACTACTCATGCGCAACTATGAGGGATTTATCTAGCGATGGCTACCTACGTGGTCTTGATGGGAGCTCCTGGGGCCGGAAAAGGGACCCAGGCCAAGAAATTGGAAAACAAACTAGGCCTGCCACAAGTAGCAACAGGAGACCTGTTTCGATACAATCAGAAGCACGAAACAGAACTAGGTAAACTTGCCAGAACGTACATCGATAAAGGACAATTGGTTCCAGATAATGTGACTGTGGCAATGGTTCGCGCCCGACTGATCCAACCGGATTGCGCTCAAGGCGTCATCTTAGATGGGTTCCCAAGGAACACGAACCAGGCTAAAGCCTTAGAAGAACTATTGGCAGAATTTCACAGCACCATCAAAGTGGTACCATACATCCATGTGAGCCAGGATGAACTCGTGAAGCGACTGCTCAAACGAGCTGAAATCGAAGGCCGTTCTGATGACAACGAAGAAACAATCCGCACCCGAATGAAGGTATATGCGGAACAAACACAGCCTTTGCTCGATTATTACCAGGATAAGGGTCTTTTGGTCCAGGTAAACGGCGAACAAGACATTGATAAAGTTTTTCAACAATTGTTAGAGGTTGTGGCAAAATAGTTAAACATATGTGGAGTTGATTCATTGTGTAGCTGCGGCTCACACAATGAGAGGTAAGTAAAGAATCATGAAAGTATCAGCGTCTGTAAAACGTCGTTGTCCGAAATGCAAAATTATTAAGCGCAAAGGCATTGTGCGTGTGATCTGTGTTGATCCGAATCACAAGCAACGGCAAGGGTAAGCTGGAGGAATTATGGCACGTATTGCTGGTGTAGACGTTCCCCGTAACAAGCGGGTAGAAATTAGCCTGACCTACATTTATGGCATCGGTAAAAATGCCAGCCAGAACATTTTGGCATCGGCCAATATTGATCCAAACACACGTGTGCAAGATCTTTCCGAGGCTGAGGTTGGCCGTTTGCGGCAGGTTATTGATGAAAACTATACCGTAGAGGGTGACTTGCGCCGCGAAGTGGCCATGAACATCAAACGGTTAACTGAAATCGGGTGTTATCGTGGGCTGCGTCATCGCCGTCATTTGCCGGTTCATGGGCAGCGTACCAAGACAAACGCGCGCACACGCAAAGGTCCGAAGAAGACAGTGGCCGGTCGTGGTCGTCGTAAGGGCAAGTAATTGTTGTGGTGTGTTTGTGTGTGGTGGTTAATTGCACCACTGACAGCAAATACTGTTGACGGGAGAAATTATGGGACGCAGAAGAACAACCCAAGTACGTAAGAAAATTAAGAAGATGGTGCCGCAAGGGCAGGCCCATATTCACGCAACTTTTAACAACACCATTGTCACGATCACGGATGCCAAAGGCAACACTGTGGCCTGGGCAAGCGCCGGCAGTTCCGGCTTCAAGGGTTCGCGTAAGAGCACGCCCTATGCCGCTGGTTTAGCCAGCAAGAATGCCGCTAAAGTGGCTCAAGATCATGGCATGCAAGAGATGGAAGTAATTGTAAAAGGACCGGGACCGGGTCGTGAATCGGCGATTCGGGCGTTACAAACATCTGGGATTCGCGTTACCGCGATCCGCGATATTACGCCGGTGCCGCACAATGGCTGTCGTCCGCCCAAGAAGCGGCGCGTCTGAGATTATTTACTCGTCTGGCGTCGGTTAGTAAGTTATTCGTTGAGAAGAACCATCTGGCCGACGACCAGATTCATTTGAGAGGGATGAAAGGTTGCCACACCTGTAAACCTCTCTAAATCTATATTATTTGGAGGTATAAGTTGGCAAAGTATACAGGACCTGTATGCAAGCTTTGTCGTCGTGAAGGCGAAAAGCTGTTTTTGAAGGGGTCGCGTTGTCTGACTCCGAAGTGTTCTTTTGAACGGCGTTCGTATCCGCCTGGGCAGCATGGGCGTGAAGGCCAGTTCCGTCGTGGGCGCGCGTCTGATTATTTGTTGCAGTTGCGCGAGAAACAAAAGGCTCGGCGTATTTATGGGCTTATGGAACATCAGTTTAGCATTTATTTTAATCGTGCTGAGCGTCGTTCTGGTTTGACTGGTTCAAACTTGTTGATCTTGCTGGAAAGCCGGTTGGATAATGTGGTATACCGTCTGGGTATGGCTGCTTCGCGTCCACAGGCGCGGCAGTTGGTAGCGCATGGGCATATCATGTTAAACGGCCGTAAAACCAACATCCCATCTGCCCTCGTTTCTGAAGGCGATCTGATCTCCATTCGGCCCGAAAGTAGCCGGCGCACTTACTTCAAAGATCTGCGCCAAAATATTGATGACCGTCAGGTACCGCGCTGGTTATCGCTTGATACCGGCAGCCTATCGGGTAAAATCCTGAGTTTGCCTGTGAGAGAAGACATTGACGTCTCCTTAAACGAGCAGTTAATTGTTGAATACTACTCCCGCTAAAATTTGTGAGGCCAGTAGGGTTTAACTTGTTAGGGAAGGGAGGTATATCGTTGAGTATTAGCAACTTGATTTTACCTAAGATAGAAAGCACCGCCATGTCACAAAACTATGGGCGGTTTGTGATTGGTCCGCTGGAACGCGGTTATGGAACCACAGTTGGCAATTCTTTACGCCGTGTCCTGTTGGCTTCCTTACCCGGAGCAGCCATCACATCCATTCGTGTTACCGATGTGCCTCATGAGTTTTCGGCCATTCCTCACGTTCGTGAGGACATGATGCAACTCATTCTGCACATTAAAAAGCTCCGTCTCAAATTACACAACACCGACACTTCACGTTTGCGGCTAGAGGTCCATGGCGCAGGCGTTGTCACGGCAGCCGACTTACAGGTTCCACCGGAAGTAGAAATTATCAACCCGGATTTGTATCTGTTTACTGTCGATTCTGACGATGCGTTCCTGGAAATCGAAATGACGGTTGAGACCGGTCGTGGTTACTCCCCGGCCGAAGATCGCAGCCGCCTGCCGATCGGTGAATTGCCCGTGGATGCTATTTTCAGCCCCATCAGCCGTGTTGGGTATGAAGTTGACAATACCCGCGTGGGTCAGGTCGCCGATTATGATCGGGTGGTGATGGAAATTTGGACGGACGGCAGCATCAAACCAGAAGAAGCGCTGGCTCAGTCAGCTCAGATTCTGATGCAATATCTGCGTCCCATTGCCGGCGTTAGTGAAGAAACTTTCCTGCCTGTGGATGATGAAGAGGAAGAAGAAGGCGCTATCCCGAACGAGATTTATGATACGCCAATCGAGCAGCTTGATTTGAGCGTGCGCGTCTTCAACTCACTGAAGCGGACAGGCATCACCAAGGTTGGTGAAATGCTGGATATGTTGGAACGTGGTGAGGAAACGATGCTGGCCATCCGGAATTTTGGTGAAAAATCGCTGGATGAGTTGAAACAACAGCTTCAGGCCAAAGGTTTTCTCGCAGATGAGGATGAAGGACGCGGGGCTTAAACCCTGCTCGACTCATTCTAAATAAAAACAATCGCCTGGAAACCGAGCCTGAAAACCAGACTCGGTTTCCAGACTGTAAGAGGTAAGAGCAATGCGACATCGAGTACATGGTCGTAAACTGAATCGCAGTTCTGCACACCGCAAAGCGTTGCGCCAGAATTTGGTGGCAGATCTGATCTGTTACGAACAACTGTTGACCACAGAAGCTAAAGCCCGCACCATACGCCCGGCAGCGGAAAAAATGATTACGCTGGCAAAACGTGGCCTGGATAAAGGCAGCGCCAACCCGGCGGTGACGGTTCATGCACGCCGTTTGGCGGCGGCTCGTTTGCCCAAGACGCGCACGTTTACTGATGAAGAAGGCGTGACGGAAGAAGTAGACGTGGTTAAGAAACTGTTTGAAGAAATCGCCCCGCGTTATCAGACGCGTCCGGGTGGGTACACGCGCATGGTCAAGGTTGGCAAACGTCCTGGGGACAATGCGGACATGGCTGTGTTGATGTTGGTGGACGAGGAGTAATGTTTGGCTCGTTATCGCGCGCGAATCGAGTATGATGGCACAGCTTATTTTGGCTTTCAACGCCAGGTAGCCCATCAACCAACGATTCAAGGGGCGATAGAGCAAGCATTAGGCCAGATTGTTCATGACCCGGTTACGGTAACGGGCGCCGGGCGGACAGACAGTGGTGTTCATGCCACAGGCCAGGTGATTAGTTTTGACATTGAGTGGCGTCATCAAGTAGAAAATTTGCAGCGCGCTCTAAATGCTAATTTACCGGCCGATATTGTAATTTTACAGTTAGACGAAACGACGACGACGTTTCACCCGCGCTTTAATGCCCAACGACGGGCTTATGCGTATCACATTTACAACACGGCCGTTCGCAGTCCATTACGCCGCCACCGAAGCTGGCACGTAAGCCAGCCTCTGGATGTGGCGTTGATGGATCAGGCGGCCAGTTGTTTGCTGGGGGTGCATGATTTTGCAACCTTTGGCCTGCCGCCGCAAGGCGACAACACGGTACGCGAGGTTTTTGCCGCTCATTGGCAGCAGAGTGAGGATTTGTTGGTCTTTTTTATTGAAGCCAACGCCTTTCTCTACCGAATGGTGCGCAGTTTGGTGGGCAGTATGAAGGCTGTGGGTGACGGCCGTTGGTCGATTGCAGAGTTTGAGGCAGCGCTGAACGCCGCTGATCGTAACCGGTCGGGCATGGCCGCTCCGGCGCATGGCCTTTACCTGGTATCTGTAACGTACGGAGAAGAACAGGATGAAAACATACGTAACAAAACCGGCTGATATTGAACGCAGTTGGTACGTGGTAGATGCGGAAGGTCAGACGCTGGGTCGTTTGGCCTCTCAGGTGGCCGCAGTTTTGCGCGGTAAGCACAAACCCATTTACAGCCCCTCGGTTGATGCCGGCGATTTTGTCGTTGTCATCAATGCCGATAAAATCAAGGTGACAGGACGGCGCATGGATCAGAAAATGTACTATCGCCACTCCGGTTATCCTGGCGGCTTGCGCGAGGCAACACTCAAAGAGCAGTTGGATCGTCATCCAACCCGCCCGGTCGAGCTGGCAATCAAAGGGATGCTGCCCAAGAACAAGCTGGGGCGACAGATGATTAAGAAGTTGAAAGTGTACGCAGGGCCGGAACATCCGCATCAAGCGCAGCAGCCCGTCCCGATGGAGTTTTAGGAGAGATTTATGGCAGACAGACAATACATCGAGGGAATTGGCCGTCGTAAGCGTTCTTCTGCGCGTGTGCGCATTTATCCCGGCGCAGACAGCGTAGGGGACTTCACGGTGAACGGCAAAGATGTCAAAGAATACTTCCCGCGCTTTGGGGATCATCAAATCCTCAGCGGGCCGTTAGCGGCGACTGATTTGCTGGGCAAAATGGATGTGACCGTCCATATCGAAGGCGGCGGCATTACCGGGCAAACCAGCGCCGTGCGTCTGGGTTTGGCGCGTGCTCTGGTAAAATATGATGAAAACTTACGCGGCGTGCTGCGTTCTGGCGGTCATCTGACACGGGATGCTCGCATTAAGGAACGTAAGAAGCCAGGTCTGAAGCGTGCCCGCAAGGCGCCGACCTATACCAAGCGTTAGGCTGCCGGTGATTGGCGACTGCTTGCTTTGTGGCGGCATGTTGTAAATTGCAGGTTTATCAGACAATAATCAGGCGAGTTTTAGAACTCGCCTTTTTGCTTTGGAAATGATGATGAAGGTGGCAGGTTGCGTATGATGGGCATTACAGTTGTAGGCTTAGGGCCGGGCGACGGCCGTTTCCTGACCCGTGAGGCCTGGCAAATATTAACGGAAGCGGGCACAGTTCACCTGCGAACCAAACGTCATCCGGCGGTAGCCGATTTGCCGGAGAACGTGACGCTGGTCAGTTTTGATGGCATCTATGAAACGGCCGTTAACTTCGAGTCGGTTTATGCCCAAATTGTGGCCGAACTCCTGCGTCTGGCCCAGACTGGACCGGTGGTTTATGCCGTGCCCGGCCATCCGCATGTGGGTGAATCGACGGTAACAGCCCTGGAAACGGCCGCGTTAGAAGCTGGCGTTCCCGTGCGCATTGTGCCAGGGATTAGCTTCATCGAGCCGATGCTGACGGCCGTTGGGTATGATGGCCTGGATGGGCTGCAATTGTTCGACGCCGTGGAGATGCTGGCTTTTCACTACCCGCCCCTGAACCCGGATGTACCGCTGCTGTTAGGGCAGGTATACAGCCGGTTGGTGGCCAGTGATTTGAAGTTGGTGCTGACGGCCGTTTACCCTGAAGAACACCCCGTCTACCTGATTCACGCCGCCGGATTAGACGGGCAATCTGTCGAGCAGCTTCCCCTATATGCCATCGACCACAGCGAGCAGACCAGCCATCTTACCAGCCTTTATGTGCCTGCCCTGCCCTACAAAGCCTCCTTGCCCGCCCTGGCTGAAACCGTCGCCATCCTGCGCAGCCCGGACGGCTGCCCCTGGGACCGCGAACAAACGCCGCAAAGCATGCGCGCCGATTTTCTCGAAGAGGCCGGCGAAGTGTTAGAAGCGCTGGATACCTTCGATGATGACGGGCTGCGCGAAGAACTTGGCGATATGTTTTACCACCTGGTCATGCAAACCCAAATGGCTTCTGAAGAAGAAATCTTCCGTCTCAGCGACGTGATTGCCGGGATTGAGGCCAAATTGAAGCGTCGACATCCCCACGTTTGGGGTGATTGGGAGGCGGCAGATACGGCGACCGTTCTGCATAACTGGGAAAAAATCAAACAGGACGAAAAAGGGCGACAACTCGATTCGATTCTGGATCATATCCCGCTCACCTTGCCGGCCCTCGCCCGGTCGCAAAAAATACAGCACAAGGTTGCAAAAGTTGGTTTCGATTGGCCCAATATCGCCGGGGTCTACGATAAACTTCGCGAGGAAACGGCCGAATTACAGGCCGCCAACACCCCGGCAGAGCGTTTGGCTGAATTGGGCGACATCTTGTTTGTGCTGGTAAATCTGGCACGCTGGCTGGATGTTGATGCGGAAAGCGCCCTGCGGGAGGCCAATTTGCGCTTTACCCGCCGTTTTCAGGCAGTAGAGCAGCTGGCTGCGGCGCGGAAACTGGATCTCACGCAGATGGATTTGGCGGCGATTGAAATCTTGTGGCAAGAGGTGAAGGTCGCGCTTAAGGCGTCGGATTTAGAAGAAAATGGGTAGAAAGCAGGCAGGAAACTTGCCAAAGTAAACAGGCTTGGCTAAAGTAGGCTCAGTGCTTAACGTGAAGGAGTTGCTGTGCAGGTTGTTTTTGGTCTCATTCTCCCGTTATTGGGAGCTATAAGTCTTCTTGGTGCGGCTTATTTTCTGATTCGCGCGCTATCGGCTCGTTCCCGATTTGGCAAGGAGTCGTATGGGTTTGGGCAGTTGGAAGCGCGCCAATCCATGCAGGCTGATTTCATCTGGGCTGTTGTTGCCTTGCTTGTTGGCCTGATCTTTTTTGCTGTGTATGCCATTGTCCCCAGCGATGGAGAGGTGATGGTTGAACCGGCATTTGCGCCGACGTTATCGCCGACAACGTCGGCGACAGAAACAGGGGTTTCGGCCACGGCCGTTCCCACCACTGTTTTAGCCACAGCCACAGTTACCCCTGTGCCGTTCCCCACTTCTCAGGTTACAGTCTTGCCAACTTCCACCCAACCGCCTGCCGCCACGCCTACCAACACGCCGGAACCTGCGCCGCAAACGGCCGTTGTCACCAGCCCGGTCGGTGTGTATCTGCGCTCAGAACCCTCTACCACCGCCCCGGATGTGGAATGGTTGCTGGAAGGCACGCAGCTCATTGTCTTACCCGGTGAAGCGCAAGCCGATGAATACACCTGGATTTTTGTGCGCACGTTGGCCGGCAACGAAGGCTGGGTGGCCACCGATTTTGTCGAAGTAAACCCCTAGGGTCTACTTAACCCAGTACCCCCCGAACATCAATGGCATAGACTCCCTGGCTGCCTGTAAGAACGCGCAGTGGATTGATCTCGATCTCCGTCAGTTCGGGGAAGTCGCTGACGAGTTGGGCTAACCGGAAAAGCGTTTCGCGCACGGCCGTTTCATCCCCAGGCGCAATATTTCGATACCCGGCCAGTTTGCGTCCCGCCCAGGTGTTCGCCAGCAAATAATCCGCATCGTCGGGTGTGAGCGGGGCCAGGGCAAAGGCCACATCGCGTAATCCTTCCACTTCCACCCCACCTGAGCCGAACATCACCACCGGACCAAACTGTGGGTCTTGCACGGCCCCCACGATGACCTCTTGTCCATGTGGAATCATGGGCTGGATATGAATACCCTGGATAACGGCCGTTGCCTGCGCCGCCCTGGCCTTCTCTACCAGCGTGATAAACCCCTCGCTTACTGCTTCCGGCGTTGCCACGTTTAGCAGCACCCCGCCAATATCCGACTTATGCAAAATATCCGCCGCTGCGATTTTGAGCGCGACCGGGTAACCCATGTCGTTAGCCAACTGCACGGCCGTTTCCTTTGATTCGGCCAGCGCCAGCCGCGGAACCCGAACGCCGTAAGCCGCCAGCATTTCGCCAAAGGCTTCGCTGGGCAGTCCGGCGGGGTTATCTTGCGGTTGGCGGTCCAAAATGGCGCGCACAATATCTGGCCGAACGTCATCATAAATGACCGGCGGCTGAACTGGGCGCGCCAAAAATTCAGCCCGACGCGCCAACACCGCCAAAGCGCTGGCCGCGCGTTCCGGAAAGCGATACTCCGGCACCCGCGCTGCCCGAAAATGTTCCACGGCTTCCTGAATGAGCCGCTCGCCCATCACCGCCACGACCACCGGCTTGTGGCTGGCGTAAATGATGGGGATGAGCGCTCGGGCCACGCCGCCGGTGGCGTACATCGGCGGCGGCGGCAGCACGATGAGCACGCTGTCTACGCCGGGATCGGCCAGCAAGATGTGGAGCGATTGGGCGTACTGCTCCGGTGAGGCGCTGGCCAGCATGTCCACGGGGTTGTGCAGGCTGGCGAAGGGTGGCAGGATAGCTTGCAGTTGGTCGATGGTTGCCTCGGCCAGGGCGGCCAGCTTAAGCCCTTGCGCTTCCAGGGCGTCGGCGGCGGTGACGCCGGGGCCGCCGGCGTTGGTGAGCACGGCGACGTTTGGCCCGGCCGGCAGCGGACACCAGGCCAGCGCCCGCGCCCAATCGAACTGCTCTTCGCTGCTGCCGGCGCGGATGACGCCGGCGCGGCGGAAGGCGGCGTCGAAGGCCGATTCGCTGCCGGCCAGCGCACCGGTATGGGAAGCGGCGGCTTTGCGCCCGGCGGCATAGCGCCCCACCTTGAGCGCGATAACCGGTTTAGTACGAGACACCTGCGCGGCCTGCTGCACAAAGTTACGGCCGTTGCCAATCCCCTCCAGGTACAGTGTAATCACCCGCGTGTGCGGGTCGGCGGCAATGGGGGCCAGCACGTCGGTTTCGGTCACGTCGGCCTGATTGCCCAGGCTGACCAACTGCGACAGGCCAAAGCCTTGCCCGCGCGCCCAGTCGATGACCGCCGCGCAAATGGCGCCGGAGTGGCTGACAAAGGCGACGTCGCCGGGCGTGGGGCCGGGCGGCGGCAGAAAGGTTGTATCCAGGGGCAGGTGGGTGTTCACCAGGCCGATGCAGTTCGGCCCGATGAGGCGCATGCCGTACTGCCGGGCAATGTCCAGGCAGGCTTGCTCCAGGCGCGCGCCCGCTTCATTGGTTTCGCGGAAGCCGCCGGAGGCGATAATGGCGGCGCGAATGCCGCGCTGGCCGCAGGCGGCCAACGTCTCAGGGGCCAGTTCGGCGGGCAGCAGCAAGACGGCCAGATCAACGGGATCGGGCACGGCCGTTAAATCTTGATACACCGGTCGTTCTAACAGCGTGCCGCCGCGCGGGTGAACGAAATGAATCGCGCCGGGATAGCCGCTTTGCACCAGGTTCCGCGCCAGGCCAAAGCCCAGCTTGGTGGGGTTAGACGATGCGCCGAACAGCACAATGCCTTGGGGATTAAAAAAGGGGGCCAGGGTCGGGTCTGTGGGTAAGGTCATGGGTCAACTCACGGGTTTGAATTTGGAAATGGATGCGGCGCTCCGGGCCGCTGCTGCCATTATAGCAGCAGTTGGCCCAGGGACGTGGCTTGACATTGCCGGGAATGGGCTTACACTTTGGCCTAAACGGCAACGAGGATAACCCGGATGACCAAGAGCAAACTGACGCGCGGGCAGGCGGAGGCGGAATTTACCCAGGCCATTATCCGCTTTGAAAAGGAGTATTTGGGGCGCGGTCCGGTGGATGCGCGCACCTACTTTATCAAGGATATGATCCTGGTTCGGCTGCAAGGGGTGCTGACGCCAGCGGAATTGAAACTGGCGGAAACGAAAGACGGCCGTTCCCTCATCAAGGAAACGCGCCGCCTCTTATTTGAAAGCTCACGGCCGTTGCTGGAAGAGATGGTGCAGCAGGTTGCCGGCGCGGCGCTCATCAGCCTGCACACAGATATGAGCAGCCGCACCGGCGAGCGGGTGATCCTGCTTACCGTGGACCGAGATTTGGAAAAGGCGTTTAAGTGACCCTAAGATGTGACGTTTGTGAGTTCTTCGCGCCGGTGGTTGACATGAGCCGTCCTCCATGCTAAATTGTTTCCGTCTCAGCAGACGGGACAGGCGATAGGCTGCCCAACAGGGCAGAGGATTGTTTGTAGAGTAGGCTGGCACTGCGCCCCAGATTTGGGTGCGCGGTGTCAGCTTTTTTGTTGCCGTGTGCCGGGTTCGGGTAGTTGGCAGACCGGGCAAAACGTTGCCGGAGAATGGGGCAGCGTTTCCAGAGAAGAGGGGAAACGGCCGTTTCCCACTCCCCGCCATACAGGTTGCCTCGTAGGCCATGAAAGTGTACAATACACTAAATTGTTA
>WBZM01001369.1_pt1 | contig 24508 bp, 48 predicted proteins | sample 5204271 | NCBI WGS metagenome assembly WBZM01 (sample SAMN12344346, study PRJNA552823) | activated sludge metagenome | biome: Activated sludge suspended growth; feature: Nitrification reactor; material: Wastewater; isolation source: activated sludge from nitrification reactor of wastewater... | reverse complement strand
CCTGGCCGTCGCGTCCGTACAGCACGAAGTCGAGCACGGCGATCGCGCCGTCGTGCACGCCGGCTGCGGCGAGCTTCGCCCAGACCTGGGGCGCTTCGGCCAGGCGTTGCCGGTGGCGGGCCTCCAGGTGGGTGAGCAGGGCGGGGTCGTGGTCGGGGTCAGGCATGGGATGGTGAGAAGGTGTCGTGGGCGTCGCGGTCGAGGCTTGGATCATCGCGGCGCGGCCGGCGGCTCGGCCACGAGTATCACCGCGTAGGCGCTGCCGTCGGGCCGCTGCAACCGCACGGCGAGCGATTCGCCGACCCGCTTGCCCTGGGCCAGTGGCGCCAGCTCGCGCGCCGTCGCGCCGGGGATGCGACGGCCGTCGAGTTCCAGCACCTGGTCACCCTTCGCGATGCCGGCGCGGTGCGCGGGCAGGCCCGGCTGCACATCGGCGACCCGGGCGGACTCGATGGTCGGGCTGAACACGCCGTTGCCGGTGACGGCCACCGTGACGCCGAACACTCCGCGGGCCGGTTCGGCCTGCAGCGCGGCCGGAGTCGCCGCGAGCACGACCCACGCGCCGTGCAGCAGCGCGCGCCGCGCGTGGCGCAGGCCGTTCACTGGTTCGCCTGCAGCAAGGCGGCCATGCGCTGGTGGATCAGCTGGATCGCCTTGAGCGGGCGCAGCATGACCTTGAACTCGACGATGCGGCCGGCCTCGTTCCAGCGGATGATGTCGACGCCGTTGACGAGGATGCCGTCGATCTCCGTCTCGAACTCGAGCATTGCGTCGCTCGGCCCGACGATCTCGCGCACGTAGCGGAAGCTCGGGTTGAAGAACACGTGGAAGGCCGCCGAGAGGTAGGCCGTGGTCAGGCGACGGCCGCGCTGCGGTGTGTGCACGACCGGCGAGAGGAACACCGCGTCGTCGTCGAGCAGCGCCTCGAGGCCGCGCACGTCGCGCGTCTCGACGAGGCGGTGCCAGGTGGTCAGGGGATGCGCTTGCATGCCGGTCTCCTCGGGGGCGATGGTGGGGGCGTGCTCATCGGGCCGGCAGCGTCACCCGGGCCGACGTGAAGGTGGTGCGCCACGCGTCGATGTCCTCGCCCGGCGCGGCGGCGCGCGAGAAGTGCGCGTCGGCGCAGTGCGAGTGGCCGGCCGCGCTGACGATGTGTGCGTGCAGCGTCGGCTGGCGCTCGTCGCCCAGCGCGTAGATCACGAGAAAGGTCTGCGCATCCAGCGGCGCACGGTAGATGCTGTCGCGCGATGGCATTCCGGGCGCGGCGACCAGCGTGCGCAGGAACTGGCCGGCGCACACGCGCGCCGAAGTCTCGCCAGCCTGCGGCGCCAGCGACAGCTCGACCTGGAAGATCGCGTCGCGCCCGGTGAGGATGCGTCGTCCGGGCGGCACGGTGGCAGGCCGTTCCTGCAGCGCGATCGTCGGAACGCCGGGCACCGCGAGCGACAGCTCGGGCTCCGGCACGCGGATGTCGAAGGCCCAGCTCCCCAGCGGCAGGAGGGCGAGCGTGGCAGCGGCGATCCGATGCATCGCGCGGTCCGACGTCATGTGGCGTGCGCTCCGCTCGGCTCCCAGGGCCCCGGCACCACGACTGCCTCGCCCTCGCCGGGCCATGGCGGCATCGTGATGGCGATGGCCGAGACGGGCTCGTGCGCGTCGGCGCGGAACTGGAACTGCGTGCCGAGCGGAATCGTGAGGCACACGCCGGGCAGCAGCGTCGTGAGTTCCTCGCGCGTGCCCTGCCGGCGCCACATCTGCCCGCGGCCGGCGACGACGTACCAGACCTCCTCCACCGTGCGGTGCATGACGGCCGCCGACACCTGGCCCGCGGCGAGCTCGAAGTGCGCCATGCCGCCGCCCGCGAGGCCGAGCAGCACGCGCACGTCCGAGCCGTCGGGCGCGACGACGGTGGGCTCGGCGGGCAGGGTGGCCGTGGCGAAGTCCGGCATGCAGTCTCCGGCGGCCGCACCGGGGCCGCGTGTCGGGCGCGATGATGACAGACCGCCCGCGCGCGGTCAGCCCCGCGGCCCGCCCGCCGACGCCGCCAGCAGCAGCTGCGCCGCGTAGTAGGCCGGCAGGCCCCACGCACGGTTCGCGAACGAGGCCTGCACGAAGCGATCGCGTGCCACGGCGAGGTCCGAGGCGGCGAAGGTCACGGCCGCGAGCGCGACGAGCGCGTGCCCGCTCGCGCCGGCATGGCCCGCGGCGAGGCTGCACATCGCCAGGATCGCGAGCACGTAGACCCCCACCGCCGGACGCATCGGTCCCCGCAGGTGCGGCCAGAGCCAGCGCAGCACCGCTGCGCCGACGACCAGTGCGATCCCGGCTGCGAGCCCGGCGGTACCGAGGTCCACGCCCTCGACCACGAACGCCGCGGCAAAGGCGAGGTGCGCAAGCAGGAAGGCCGCGAGGCCGGCCAGGAAGGCGGCCGATCGGTGCGATAGCAGCAGCACGTCGCCGGCGACCGAGAGCGCCAGCGCGAGCAGCACCCATCGTCCGTAGGCCGAGCCCGTGGCGCCGAGCGACACGGCCACGCCGACGAAGGCGAGGCTCGCGATCGTCTTGGCCAGTGCGCGTGCGACGCCCCATGCGCGACGCTCGGCGACGAGCAGCGCAGCCACGGCGACGAGGCACAGCGCGGTGAAGGCGGTGACCATCGCGCTAGGGGTGCAGCCTGAAGCGCCGCCAGGCCGGAACCGGGTGGCAGCGCTCGTCTCCGCGCCGCCGGTGCACGCCCTCGCGCACGAGCGCGAAGCTGCCGGGGCGCAACCGGCGCGTCACGGGCGCGTCGCGCCGCCGAGCGCGGCGTCGCAGCTCACGCGGCTGAACGCGAACTCGATCTGTCGTGCCGTGCCGTTGCGCACGCCCGAGAGCGTGGCCTGCAGCCGCCCGTCCTCCGATCGCGCGTAGCTGATGCGCCGGGGGAAGTCGTGCTCCGGGTTCTCGAAGGCGGCCTGCGCGGCGCCCAGCTCGACGGCGCGGAACACCGTCGGCACGCGTCCCGCCGGCTGGGCGATGTATGCGAGCTCGCCGTCCGGCAGGCGACGCAGCTGCATGAACTCGAACTCGACGGTTCGGCCCTGCTTTACCGTGCGGGCGACGCCCAGCATCGTGCCCCCCGCGGGGGCAAGCCAGTGCTCGACGGTGCCCGCTTCGCCGAAGCTGCCCTGCCAGCAGCCGGCCAGCCATGCCATCGGCTCGACACCTTCGTCCGCGGCGGAGGCGCGAACGGCGGCGAGCGATGACAGTGCGGCGATCAGCAGCGGTGCGATGCGCATGGAAGCGTGGTCCGCAATGCCGGTCAGGGCGCCCGGACCGTGACCTTCACCGTGACGAGCATGCGGATCTGCTGGTTGATGTTGCCGCGCGCCCAGGCCTCGTACTGGAATTCGTCCTCGCCCACGTACCCCGGCTCCGGTGTGTACTGGACCTGCGGCGCGACGAACACGGCCTTGCCGTGCGAGGGAGCCACCAGCACGGTGCCCGAGTCGGCCGGGTTCCTGCGCTCGCCGGGGATGCCGAAGTTGGTGATCGCGCAGTACTTGACGTCGTTGACCACCGACATCTGCGCCACCGCGCCGGTCGGCTGGCTGGCGCCGTTGAAGGGCTCGACGCGGCAGCGGGCCTGGCCGAGTGCCGTGGCTGCCGGCAGCGCCAGGGCCAAGGCGACGAGCGCGCGGCAGGCCGGGTCGGGGCGAAGGAAAGACAGCATCGTCGGGCTCCTCGGGTCGCGAATCTCAGTACGGTCCGTCCACCAGTCGCTGCGACAGCCACCAGAGGTTGCCGCACGGGTCCTCGATGCCGCCCTGCCGGTCGCCGTAGGGCATGTCCGCCACCGCCATCACCTGCCGACCGCCGGCGGCCAACGCCTGGCGCATCGCGGCATCGGCATCGGCCACGTAGAGGTAGGTCGAGGCGGGCATCGCGGGGTAGGCCACCGTGGCCTCGCTGACCATCACGGTGGAGTCGCCCAGCCGCACCTGCGCATTGGCGATGCGGCCGCCCTGCATGTGGCGCAGCACCTCGGTGCCGCCCAGCCCGTCGACCAGGAACTGCACCATCTGCGCCGCGCCCTGCGCGAAGAAGTAGGGCGTGACCGTGTTGAAGCCGGGCGGGATGCGCATGTCGCCTCGCTGGGATGACCTCGTGGCCCCGATGATGACAGCACCCGTCGCCGGGGCCAATCGCAGCGTCCAGGGGGTGCGGAGCAGGAGTGGGCCAGCCCTGGGCGTGGGCTCAGGCATCGGGAGCAAGCGGGCGCACCTGCAGTTCCTGGAAGCCGGTGTGCGGATCGAGCGCGCGGCCGAGCTGCCAACCTTCGGTGGGTACCAGCAGCACCTCGGCGGTGGTGCGCACCAGGCTGCCGTGGCAGAGGTGGCCGCCCCACACCCGGCCGCTGGCGGTGGCGACGCTGATGTGCAGGTGGCCACCCTGGGCCGACAGCGTGCCCGAGAGGCTCAGTATCTCCAGCGGTTCGTCGAGCCGGGTCTCGTGGTCGGCGGCGGCGAGGCGGAGCACCCCGTTCGCGAGGCTGCCGATGCCCGCCACCACGAAGGCCCCGTCGGCCAGCCTTGCGCTGGCCTCCTGTTCCAGTGCACACCGCAGGTCGGCACCCGGCGCCAGTCGGACGGGCAGGCAGTTCATCGTGCGCACTCCTTCGCCGGCGGGGCAGGTCAGCCGGCCAGGGGCCGGGGAATGCGGAACAGGTCGCGCTCGAGTCCGTCGGGGAAGCGGCGACGCTCGACGACACGACCCCCCAGCCGCAGCGCAAGGGCCCGTGCGCTGGCGTTGTCGTCGTTCATGTAGGTCTGCACCTCCGGCCAGGCCCAGGCCGTGTAGGCATGGTGCACGGCGGCACGCGAAGCCTCGAGCGCGAGGCCGCGGCCGCGAGCCGACGGCACGAGCCACCACGTGAGTTCGCGTGGCCAGCCCTTGCCCTGCCAGAAGCCGCAGGTGCCCACGATGGCCCGCTCGGCCGGCAGTTCGATGGCCCAGACGCCGAAGCCCTGCAGGTGCCAGTGGCCGAGGTCGGACGCCAGCCGGGCCCAGGCCTGGCCCGGCGTCAGCGGGCCGCCATAGGGGCCCGATGCGCGAGCGTCGGTGTAGAACGCCTCGTACGTCTTCTCGCACGCCACCGAAGGCGGCACGAGCCGCAGCCGACCGGTGTCGAGCGTGGGAATGAGGGTGGCGAGCGCAGGGTTCACGGTGGGTCTCGCGGAAGGAAGGGTTCCGGTCGGTGCGGGACTCCGCGCCGATCAGGCCAGACGCTCGCGCAGATGGATGATGTTGCCCTCCGGGTCGCAGACGTTGCGCACCCTCAGGCCCGGGCCGGGCCACACCGGGCCGTGCAGCCGGCCGCCGAGGGACTCGACCAGCGGCTCGGCGGCGGCCAGGCTCGGCACGGTGAAGAACGGCTTGATCGCCTGCGACTCGCGGGGCACCGGTGGCACCTCGATGACGATGGACTCCGCATGCGAGGCGGGGATCGCATGGATGATGAGCTGGACGTCCGGCGTCTCGAGCACGCGGTGCTCGAGGTCGGCGTGCAGCACGCGCGCGCCGAGAAGACGCTCGTAGAAGGCCGAGAGCGTCGCCAGGTGCCTGGCGTAGAAGAGGATGCCGGTTCGCGCGGGGCCTGCCATGGATGTCTCCTGCGGTGGATCGATGGCCGATGCCTCAAGCCTGGCCGGTCGGGCGCATGCTCACTCCAGCACGCGGGCGGCCACCGCGAGGATCGCCCAGGGCAGGACGATCAGCACGATGGCACCGCTCCACGTGGAGAGCGTGGCCGGCGGAGGGGGCGGGCCGAAGGCATTGCTCCTGTCCTGGCCCTTGGCCAACCCCAGGTAGCCGGCCAGCACGAGCACCGCAGGGCCGAACAGCAGGCTGCCCATGCACGCGGTGAGGGACAGCGCGGCGGACCAGCCCAGGTCCCGCCCGCGCTTCACCGCGGCCCACGGCACCGCGAGCAGCACGACGATCGCCAGCACCACCAGCAGCGGCAGCGACGCGGCGGCGCCCCCTCGGCCGTGCGTGGCCAGTCCCAGCCCGTGCAGCAGCAGGGCGACCACGTTCAGCAGCGGGAGGATGCCGAACGCGAGGAACCGGGATCGATCGTGTCGAAGCATGCGGTGTCTGCGGGAGCCTTGCGCGGCGCCGCTAGCGGGCCATGCCGATGAGCCAGGGCCTTACCTCGGCGAGCAGCGTCCCGTCGCGCACGGCCGGGTCGTCCTGCGCGAACCGCTTCACCTCTTCTTCGGTGACGCCCGCTGCAGGCACCATCATCCCGCCGCCCGCGGGGTCGAGGTGCGGGCCGCCCAGCGCGAGCAGCCCGGCCTCGAGCCATTGGCGGTAGTGCGCCACGTGCGCCCGGACCCCAGGCTGCTCGAACATGCTCCTGCCCGCCTGCCAGTGCGGGCCGGGCCGATGGAAGACCACGTAGCGGATGTCCTGCATGAGCAAGCCTCCCGGGGTGTTTCCGCGGCGGCCGGGCGCCGCGCGGTGCCCCGAGCTTAGCGGCTGGCTCCCAGCCAGTCGACGAGTGCCGGGAACAGCGCCAGTGCACCGAGACCGAACACGAGGTAGTTGCCCGTCGCGGGGTTGAAGTCCTGCAAGGCCTTGGCCCATGGGCGGCGCAGGAGCAGACGTCCCATCGCGAGGTCGAAGGCGGCCATGAATGCCGCCAGCACCAGGCCGAGGTGCAGGTGCTGCGCGAACCCCGACAGACCGATGCCCGGGACCAGCAGGCAGCAGACCCCGAAGGCGAGCAGGGAGCCGGAGACGATGCTCATGCGCAATGCGCGCTCCTTGCCGACCCGCGGCACCAGCAGCACCGTGCGGGCAATGCCGTGGAGCGTCTCGGTGCCCGCCAGAACGACGCAGAGCGACAGCACTCTCAGGACGGTGTCGAGGCTCATGTCGTGCCGACGTTCCGGGCTTTCGCCGGGCGGGGCTCGAGGGCCGATCGACGCGGTGCGCGCAGGCTAGCCATTGCGCAGGCGCTTGCCGAGCTTGACCATGCCCAGCCCGAGACCGCATACCAGCAGCGTGGCGGGAAGGAACATCATCAGTTCCCGACCGGCCTCCCGCCCGCCAGTGCCGACGAAGCCCAGCAGGTAGATGCCGGAGAAGGGCAGGCCGATCACCGCGCCGGCAACGAGCAGCAGGGTGCCGACGAGGATCAACAGCTGTCCGGCGAAGCGCATGAAGGGTCTCCAGGGCGGGGGAACCGGGGCCGGGCGATGGGTCAGATCTCGTCGCGGCGCATGAGGTACTTGACGATGCCGTCAGGGTAGCCGGCGATGCTCGCCAGGACGGCGTAGCCGTGTCGGCGATAGAAGTCGGGCGCCTGGAAGCTCAGGGTGGTCAGGTAGAAGGTGCTGCAGCCCCGCGCGCGCGCACCGGCCTCGAAGGCCTTCAGCAATCGCGAGCCCAGACCGTGACGGCGGTGTTCCTCGGCCACCCAGAGTTGGAGCAGTTCGCAGCACTCGCCCCAGGTGCGCCCCACCGCGCCCCCCACGACCGTGCCCGACGCATCGGTCGCGAAGCTCGCCAGCGAGCGGACCTCCTTCAGCGGCGCGACGGCATGGTTGTACTGCTCGAGACCGTTGTCGACCGCGAGAAGCATCGCGTCGCCGGGCGTGTCCGTCGTGTCGAGGGTGACGTCGGGTGGGGTCATGGGATGTGCTCGATCGCCCCGGGAATGACGACCCAGCCGTGAAGTAGAACACCGTCGCCACGCAACGGGGACAGAAGTGGAAGCCTGCCTGGGATCGCTCGGCATGCGGCTAGGGCAGGATTCCCGTGGGCACCATCCACGCGTGCAGCTCGGCCACCAGCCGGCCGACCTTCACCATCGGATCCGTGGCGATCAGCCCCCGGGCCTCTTCCAGCGAGCCGGCCTTCAGGACGCCGATGCCCCGCACTTCGCCGCCGAGCTGAAGCGCATCGAGCAGCGGGCCGTTGAGCACCAGCCTGCCTTCCTGCGCCAGGCGCTGCAGGTTGCCGAGGTGGGCCGTCTGCAGCGCATCGATCTCCGGTGTGGTGTCGGCCGACCATGCAGGCCCCTTCTTCAGCAGGTACACGTAGTAGATCGTACGGCCCAGGGAAGCCGCGAACTCGCGGGCCTCGGCTTCGTCGAAGTTCATGGTGCCGGCGCGGGAGTCAAGCGGTGACCTTCATGGCGCGCCACGTCCAGAGCCCGCCCAGGAAGTCGACGGCCCCGAAGCCGACGAGCATGGGCGGGGCCAGGCCCGCGAGCACGAAGCCGGCGAAGCCGACCAGCACCAGCGTGCGGGTGTAGACCGAGACGCGGAAGAGCGCGCGGGCCTCGTCCCTCGCTGCGGCCAGGTAGTACAGGCCGATGTTGAACACGAGCAGACCGACGACACGGATCCAGACCTCGCTGGTCTCGGGCATGAAGGCCGCGCGCAGCAGCAGGTTCGGCGCGGCCACGAGCACCGCGCCGAGCACGAGGAGGTAGAGGCCGAAGGCGTGAACGGTGACGGCTGCCTTGGACATGGGAAACCTCCTGGGGTCGGGCCGGTCAGCGCAGATGATGAACCGTTCCGCGGTGCGGGCCAAGGGCCGGTCGATGCGGCCGCGGGCGGGGCCCGCGCCGCGACGCTCAGCCCTCCGTGCCGGGCGCCGCGTCCTGGGACTCGACGAAGGCGCGGCGAAACGCCAGCGGTTCGGCGATGCCGTCGATGGGTGCGTGCGACGCGCCGGTGCCGGCGATGATCAGCGTTCCGAAGCCGAGCATCCGCCCCATCAACGACTGGTTGACCTGGATGCTCTCGACCTTGTTGATGTTGATCTCGATGGTGTTGCGCCGGATGAAGCCGTGCTTGACGATGAGCCGCTTGGTGGTGACGGCGAGCTCCGTCGAGCGGATGCGCACGTAGGCCACGGCCCAGAGGACGAGGCCCAGCCCGAAAGCCGGCAGGAGCAGCAGGCCGAAGACGAGCAGGTGCCAGACCGACCAGAGGCTGGTACGGCCGACGTGGACGACGCGTTCGCCCGGGACGAGGACTTGATCGACGTAGCTGGACATGGCAAGGCGGTTGGGGGAGGCAGCGGGGCGGATGATGCCCCACCCGCACCCGCGGAGCTCAATCCTCGCCCAGATGGCCGCGTTGGATGGCCGCGGCCGTGTTCTCGAAGATCGCCATGGCCGTGAGCAGGCGGCGGAAGCCAAGCTTGCGGTAGAAGCCTTCCTTGCCGGGCACCGAGTACAGGATGATCTTCTTGTGCCCGCGCGACACATCGACCAGGCGCTCGACCATCTCGCGGCCCAGGCCCGTGCCCTGGTGGCTGGGCATGACGGCGACGTCGCAGATGTACGAGCAGTCCGCGCCGTCCGACAGCGCCCGTCCGGCCGCCACCAGCCGGCCGTGCTCGCGGGCGAAGAACTTGAACCGGCTGTTGGTGAAGACCGTGCGCAGATGGTCGGCGCTCTTGTGGCCCAGGGGTGCGAGCCGATACAGGGCTTCCAGCTCCAGCCAGTCGAGGTCGTCTTGGTGGTGGGTCCAGGTCACGGGCATGGGCGGTGCGGGCTCCCGAGGGGCGAAGGCGATGGCGGCCGATGATGGCAGCGAGCGCGCCGCGAGCCAAGGGCCGACGTCAGGCGCGCGCCAGCACCTTGCACAGGTAGTGGACCGTGCCGATGCGCCCGGGCTTCGGCGCAGCGAACTCGGTGTAGCCGGCGCGCTGGTAGGCCGACCGGCCCGCCAGGTTGGCCGCATCGACGCTGAGCGCGACGCCGAGCGCATCGGGCCAGTGGGACACGAGCCATCCGTCGACCAGCCGCAGCGCGGCCTGGCCGATGCCCCGGCCCTGGAACGCGCGGTCGATGCGCATGCCGGTCAGGGCGGCGGCCTCGCGCGGTGCCCACTCCGGGCGCATGCCGCCGCGTCGCAACACGAGGAAGCCGGCGACCCTCGAACCGACCAGGATGGCCAGGCCCGCCACCTCGTGCGGCGACGACGAGGTGCAGGTGTCGACAGCGCGCTGCACCGTGCCTGCGTACTCGAGCTGCCGGTCGTCGATCTGCAGCGACAGGACTTCGGCCTGTGCCTCGGCGCTCAGGTCCTGCCACGGCCTGAGCGCGATCGATGTGTCTTCTTCCGGGTGCACCGGCGCAGTCACTCCGACCTCGAGCGGGCGTGGAACCGGGCGGCCAGGCCCAGGCATACCGCAGCGCCCAGGCCCAGCAGGGCCCAGACATACGGCGATGCGGGGTTGGGCAGCCGCTGGTGGGCGACGATGGTCTCGGAGAGAAAGACCAGGAGCACGATGGCGAAGCCCAGGAACAGCCTGGCCTTGCGAGCACTCTCGTTCATGCTGCCTCCGAGGCACGCGGGCACCGGTCACCCCCCGCCGGCAGGTCGATGCCCCGCTGCTTCCGGGATCCGGCCGGTCGGGCGATCGGATCGCGGGCGTCGTCGAGGAGCCCGGCGATGCCGGTGACGTGCTTCATGGCGACTTCCTCCTCGGAGCCGGCCGCCCGCGCGAGGCGCCGGCGACCGCCGGCCGTGCGGCCCGGTTGAGAGCCGCGGCGTTCCGGACGAGGGCGGCCAGGGCCGCTTCGTCGATCGGGGCGCCCTCCGCGAAATCGATGGCGCGCCGCACCTTGCCCTCCAGGCTGGCGTTGAACAGATGCGTCGGATCGGGCAGCGACGCCCCCTTCGCGAAGGTGAGCTTGACCACCTTCCGATAGGTCTCGCCGGTGCACAGGATGCCCTGGCAGGACCACACCGGCGTGTTCCACTTCCATTCCTCGACGATGTCCGGCGCCGCGGAGCGGATCACCGCGCGAAGACGCGCGAGCACGGGGCCCCGCCAATCCTGCAGCGCACCGACCCGCGCGTCGATCGACTCGGCCGCGGAGGGCTCGGCTGCGGAGGCGGGCATCGTGGGTCTTCCGGTTGGTGTCGACGACGCGAACCGCCGTGTCGCGGCTACGCGAAGGTGGCCTCGGCGACCGTGATCGCGGCGTTCGTGCGGCCAGGATAGGCCAGCCAGCGCATCGCGACATTGAGGTCGTCGATCACGCTGCGCGCGGCGACCACGCGCCCCGGCGCGAGCTCCATGTCCTGGGTGGTGTGGGCGTCGCTGAGCAGCGTGACGTCGAAGCCGCGGTCCAGCGCGCCGTACGCCGTGGCGCGGATGCACCAGTTGGTCGCGGCACCCGCCAGGAACAGGCGGCCGATGCCGAGGCGCTCGAGTTCCGCGAGCAGTTCGGTGTCTTCGAACGATGAGTTGTAGCGCTTGTGGATGCGGAGCTCGTCCGCCAAGGGTTCGAGTTCGGGCACCCATTGCCATGCCGAGGACCCCCGCTCCAGCTCGTCGTCGTGGTGCTGCACCCAGACGACGGGCAGGCCCGCCTCGCGTGCGCGCCGCACCGCCAGCGCGACGTTGCCGACGATGCGATCCCGATCCCAGGCTTGCGCGACGACGCCGACCTGGACATCGACCACGAGCAAGGCGGCACCGGTACCGGAACGGGTTGTCATGTCCTGATGTCCTTCTCGACGGGGCCCCGGCCGACGGGCGGCCCCTCGGATCGGATCATGACCCAGACCGACCGGCGGGCCAAGCGGCCCGCCGACGCCCGCCAGGCCGGGCGCTCGGGTCAGGGGGTGGCCGCGGTTCGCACGATCGCCTGCGGCGAGCCTGCCGGGTCCTTGCGGACCGCGGTGTTCTCGTAGGCCTGGATCAGGCGATTGAACAGCACCTCGACCTGCGCGTCGGAGACGGCGCCATTCAGGTGGAACTGGCACAGGGCATAGACGCCGGTGCGGAAGGCGTCCAGGGCGGGCGTGCGCTCCGCGAGGACGACGACCTTGGTCTCGGTGTTGTCGGTGACGTTCGCCTCCGCGGCCGCCTCCGTCTTCAGCCGCTCCGACTTGCCGCTGGCCTTGAGCGTGGCGTTGAGGTCGGTCTTCAGGCCGGTCGCGGAGTCCGGAGGCGGCTCCGCGCAGAAGCGGCCCTGGTTGTCGCCGTTCAGTCCGACGAGCACGGTGCGGCGATCCGCCGAGAGCGACACCGTGGCGACCGAGCCCGCGATGTTGTCCTTCACGACCGAACGGTTGTAGAAGGCGGCGAGTTGCGAGGCGCAGCCCGACAGCAGGGTCGCGAGCGCCAATGGAACCAGACGAAGCAGCATGGGAGCCTCCGCTCGAGAGTTGTGAGCGCAAGATCCCACGGCGCACCGGTCGACGCATCCGCCATGCGGAGGAGGTTCTGAAGGGAGACGGAGCCGATGGTGGCGCCGCGCGGGCCATCACTGCGGCTCGAGCCAGATCTCCTGCTCCGCGCCGGCGAGCGCCCGGCGCACCTTGAACACCGCGGCTTCCTTGCTGTAGCCGCGCTCCGATGGTGGAAGATCGAACCGCCCGTTGGCCAGCGCATGCAGCTCGGTGTGGGTCAGCTGATTCCCCAGGCCGAACACCAGCGCCACATGGGTGGCCGGGACGGATTCGTAGCGGATGACGCGGCCGCAGTTGGTTCGCTTCGCCCCGATGAACTGGCAGATCTCCTCGCGCTTCGTGCCGGGCTGGAAGACGAAGAAGCGGTCCCATCCGAACGACGTCACGTCGGCCAGGCTGATCTGGCGCGTCTGCGGATTGCGCGCCAGTTCGCCGATGCGCTGGCTGACCTGGCCGGTGTCGTTGCCGAGTTCGCTGCACGCCACGAAGGCGAAGGCCAGGGCCACGGGAGCGAGACGCACGAACGGTTTCACGGAAGTCCTGCGGTGGGCGCCGGGAGGCCGGCGTCCGGATGGTGCCATGCCAGGGCGCCGATCTCGATCGTGCGCTGCCGAGGCGGCCTGCTTGAGCAATCGCAACCGCTCCGGCGGCGGGCGGGGGCAGATTGAATGCAGTGCAAGAGCCCGAATCCACACAGAGGAGTTGCCATGTACGCGCGAATGACCACGATGCTGCCTCGCCCGGGGATGGCCGACGAAGCCGCGAGGATCTTCCGCGAGTCCGTGATTCCCGCGGCGCAGAAGCAGAAGGGCTTCCGCGGTGCCTTGCTGCTGGAGGATCCGAACCGCGGTCCCGGTACGTCGATCACGCTGTGGGAAACGGAGGCCGACCTGAAGGCCGGCGAGGAGAGCGGCTAGGTGCAGGAGCAGCTCGCGAAGTTCGGCCCGCTGATGGCCGGCCCGCCGGCGCACGAGATCCTGGTGGTGAGCGCCCGGGAAATGCAGGTCGAGTGAACGGCCTCGCGCTGGCTCAGCGCGGGCCGGCCGCGGACACGCCGACCTTCATGTCCGGCCTGAGCCTGTCGTCGAACACCCGCACGACGCTGCGCGCACCGCAGGACTCCACCTGCCACTCCTCCAGTCGGTTCGGCTTGACCGTCTGCGTCGTGCCCTCGGCGCGGTTGTCGACAACGAACTCGTCGACAGGCCTGGCCACCACCGCCAGCAGTGCCAGTCGCCTGCAGGGCGTGGCGGAGGAGGACTTCATGCGCGCGATGAGGTCCATGGCCGACAACCAGTACGACTCGCTGAACCCCGAGGTGCGCGCCACGGCGATGGAGTCGGGAGTCCACATCTCCCGCAGCTGGGGGATCTGATCGCTGGCGATGACCGCGGGCTTCCCGCTCACGTGGATCTTGGCGTCTGCCCCGAGCCAGGGGCTCGAGCAGGCCGACATGCCGGCGGCAAGGGCCAGGGCACCGAAATGTGTTGTGCGCATGTCGCGCATGATGCTGCATCTCCGGCGCGCCCGGCGCCGGAGCGTGCGAAGCTCAGGCGGGCTCGAACATGACGAGACGGCAGTCGCTGGTGCCGATGTTCTCCAGCACGTGGCCGGGGATGGCGGACTGCACGACGGCGAACCCGGCCTTGGGCTGGGCCTCGCGGATCGTGCCGTCGGGCGCGTGCATCCGGAGGCTGCAGTCCGTCAGGTAGTAGACGCCATTGGCCGGGTGGGAGTGCAGCACGTCCTTCTGCCCGGGCTTCCAGACCACCGAGATGATCTTGAACTGCTCGTTCTGCGCCAGGATCCTGTAGATGTCCGGCGATGCGACGAACGAGCGCGGATTCTGCTGCGCCGCCGCTGTCAGGGACGCGGTGCCCGTGCACAGCGCGATGACCAGGGAGACGGCAAGCTTGGGCGTGAGTGACATGGACCCTCCACCTCCGATCGGCGTGGCCACGGCGACCACGCGGTCAGCGTAGACCCGCCGACGGCGGCGGGCTTGCGCACGCGCAAGGTTCGCGAGGGCGGGAACCTGCGCGGCAACGCGGCGGGTGGCGCAGACCACCGGTGAGAAGGACCACCGGGCCGGCAACGGACGGCGCAGGATCGGGACGATGGCGCGCCCTCGCGTCGAGGCGCGCCTTGCTTCTTCAGGCCGCGATGTTCGGGGGTGCCGGCACCGTCGCGGCAAGGATTCGGGCGGCGGGAACTGCGTAGGCCTCCGCAGCCGTCAGCGCCTGGCGCCGAAGCCACCGGGAGACGATCTCGAAGCCGAGTGCATAGCCCGCATGGATCGGGATCTCGGGTTCGGCCTCGCCGAAGAACCAGCGGCCCCACCCGCTCAAGGGGCGATCCATCTCGGCCGCCGCCCGTGCGCGGATGGCATCGAGCGCGCGCCCCGAGAGCCGGGACGCATACGGGGGCACGCCACCGCCTGGCAACTCGGCCTCGAAGCAGCACGCCAGGCCTTCGGAAACGAGCGCCTGACCGAGGGTGTCGGCAAAGCCGGGCGCGCATCGCCTGGCACAGTGATGCAGTTCGTGCGCCAGAAAGGCCTGGAAGATTGTCTCGAAGGATGCGGACAGGCCCGGGTTCCCGACGTCCAGGGGGAGGTAGAGGCGGCGCGGGGACGTGCAGAAACCGCTCATGCCGAGTTCGGGCACGACCTGCTCGGGGTCGTGGTGGACGATGACGTCCACGGGGCCCACGGGAAGGCGCGAGGCCACCAGGGCCGAGGCCCTGGTGAACGCGTCGTCGATCCGGCTGAGCCAGGGCGTCAGGCTGCCGTCGGCGTCGAGGATGTGCAGCACGCAGGACATCGGTCCGGAGGCCTGGGGCGAGCCGCCGCTCAGCGCTGGATGGAGGCGATGGACACGAACTTCGCGACGCCGTCGACCACGGCAATCCGGTGCGTGTCGCTCGAGACGCCGTCGGACGTCTTCTTGAGAATCGTGAGCGTCTCGTGCACCTCGCATGCCACCGTCGCGATGCTGTCCGCCAGCACGGGAGCGGTGCACTTCGCCGACGACTTGTAGACCGTCGCGGCGTTCAGGACCCGCGTGAGCATGTCGGCAAAGGCTGCACGGTCGTACTGCTCCGCGCCCTTCGCCGTCTGGATCGATGCGGTGAAGGAGGGCGCGAGAAAGTTCGCCGCATTGGTGGCATCGCGGCTGGACAGGCTGGCACGGAAGCGCCGGATGGTCTCCGTGGCCACGGCCGCAGTGAGGGTCCTGGCCGCCACGGGCGCGTTCTCCTGCCGCGGCGCGAGCGCGAGACAGGGCTGCTGCTGGTACACCGTCTTGCCACTGGCGTCGGTGCACACGTTGACCGCCAAGGCGGCGGTCGGCGCGAGGAAAAGCGAGCAGAGTGCGATGCGCGAGGCGTTGTTCATGGCCGGATGTCGAGTGGTCGGGAGGGGGCCGGCCGCCGCACGCAGGATGCGCACGGCGCGCAGGCGCAGGGCAGGCGCGAGGAATGATGGCATGGGCTGGCGCACGGGCCAAGCGGCAGGCCTCCCTAGGTGCCCACGAGCACCACCAGCTGCGTCATGAGGAGGCCCGGCGCGAAGCCAAGCACGGCGAGCAGGCCGACGAGCACCGCCCACCACCAGCGGGCCGACGTCGGAGGGCGTGGAGCCCGGCGATGCCTAACGATCAGGTAGAGCGTGCTGACGGCATAGGGCAAGGCCACCCACGCCGGGGACAGCCAGGCACCCCAGGAGACCGTCGCGTGGAGTGCCGTGGCCTGCCGCGAGGCCTCGGACAGTGCGTACGCGCCATAGGCCAGCAGCGGGACGGCCAGGCAGGCCAGGGTGTCGCCCACGGCACGAGCCTCCCGGCCCGCGCGCAGGAGCCGCTCCGCGCGCCAGCCCGCGACGCACAGACCGGGCAACCACAGGCACGCCCAGGTCACGATGGCCACGCGCGAGCTCGATTCGCTGAGCGGCATGCGCGCGTCCCCGTGCGGCTCGCGGCTGGCCGACGGCTACAGCCCGGTGGCGGCGCGAAGCACGGTGATGCCGGCCGCCGCGGCCAGCCACGCACCGATGCGCTTGAGCAATGCCGTGTCGAGCGTGCGTGCCGATGCCTGCCGAGAGGGGCCGAAGCCCACGACAAATGCGTGGGCCGGCAGGGCGATGACCAGGAGCGTGGCGACGATGAGTTCGAAGCCACCCTCGGCCGCGGGGCCTCCCCACCGCGCCCAGAGGAAAGGCCAGGCCAGTGCGGCCACCACGCCGGCGGTCGCCGCGGACATCAGCGTCGGACGAATGTTCACGGTGCGCATTGCGGAGGAACGACGGCCGGATGATGCCACCGCCCGGCCTAGCGAGGCTGGCTGCGGGTGCAGGCCAGCCCGATGCCTCGTCGAGGCTCGGCGCGCAGGATGCCAGTCGGCTGCCCCTGGGCGACGCCGCGGCCCCGCGCTAGTTGACCGCGACCACCCGCTTGCCGGTGATCGTGCCCAGTCTGGCCGCCGCGATCGATGCTTCGGCATCGTCGGTCGTCCTGCCGATCGCCACCCGCCTTCCGGAACCCACTCGCAGGCTGATCGCCCACCACTCCGGACCGTCTCCGTTCTCGTGGTACCGGATCTCGATCGCATCGATCGCTCCGAAATGCGCCACCACGCGGCCGCCGAGTCGAACGGCGCGAGTCGCCCTGTCGGCGACGACGCGTCGGTTGTTGGCGTTCAGTTCCAGCCGGTTCTCGTGGTCCTCCACGACCTCGATCGACGCCGCCGACCGCATCAGGCCGATCACCCGGGCAGGCTCCGAGAGAACGCCACGGACGAAGTCCCGCAGGAACTGCCAGGCGGCCGAGCGCCAGTGGCGGCCGCCGGGGGGGCGCGTCGTCTCGCGAGAAGGTTCAGGCACGATCGGGCCTCGCGCAGCGCGCCGCGAGCCACGCCATTCGTGGGGGCGGCTCGTCGGCCTCCGGCATGCCGACGTACAGGGTCTTGAAGAGGGCCTGCTGTTCCCGGGTGAGTTCGGCGTACGTTCGGTTGAAGGGGATGGACTCCCAGGAAACCTCGATTGGTCCGGAGCGGAGGCGGACATGCCCCTCGGTGCGAAAGCTGTACTCGGGTTCGCCGGCCTGCTCTGCCGCAAGGGCCGCCGGTGCTGCGACCGGCGCGAGCAGCGTGACGATGGAAGCGGCGCGCATGGGGGTGAGCGCAAATCCATCTGCTGCCCGGAGGGCGCGACGGGCTAGCGAGCGCACCACTGCTTCTCGCACGGGATGCCGTCCCCGTCGCCATCCATCTGGCTGCCCGGGCAGTGGGCGAGGAAGTACTTGGCCTCCTCGCACGATCGCATCTGGCTGCAGAACGTTCGTCCGTCGCACCGGTAGCCGCTCGACGTCGCGGCAGGTGCGGGAAGAGGGGGCCGGGGCGTTGCCGCCGCGGCAGATGCGGCCGCGGCGCGACGCTGCCTTTCGGCAGCGTTGAGTTCCTCGAGCGTCGGGTCCTTGCGCGGCAGGCTGGCCGGGCAAGGGGCCTGCTGGTAGGTGACGCTGCCGTTCACCACGCACTTGTTCATCGGCGCCGCGTGCGCGACCGCGCTTGCCGCGGCCAGGCCCACGAGGACAGCGCATCGAAGCGAGATGACGGCCATGGTGTTTCGGCGGGTTCCTCGGGCCCCGGCGGCCCGGGTGGATTGGCGCCCGAGCCGCGGGCTAGGGCGCGGGCGCATGGCAGACGGCTTCGAGGTTATGGCCATCCGGCCCGATGACGAACGCAGCGTAGTAGTGGGCATGGTACCGGGGGCGCAGACCGGGTGCGCCGTTGTCCTTGCCGCCCGCGGCGAGCGCCGCGTCGTAGAAGGCCTGGACCTGCGCGCGATTCGCGGCCTGGAAGGCCAGGTGAAGGCGCGAAGGATTCTCCTCGGGCTCGCGCCGGACGCAGAGCGACGCGACGTCGTCCGCGCGACAGAGCTCGAGGCCCAGAGGCCCTTCCGACACCACCGTGACGCCGAGCGGCGCCAGGGCCTTGACGAAGAAGTCCCTGCTCGCCGCGTAGTCGGTGACGCCGAAGACCACGTGGTCAAACACGGGGGCTCCGGGGCGACGGGGCGCCAGCGGGGTCCGCGGATCGAAGCGGCCCGGGACTCGGCGCTGGCGACGGCAACCGCGGCGAAGCCTTGTCGCGCCACTGGTTCGCCCGCAGGTTCTGGCTGGCGAGGCGGGCCGTCTCGGCGATGCGCGCGGCGCGCGTCTCGGCTTTCCTGGCAACGAGGATCCATTCCAGGATGCCGCGCTTGACCGAACGCGGAAACGCATCGAAGTTGGCCGTGGCGTCTGGATGGGACGCCAGCGCGTCGGCCAGGTCGCCTGGGACCTGAAGGTCCTCCACGCCATCCAGTGCGCTCCATGTTCCGTCGGCCTGGGCCTGCGCCACCTTGGCCAGGCCTGCAGGCTGCATCAGCCCGGCGGCAAGCATCCGCTCGACCCGCGCCTTGTTCGGCCTGGACCAGCCCGTCCCGGGCCTGCGAGGGGCGAACCACAGCATGGAGCGCTCTTCGTCGAGCTTGTTGACCTTGCTGTCGATCCAACCGAAGCACAGGGCCTCTTCGACCGACTCTTCGTACTCGACGCGGGGCTTGCCCGTGGCCTTCTTGTAGCTGACCAGCCAGACACCCTCGGCCCGGGTGTGATGCGACTCCAGCCAGCGGCGCCAGGCGGCTCTGGTCTTGGGATGGGTGGCATTCGGTGGCAGGCGAAGCATCGTGTTCCGTGCGCCCGGACGTTGGAATCGAGGGCCGACGCCGGGGTGACCGGGCCCGCCATGCGGATCATGACAGTGAGCGTTTCGGCGGCCAAGGGTCAGGCCTCGGTGGCCGTGCAGTCCCGAGGCGCGTTCAGGCGCTTGGACATGAACACGCTGAGCTCATGGGCCGGATACTCGCCGAAGGGCCCGCATCGGGCGTACCCGTGTCTGGCGTAGAAGGCCAGCGCCTCCGCCTGGTAGGGGCCGGTTTCCAGCATCAGCACCGGGCAGCCCCGAGCGCGCGCCTCGGCCTCCAATGCCTGGATGAGCTCGCTCGCCACACCGGAGCCTCGCACTCGCGGCTGGACATACAGGCGCTTGACCTCGCCGTAGGCCGGATGGAGCACGATGGCGCAGCAGCCGACGGCGTGGCCCTCCGGCGCGCGCGCCACCGCAAAGAGCACATGGGGCTGGCACAACGACGCGAGATCCAGCGAGTAGCGCGCTTCGGCGGGATACAGGGTGTCCTGGTAGGCATCCAGCTCGGCGATGAGCGAGATGACGTCAGGCTGGTCCGGATGCTCGAGAGCGACTTGCATGGGTGATGTCCGAGGATTGTGTTGCACGAGCGCCGGCGCCAGCCCACTGCAGCAAGGGGTCAGGCCCCGCTGCTGACGGAACGCCTGAGCAGCCTGTTCACCCAGGACAGTGCGATGACGGGAACCACCGCTGCCCACTGAACCGTCCCCCTGAAGCGGACCGACGCAGCCAGTGCCGCAAGCACTGCCGCCAGGAGCACGATGGAGCCGACCCGAACCCGACGCCGCTCGCCCTGGGCGCCGACGATGAGGCGATTGGCTGGCGCGGTACGAGAGAACAGCACGGCCAGTTCGGCGAGTGCCACGCACCCCGAGACCTTGAAGGCGAAGACGAAGCGCTCGTCGCTGGCTGTCCCGGCCGAGAACGCCAGGTACGCGAACAGCGCGAGCGCGAGGAAGCCCAGCAAGTACTCGACGATGAGCAGGGCAGCGCGCTTCATGGGTGGGGCCTGTGCCTGGAGCCGAGGGGCCAGATGCGGTGTCGACGGCGGTCTCGCCCGGCGAAGGCTCAGGCCGTTGTCTTGCCGTTCCGCGGCTGTGCCGTCGAACTCGACCGGCGAGCGCGGAAGAGCAGGAACTCCGCGAGCGTGTAGACGAACGGAAAGGGCAGGGCCAGCAGCATGTAGCCGATGCAGTTGTCACCCGAGCAGGTGTGGGCGAATTCGATGTTGTAGGCGGCCCAGACCACGGCCAGCCAGAACAGGAAGGCGAACAGGAAGAGCATGACGATGAGCCCGAGCTGCCTGGGCGGGGAGGGCGACCTGGTCACGAGGCGGCCACTGATCGCCTGAACGGCACGAACGGGGGACATGACCATGCCCGCGACGAGCGCGAGCCCGATGGCGGCTCCTGGAAGACTGAAGTACATGGCGACTGGATGAGGCGAGATCTGGCGTTGATGGAGTCGAGGCGATGCCGGTGTGCTCGACGTGACGCGGCGGTCCGACCCGTGGGCTCGGGTGCCGAGCTTACCTGCCGGCCGCGGCGCACTCGCGCGACGGATCGACCCGCACTAGGCCAACCACAGCACGGCGCCATCTCCCCGCTTCGCCGCCTCCTGATAGAAAGAGGAGAGCTTCGGGAAGAAGTGCGTGAGGTACTCCAAGGCTTCCCTGCCGTCGCGTTCCCAGATGTCCGGATAGATGCCCGCCTCGGACATGGCTCCCGGATCGAAGGCGTTGTCCAGCTGCTCCTGCGTCACCGACGCCATGGCGAGCGCAATCCTTCTGACGACCTCCGGCTCGAGGATGCGAGGCGGGCCGTAGCCGAGATCTTCTCCGGTCTCTTCACCCCCGAGCACGGCAAGTGCCAGAGGATCGTCTTCTTCGTTCACCAGACGAGAGAGAAGGAAGTGAATGCCGTGCCACGACTTGTCGATGTCCACGGTGTTTTCGGGTTCGTCCTCGCCATCGTTCGGGAAGAGGAAGTCCCCCATGGTGTCCGGATTGGCTCTGAGCTCGTCGAGCCTGTCGGCGTTCGCCGCAGTGAAGTAGGCAACCATGCCCATGGTGAATCTCCGACGTTGGGTGCTGGAAGGCGATCGAACTGACGAGGCCCGACGAGCTCACGGCGGGTGACGGCGATGGACCTCGGCGTACGACTCGGCGACGAGTTGCTCCAGCACCTCGAGGTCAACCTCCGCCAGACGCTTGATGGACAGGCAGGCCTTGCCCATCTTGTGCTTGCCCAGCCGCGCCAGCAGCTCCTGCTGAGACGGACCTTCCGCCACGAGGTAGACGCTGAAGTCCCCTTTTCGAGCGGCAAAGCCCGTGGCGCACGACTCGCCGGAGCGGCCGCTGGCATCGCTGTACTTGTACCGGCCGAAGCCCACGATGCCGGGACCCCACATCACCGGGGCCTGCCTCGTGGCGCGGCGCATGAGCTCGAGCAACGATTCGGCTTCCGCGCGCCGCCCGGCGTCGGCGATCGCGGCGATGTACTGCTCCACCGACGCCGCTGTCGGCTTTGTCTTCGCTTCGACCATGCGCACCTCGCGCGTGTGTGTGGCGATGCCTGGCGTTGGAGCCAGGCGAAGGCTCCGCCCTGGCGAAGCGGCAGGCCTCGGCTCCTGGATGCAAGCCGTGGCTGCTACTGACCCGGGGGCGGTTGCCAGAGCTCGACCTTGTTGCCTTCTGGGTCCATGACCCAGCCGAACTTTCCATACTCGGAATCGTCGGTCTTCTCCAGCACCTGGCACCCTTCGTCCCGAAGCGCTTGAAGCAGAGCGGCCAGATCCTCGACCCTGTAGTTCACCATGAACGTGGAAGTGCTCGGTGCGAAGTAGTCGCCCCCGGCGGCACCGATGGACCAGACGGTGGTTCCCTTCATCGGATTTCCTGCGCCATCGGTCCATGTGAAGGCGGTGCCACCCCATTCCTGGACGTCGATGCCGAGGTGCCGCTGGTACCAGGCGCGCAGCGCCACCGGGTCCTTCGCGTTGAAGAAGACTCCCCCGATGCCCGTGACTCGCTTCACATGAGCCTCCGATCCTGCAAGGAGAACGAGCGCTACGCCGCCATGGCCCGACGTTCGCGCGGAGGTGCCTCAGCCGGGATGGCCCCTGGCGCTCGACGTGGATGATGACAGCAAGCGCTGCGCCGGCCAAGGCCCATGCCGGTGCGAGGCGGCCCCAGCGAAAGGTCAGGCAACGTCGATCGGTTCGACATGAGGCGGCCAGACGGCAGGAAGGGATACCTCGAGGTGGTGAAGCCAGAAGCTCCTGCGTGCGGAGCTGCTGCTGTCATTGCTCCACACCGTCCCGCCGGCCACTGCGACGCTCGCGAACCAGGCCGCCTCCCACAGTTCGGGAGCTCCGCCAAGGTGATTCTGTTCGTAGTTCGCCACGTCGATGTCATACACCACGGCTGCTGCTGCGGCGATGGCTGCCAACGGGGCCATCGTCATGACCTGCAGCTCCGGGTGGTCGCAGCCCAGCGCCACGAAGTGTTCCCAGAGTTGCTCGGTTCGGGCCTGCGCTTCTTGAAGGGAAGCCCGACCCTTGAGCGCGGAGCGCGAGATCCGGAGCAGGTCCTGGAGGTCCGCATCGCCTTGACCAGCGTTGCGCCAGAGTGGCATCGCGCTGGCAGCGGCCATGAAGGACCACTTGCACCGACGGTAGTAGCCGGCGCGCGGGTGGTACGAGACGCTCTCTTGCTCGATCCTGCGATGCAGTTCTCCACGGAACCGGACCGACAGTTCGCCGTGCTCGTCGATGTGCTCGGCGGCACGCGAGATCATCTCTGCAATGGACGGAGGGAGGCTCACGCGGGTTGCCTGATGTCAGGGGCGAAGGGCCGCCGTCATTGCTCCGCCAGTGCGCGAAGCTCTCGCTTCAGGGCGACGGCACTGCCGATGTTCTCGAGTGCGAACCTGGCGAAACCCCGGCTCGCCTCCGTGTTTCCCTCGATCTGCCGAATCCGAGCCAGAGCCAGGCCCGTGCGGGTGGCAGTGCTCCCGAAGCCGCAGAGATCGAACCTGCCGTCGACAAGGTCCAGAGGGGTCAGCTCTTCGAGGGCACGTCGTGCCTGCGAGAAGTAGTCTCGACCCTTTCGCACATAGAGTTCGGCGGCCGCGCGGACCGCCGTGCTCATGGAGGCTGCGTCCGCCCCATGTTCCCACCACTGATCTGTGTTCGCTTCCGCGAGGCGACGCCGAAACTCGCAGTGGGCCTCCGTCATCTTGCCGGGTTCGCAGGGGGCACCGACCACGTCGGGAGCCGCTGCATGGTGGATGGCGAGATTCACGCAGAACGAGGCCCCCCATCGGGAGCCTTGAACCGTCAGGACCTCGATCCTGGGGCCCACGGTTCGATGGAAGCGGCGGCCGGAACCCTTGAATCCGTCTGCTCGCAGAAGCGGGGCAAGGTGTTCGCGGATCGCGGTCTCGAGGCGCGGAGTTGCTTCGGTCATGACGCCTGATGTCGTGAACTGACGGGTCGAAGGAGTTTCCCCTCCGGCGAAGGGTCAGGCGGCACCCCGGAACCCGCCAGCCAGTTGTTTTCCATTGAAGTTCAGGCTGAGGCCAGGGTGGACCTGTCCCAGGCGGCAGAGCCATTCCTCGAGCCGGGCCTCATCGGTAGGCCGTGCCTGCAGCTCGCGCCGGACCACTCCATGCACGGTGTTGCCGCACACCGCATTGGCCTCGGAGAGGCGCCGCTCTTCGCACCGGCGGGCGGCGCGAAAGGTGAGAAGAAGGGTCTCGTCTGGCTTGCGAACCGTCAGGTGCAGTTCGGAGCACAGGCTGTTCAACAGCGACATGCCGAGGCCCTGGAGCTGCACTGCCCCGGCGACTGGCGCGCTGAAGGGATAGTCCAGGTGGCTGTAGATGAAGTGCAGGTACGGGACGCCCTCGATCACTCGATCCGCTCCATGGCCTCGCCCGTTGTCGGAGATGCTGAACGTGCTTCCACTGGCGGCCAGGGTCAATGCAGTGGCGTGGCCGCTCTGGTGCTCGGCGAGCGCGTAGAGCGTCAAGGTGCGAAACACCTGGGCGGTGGTGTCGAGCGGCTCGAGGTACGGCGATTCACTTCGGGTCACGTGAGCCCTTCGACGCTTCCGGTTCCGGCTGACGATGGATCCGAGCCGCGAGTGCTGTCATGGTGCCTGGCCCGAGATGATGACAGCCAGCGCCTCGCGGGCCAAGTGCCAGGCCGGCGGGGGTGCCGGCGCCAGCGAAGGCCCGAGCGTCGACGAGGTGGCGCGGCAAGGGATGCGGCCATTGGGTTCGCACTTGACCTCGGAGGTCATTGTCTCGGTACCGAGGCCCGCGGAAACTCCCGTGACACTGGAGGACTGCATGAAGAAGCTTGCATTGACGGGTGTGTTGGCAGCGTTCTCGGCGCTGACGCTGGCTGCCGTGGCGCAGCACGGGTACATCGGGATCTTCGAGCATCAGTTCAGGAGCCTGGCGGGACTGCAGGTGCTGGCAGACCTGGGCATCGCCTTGCTGCTGGTACTCGCGTGGCTCTGGCAAGACGCGCGAGCCCATGCGCGCAAT
>WBZM01001368.1_pt1 | contig 24510 bp, 19 predicted proteins | sample 5204271 | NCBI WGS metagenome assembly WBZM01 (sample SAMN12344346, study PRJNA552823) | activated sludge metagenome | biome: Activated sludge suspended growth; feature: Nitrification reactor; material: Wastewater; isolation source: activated sludge from nitrification reactor of wastewater... | reverse complement strand
AGACAATCCCGTTGTCCTGGTCGGTGCTGAACGTCTGCTCGTCGCGCCCTTCCGAGCCGAACGCCAGCCAGGCCCATTCGATGCCATCGAACTGGTGATTGTGGAGATTGAGTTCGAGCACGCGCCGTGTCAGGGCATCGTTGAGGGCCGAGATGAACTGGGTCAGCTGCTCGGCGCCGATGCCCTGGGCCAGCATGTTGAACGGCAATTGGCGGACATCCGCCGCCGACCGCTGCAACGACTCGACATTCTCCGCCGATTCGATCGCCTGGCGGATCTGGCGCAGGCCGACGCGGTGGAGGGCGAAAAGGTCGCGTTCGGAAACGACTCCGGTCAGCTTGCCTTCGGCATCGGTCACCAGCACGTGGCGGATGCCGTGGGTGGCCATCGCCAGCATCGCGTCGTAGGCGGTCGCGTGCTCTTCCAGCATGAAGGGGTCCGGCGACATCGCCTGGCTGATCGGCGCCGTATTCGGGAGATCGACGAGAAAGACGCGATCCAGGAGATCGGAGCGGGTAAAGATCCCGACCGGCTTGCGGTCGGCGCCGGCGATGATCAGCGAACCGACGCCGGCCTTGGACATGCCCTCCAGCGCCATCCGCAGCGGCGTTTCCGGCGCCACCGAGATCGGCGAGCGCGAGCCGATCCTGGTCAACGGCGAGTTGAGCGTCTGCTGCTCGCTGGCGCGCTGGGCAAACTGCTGCTGCAACTGCTGACGCGACTGCTGCAGCAGGCTGGCGATGTATTGCGTGCAGAAGAGGTTGAATTCCGGACTGATCGCCATCAGCCTCATCAGGTCCTCGGTCGGCAACTGGTAACAGAAGGTGTCCGCGAGCGCCGTGTAGGTGTTCGTCGTCGGTCTTGCCGAAGTCGCTGCGCCGATCGGGAAGCTCTCGCCCGGCCCCAGGTTGCGGACCGAATACTCGGTGACCGTCACCTCGCCCGCCTGGCGCGCCTGCACCTTGCCGCTCTCGATCACGTAGAAGAAACGGACAGTGCCCGAATCGGGGCCGACAATCTCGCTGCCCGCCGCGTGAAAAACCAGTTGCGCATTCTCCGCGAACAGATGCAGGGCGTCGCCCTTCATCTTGTCGAAGGGCACATAGTGCTTGAGGAACTTCTGCGTGCTTCCCGTGATATGGCGACTTCCCTGCTGCCGCAGATCCATTTCCGTCTGGCTGATGGCCTTTTCCTTGTGACTCACGACAACCTCATTTGCATTCAAAGCTCATAGTTTAACTTGAGACGCTGCTGAAGTCGCCTCGCCTGCCGCAAGGAAGCTTTCAAGACCGCCATGTCCATCTCGTTCAGACTGTCCAGCGGAACGCCGTTCCCGGCTTCGGCCACCGCCGCTCCGGCGGCGATTTGCCGGGTCAGGCGCAGCCGCAAAATGTGCGAAAAAGCGGCGTCGACCGCGGCAATCTCGCCAGCTTGCAGGCCTGCCGCCGGCCCGGCTTCGCGCAGGCGCGCGCTGGTGTTGACCGCGCGAACGCCGGTGGATAGCGCAAGGATGCGTGCCGCATCGACGAAGATGCGGCTGCCGAACTTCTTGAGGTCGACCTCGTTGCCCCCCGCATCGCCGGCCACGACCTCGCCGCGAAAATTCAGCGGCACGTCGACGTGCAGGGCATTGACCGCCATCAGGTGCAGGAAGGCGGGGGTGTCGGCGGTCAGGGAGAGCAGCAGGCTGCGCAACTCCTCGCCGAGATCGCGGTCGCCGCAAAGCGGATAGAGGTCGAAGAAGATGCTGGCGTTGAGCAGGGCCTCCGGCTCAGGACGGCGCACCCACTCGTAGAAGCGCTGCCGCCACTCGTCGAGCGCCAGGCACCACGCCGGATTGCCGGCCATGATGCCGCCGCTGCACAGCGGAAAGCCGCAATCGGCCAGGCGCCGGTTCACGTCCTGGGCGAAGGGCAGGAAGATCTCGCGGAGGGCATCCGCTTCCTGTCGGTCGGTGGCGCTGAACACCAGCCCGTTGTCCTGATCGCTGACCAGGCTTTGCTCGTGCCGCCCTTCCGAACCGAGGGCCAGCCAGCACCACGAGCCCTTCGGCATGCGGTGGCGGCGCGCGGTGAGTTCGATGACGCGGACCGTCAGGCGATCGTTGAAGGCCGCGATCAGACGCGTCAGCAGGCCCCCGCTGAGATCCCGCGCCGCGAAGTCGCGCAGGAACTCGTGAACCCGGACGGCGATCCGCGGCGCCTCGTCGAGCGACGCAAAGCCATCCAGTTCCTTCTCGAGGGCCAGTTGCCGGCGGCAGGGAAGAATGCCTTCCAGCGACCAGGGCATTTTAGTACTTCACCCGCGCGAAGAAGGTCTTCTCGGAAGCCTCCAGCGCCTGGCGCACCGTCATGATGTCCATCTGTTCGAGCAGCGGCACCATCCTCAGGAACACCTCGGCCGTCGCCAAGGCATCCTCCAGGGCGTTGTGCCGAGCATCGATCTCGATGCCCAGGCGATCCAGGATGTCGTCGAGCTTGTGCGACTCCTGGTTCGGGTGGACCACTGCCGACAGCAGCAGGGTATCGAGGACCGGCTGCGCGAAGCGGACGCCAGTCCGCTTCTCCTTGAGTTGCAGGAAGCGCATGTCGAAGGCCGCGTTGTGGGCGATCAGGACGGTATCCGCGCAGAATTCGTGGAACGCCGGCAGGACCAGGTCGATGTTCGGCTTGCCGCGCACCATGTCTTCGGTAATGCCGTGGATCGGGATCGATTCGGGCTTGAGGGGCCGCTCCGGATCGACCAGCTGATCGAAGACCTCCTGGCGCAGGAGGCGATTGTTCACGATACGCGCCGCGCCGATCTGGATGATCTCGTCGCCGGCCGACGGTTGCAGCCCGGTCGTTTCCGTATCGAAGACGGTGTACGTCAGTTCGCTCAGCTTGCGGTCGAGATCGACGGTGTTGTCTTCGTAGCTGAAGAGGTCGAAATCGTAGTACTCCGGCCGCCCCGCTCCGCGCTTGTTGTCGTCCTGCTCCTCCTCGATCTCCGGTGTCGCCACCGGCAGCACGAAGCGGAAATAGGCGCGGTGGGCGGCCTTTTCGCGCTGATACCAGATTTCGCCGCCATGGCGGTCGATGACGTCGCGCAGCGTAAGCGGGGACGCTTCCGCGCCGACCTGCATCGACTCCATTTCCCACGTGTAGAAGGTTTCCGACGACATCGCCGGCCCGGCCCAGATCAGGTCGAGGTAGGCCAGCTTGCCCTGGGCCGACAGGCGGAAGCGCAGTTCCCGCGGCTCATAGTGATCCTGCAGCCGGGACGAGAGGAAGAGCAGCGCAAAAACCAGCGAAAAGCTGTCCGCCTTGACCCACAGCGCATCGTCCAGCCCTTCGGTCTTGGTCGGCAGGCGCAGTTTCTCCTCGATGCGGCGCTGGGCGGCGGCGATGAGATCGATGCCGAGGATATCCTCCAGCGGCCAGCGCATCTTCATCGAGTCCGAGAACTCGACCATTGTCCGGTCGAGGCGCTGGCTCATTCCCGCGACCTCGTCGCCGACGACGCCGAGGAAGCGCTCGCGCATTTCCGGTTCCATGTCCGGGTAGTCGATCAGGTTCGTCACCGCCGCCCGGATGCTGCCGAGCGAGGCACGGCTGCCTTCGGTCAGGGCATGCAGAACCTGGTCGCGGCGTGCCTCTTCCTCGACGTTGCGCGTGATGTTCTCGATGGTCAGAACGTAGCCGGACATCCTGTCGCCGCGCTCGCTGCCACTGAGAACAGGAACCATCTGGACGCGCAGCAACTGGCCGCCGCGCAGGGTGGTGATGAAATTCGACAACGCGGTCTTGCCGGCCGCCAGCCGCTGGCGGACGACCTCCTCGGCATGCTGCACCTGGTTCTTTTCAAGGATGGAAAAGATCGAGCGCCCGAGTCCGATCAGTGCCCCTCCGGACACCGACGTCGGCCCTTGCGCCAGCGCCTTGAACTGGAGACGCGCGCGGTTGTTGTAGAGCAGGATACGGCCGTCGAGGTTGCAGACGACCACCGCCTGCGCCAGTTCCGACATCAGCGCGGCCAGCCGGTTCTTCTCTTCCTCGACCGAGGCCTTGGCCACTGCGATCTGCTCGCTGACGTCATCGAGCAGGACGTCGCGCTGCTGCGCCAGATCATTGGCCGCGCGCGCCAGATGCTGCACTTCGGGCGGGCCTTCCGGCGTCACCCGGAAATTGCGGTTGGCCCCCAGCATCAGGCGCAGCTTTTCGGACATGCTCAGCAGTCCGTCGACATATTGCTTGAACAGCTTTCTCAGCACGGCCACGCCGACAACGAAGCCGGCCACTGTCATTGTGATGCCGGTCGGCAGGTGCGAGAAGAGCAGGTGGAACAACTCGGCGTGCTCCTCGTCGGTCGTGCCGAGCCAGACCAGGAGCACGGTGACCATGAATGGCCCGGTCATCAGCAGACCGAGAACGATCACTGCCAGCAGGAATCGGTATTTTGCCTTCATGGCGTTCATCCGGATCGAAAATCAGGCTGTTGCGGCGGTCGACCGCAACAGGTCAGACGGCGAGCATTTCCTTGACCTTGTCGACCAGTTCCCTGGTCGAGAATGGTTTGGTGACATAGGCGTCGGCGCCGATCGCCAGCCCCTTGGCCATTTCAGTATCGCGCCCCTTGGCGGTCAACATGACGATCTTCAGCTCCGCGTACTGCGGATCGGCACGCAGGGCTTCACAGACCTCGAAGCCGGACTTCTTCGGCATCATCACGTCGAGCAGCACCAGATCCGGGTTGAAGCTGGCAACCAGGGCCAGCGCCTCGTCGCCATCATTGGCGACAGCCACCGCGAAACCCTCCTTCTTCATCAGGAATTCAAGCGAAATGACGATATTGGGCTCGTCGTCGACAATGAGAATCTTCTTGGTCATGCCTTGCGTCTCCCTCTTATTCTTGCGGCACCGGCAATGGCACCGTGAAGATGAATTTTGCACCGGCGCCCGGCCGGCTTTCAACCCAGAGATTACCACCAAAATATTCGATAATCTGCCGGCTGATCGGCAACCCGAGCCCGGTGCCCTGCGGCTTGTCGGTCATCGTGTTGCCGCCCTGGCGGAATTTCTCGAAAATGACCATGGACTCTTCGGCGGTGAGTCCCGGGCCGTTGTCCTCGACCTCGACCCGCACTTCGCGTCCGTCGTCGCTCACCCGCACCATGACCCGACCGGTTTCTGCGCAAACGAACTTCACGGCATTCGAGAGCAGGTTGATCATGACCTGCGTTAGGCGGTCGCGGTCAGCCAGCACCACCGGCCCCTGTGCCGGGATCTCGCTCTCCAGGCTGACACCCTTGTCGCGAAAAATCTGCCCGAGCGACACCATCGTTTCGCGCGCCACTTCGCCGATATCGACATCGCCGGTCGTCCATTCCGCCCGCCCCGATTCAAGCTTGGCCATGTCGAGGATCTGGTTGATCAGGCGCGTCAACCGCTCCGCCTCACTGACGATGATGCCGAGAAAGCGGGTACGGTCGGCAAGGTCGATCTCCGGATCCTGGTGCAGCATTTCGGAGAAGGCGCGGATCGACGTCAGCGGCGTCCGCAATTCATGGGTCACGGTCGAAATGAAGTCATCCTTCATGCGATCGAGTTCACGCAGGCTTGCGTTGGCCGCGCGCAGTTCGGTGGTCGCTGCCTCGAGTTCGCGCGACTTGCGCTCCAGTTCCCGGCTGTAGGCGCGCACCTGCGTGGCTTCGTCGAGGATGTCGAGCACCTCTTCCAGTCCCAGCGCCTCTTCCCGGGCCACCGACGCCACCATCACCCGGGCGCTGGCCGAGCCAATGGCGCCCGATAGCTGCGCCTCGGCAAAGCGCACGAAATCGCCATTGGCGGGCAACGTCTGCCAGTCCCTGACCCCCTGCGCCGCGGCAAAGGCGCTCAGGCGCTTGCGCGCCCGGCGTGGGCCGAGAAAGCGCTCGAGCAGGCCGACCAGGTCATCGAGAGACGCGTTGCCCCGCCACAGTCGCGCATCGCGGGTGCGCGCACCATGCCGGAAGACATCGACAAAGCTCTCCGCCTGCCCTGCTTCGAGCGCATCCGGCCGCGAATGCAGCGAAACCAGGACGTAGAGGCCGATATTGACCAGCAGGCTCCACCACAGGCAGTGCGAGATCTCGTCAAAGCCGGTGAGGCCGAACAGCGCCTGCGCCTTGAGCGCCTCGACGCCCCACAGACCCTGGTCTACGAACCCCTTGTCGATCCAGCCCGACCGCGCGAAGGATGGCAGCAGCAAGGTGTAGAACCAGACGAAGAAGCCGCCCAGCAAGCCAGCCACGGCCCCTGTGCGGCGGCCCTGTTTCCAGTACATGCCGCCGAATACCGCCGGGGCGAACTGGGCCACGGCGGCGAAGGAAATCAGGCCGATGCCGACCAGCGCGTAGGCTTCGCCGGCCGCCCGGAAATAGATGTAGCCGAGCAACAGGATCACCACGATGGCGGCACGCCGGATGCCGATCAGTATCCCCGAGAGATCACCGCGCTCGCCGACGCCCAGCCAGCCCGTGCGCAGCAGCGAGGGCATGACGAGATCGTTGCAGACCATGGTCGACAGCGCGATGGTCTCGACGATGACCATGCTGGTCGCCGCCGACAGCCCGCCGATGAAGACGAGCAATGCCAATACCTCGGCGCCGCGGGCCAGCGGCAGGGTCAGGACGAAGGTATCCGGATTGACACCCTGCCCCGGGAAGTGCAGGAGACCGCCAAGCGCTAGCGGCAGGACGAAGACATTGATCAGCACGAGATACAGCGGAAACAGCCAGACGGCCCGCCGCAGGTGCGATTCATCGACGTTTTCGACGACGATGATCTGGAACTGGCGCGGCAGGAAAACGATGGCGAGGCCAGAAACCAGGATCAGCGCGGTCCACGTCCCCGCCCGGCTCGAATCCAGTTGCAGCAGCCGCGCCAGTCCGGGATCTGCCGCCGCCCGCTGAAACAGGTCGGAAAGCCCGCCGAACATGCCGTAGGTGACGAACAGGCCGACCGCCAGAAACGCCACCAGTTTGACCACCGACTCGAAGGCGATCGCCGCCACCATGCCTTCATGGCGCTCGGTGGCGTCGAGATGGCGCGTGCCGAAAAGAATCGTGAACAGTGCCAACAGCGCAGCGATCACCAGGGTCGAGTCGACCATCGGCTCCGGCAGCAGGTCCCCTCCGGACGTCTGCAGGAGAACGTCGAGACTGGCCGCCACGGCCTTCAGCTGGAGGGCGATGTAGGGAACCACACCGATCACCGCGATCACCGTCACCAGTCCGGCCAGCAACTGGCTCTTACCGTAACGCGAGGCGATGAAGTCGGCGATCGAGGTGATGCGCTGGGTCTTGCTGATGCGGATCATCTTGACGATGACCCCGCCGAACAGCAGCATCAGCGTCGGCCCGATGTAGATCGTCAGGAACGACAGCCCGCCAGAGGTCGCACGTCCGACGCTGCCGTAGAAGGTCCACGACGTGCAATAGACCGCCAGCGATAGGGCATAGACATTGGCGGATATGATCGACCGGCCGGCATCGGCCCGGGCATCGCCAAAGCGCGCAACGGCAAACAGCAGCCCCATGTAGGCAGCCGACAACAGCAGGATCAGGCCGCCGGAAAGCACCTAGTCGACTCGTCGCTCGGCCGCGCCGGCCGCGAGCACGACGATCCCCGCCCAGACCCCGAACAGGTAGAGAAAGCTGGCGGGAATTCCATTCCAGTCGCCGGTCGGCAACCCGATCACGGGAAAGGTCAGCAGCGGGATGGCCAGGAGACCGAGCGCCGCCAAGCGCTGCCGCAAGGGATTCAGACGCTTCATGCGCCGCCCCTCCAAAGGAAAACGGCCGGCACGCCAAGCGCGCCGGCCGTTGATGGCATGCAGTCCGAAACGACCACACGGAAGGTCACCAGACAGGCGACCATTGTCTCCTCCTTGCCATTGTTCGCTGGAGGCGGCGTGGCAAGCGCGCCGCCCCCATGTCGTGAACCGGAATCAGCCGCTGAGCGATTCCGGGATTGCCGGGCTCTGGCATCGCCAGACCCCGGACAACCCTCAACCCTTCAACTGCTCCAGGATCGCCGGGTTTTCCAGCGTGGACGTATCCTGCGCCGCCGTCTCGCCCCTCGCCAGGCCACGCAGCAGACGGCGCATGATCTTGCCGGAGCGGGTCTTCGGCAGGTTGTCGCCGAAACGGATGTCCTTCGGCTTGGCGATCGGACCGATCTCCTTGCCCACCCAGTCCTGCAGTTCCTTGACGATCCGCTTGGCATCGTCGCCGGTCGGGCGCTGGCCCTTGAGGACGACGAAGGCGACTATGGCCTCGCCGGTCAGGTCATCCGGACGGCCGACCACCGCCGCCTCGGCAACGATCGGATTGGCGACCAGCGCGGATTCGATTTCCATCGTGCCCATGCGGTGCCCGGAAACGTTGAGGACGTCGTCGATGCGGCCGGTGATGGTGAAGTAGCCGGTGTCCTTGTCACGGATCGCACCGTCGCCAGCCAGGTAATACTTGCCCTGGAAGTCGGCGGGGTAGTAGCTCTTCTGGAAGCGCTCGGGATCGCCCCAGATGGTGCGGATCATTGCCGGCCACGGCTTCTTGACGACGAGGATGCCGCCCTGACCCCACGGCACTTCGGCCCCAGTCTCATCGACGACCGCCGCCATGATGCCAGGGAAGGGCAGGGTGCACGAACCCGGCACCAGCGGGGTGGCACCCGGCAGCGGGGTGATCATGTGACCGCCGGTCTCGGTCTGCCAGAAGGTGTCGACGATCGGGCAACGGCCGCCGCCGACGCTGTCGTAATACCACTGCCAGGCGGCCGGGTTGATCGGCTCGCCGACCGTTCCGAGGATGCGCAGCGACGACAGGTCGTAGCTCTTCGGATGGACGGCGGCATTGGCGTCGCAGGCCTTGATCAGCGAGCGGATCGCCGTCGGTGCGGTGTAGAAGATGTTCACCTTGTGCGTCTGGATGACCTTCCAGAAGCGGCCGGCATCCGGGAAGGTCGGGACGCCCTCGAAGACGACCTCGGTGGCGCCGCAGGCGAGCGGGCCATAGGCGATGTAGGTATGCCCCGTCACCCAGCCGATGTCGGCGGTGCACCAGAAAATATCCTGCGGCTTGATGTCGAAAGTCCACTTCATGGTCATGATGGCGTGCAGCAGGTAGCCGCCGGTCGAATGCTGGACGCCCTTCGGCTTGCCGGTGGAGCCGGAGGTGTAGAGCAGGAACAGCGGGTGCTCGGCTTCGACCCATTCCGGTTCGCAGGTTTCGGCCTGACCCGGCAGCAGGTCGTGCAGCCATTCGTCGCGACCGGCAACCATGTTGCAGTCGCCGCCGGTGCGCTTGAAGACGATGACGTTCTTGACGCACTCGCAGCCGCCCAGAGCGAAGGCTTCGTCGGCGATGGTCTTGAGCGGAATTGACTTGCCGCCGCGGAATTGGCCGTCGGAGGTGATGAGCATGACGGCGCCGGCATCGTTCATGCGATCGCGCAGCGACTGCGCCGAGAAGCCACCAAAGACAACCGAGTGGATGGCGCCGATGCGGGCACAGGCCTGCATCGCGACGACACCCTCGATGGTCATCGGCAGGTAGATGACGACGCGGTCACCCTTCTTGACGCCCTTGGAACGGAGCAGGTTGGCCATCTTGCAGACCTTGGCCAGCAGATCCTTGTAGGTGATCTTCGTCGCTTCGCCGTTGTCGGCTTCGAAAATGATCGCGACCTTGTCGCCCAGACCGCCCTCGACGTTGCGGTCGAGGCAGTTGTACGAGACATTGAGCTTGCCATCGGGGAACCACTTGAAGAACGGGGCGCTGGACTCGTCGAGGACCTTGGTAAACGGCTCCTTCCAACTGACCATTTCCCGTGCGCGCTTGGCCCAGAAGCCTTCATAGTCGGCCTCGGCTTCGGCGCACAGCGCCTTGTAGGCATCCATCCCGGAAATTGTCGCGTTCCTGACGGCTTCGTCAGACGGATAAATCAGTTTCACGGATTCACTAGACATATTCTTCTCCTCTGAGGTACTTCGCATCCATGTTGGAACAACCGAACGGGCCTCGGGCTGTCACCCGCGACAACTCAAGCCAAGCAAACTGGAAAATCACCCACTCCTCCCGCCAGCGCTGCGCAGAATTAGACGCAGATAATCTTACAAAGCCCTTACGAAATCACGCTGCGCCGCAGCATATCGCCGACGCCCACAGCGGGCACCGCGCCACGCCGACGCGCCATGGTAAACTTCAATTTTTCGAATCGCCGCCCAAATCATGAATTCCATTGTCAAAGCCCTCGAGACCTTCATCTTCGCCAGCCGCTGGATCCAGGCGCCGCTCTACCTTGGACTGATCCTCGCCCAAGTCGTCTATTGCTGGCTGTTCATGGTGGAACTCTCCCACCTCGCCCACAACGCGCTCAGCACCTCCAAGATCAGCGAAACTGACATCATGCTCGCCGTCCTCGGCCTGATCGACGTCGTGATGATCGCCAACCTGCTGATCATGGTCATCGTCGGCGGCTACGAGACCTTCGTCTCGCGTCTCGACCTCGAGGGACACCCGGACCAGCCCGAATGGCTCTCGCACGTTAACGCCGGCGTACTGAAAGTCAAGCTGTCGACGGCGATCATCGGCATCTCGTCGATCCACCTGCTGAAAACCTTCATCAACGCCGAGAACCTGTCGGAACACACGATCAAATGGCAGGTGATCATCCATGTCGTGTTCCTGATTTCCGCCTTGGCCATGGCGTTTGTAGACCGAACCATGACCCAGACCCTCGCCCTGCAACACAAGAAACACTGAAACGGAGTCCCGCATGACCGCCATCAAACAGGAAGACCTGATCCAGTCCGTCGCCGACGCTTTCCAGTACATCAGCTACTATCACCCGCTGGATTACATCAAGGCGCTGGGCGAAGCCTACGAGCGCGAGGAAAGCCCGGCCGCCAAGGACGCCATCGCCCAGATCCTGACCAACTCGCGCATGGCCGCCGAAGGCCACCGCCCGATCTGCCAGGACACCGGCATCGGCATGGTCTTTATCAAGGTCGGCATGCGGGTCACCTGGCCGGATGCGACCATGAGCATCCAGAAGATGATCGACGAGGGCGTCCGCCGCGCCTATGCCAACCCGGACAACCCGCTGCGCGCCTCGGTGCTGGCCGACCCGGCCGGTACCCGCATGAACACCAAGGACAACACCCCGGCCGTGGTGCACTTCGAGATCGTCGAAGGCGACCACGTCGAGGTCATCTGCGCGGCCAAGGGCGGCGGCTCGGAAGCCAAGTCCAAGTTCGCAATGCTCAACCCGTCCGACGACCTCGTCGACTGGGTGCTGCACAAGATTCCGGAAATGGGCGCCGGCTGGTGTCCGCCGGGCATCATCGGCATCGGCATCGGCGGCACACCGGAAAAGGCCATGCTGCTGGCCAAGGAATCGATCATGGCGCCGGTCGACATCTCCGAACTGAGAGTGCGCGGCCCGCAGAACCGCGCCGAGGAACTGCGCCTCGAACTGTACGAAAAGGTCAATGCGCTCGGCGTCGGCGCCCAGGGCCTCGGCGGCCTGACCACGGTGCTCGACGTCAAGGTGCTCGACTACCCCTGCCACGCGGCCAACCTGCCGGTCGCGCTGGTGCCGAACTGCGCCGCGACCCGCCACTGCCACTTCCATCTCGACGGCTCCGGCCCGGCCAAGCTCGACGTGCCCAAGCTGGAAGACTGGCCGGCCGTCACCTGGACACCCGATTTCAAGGCCGCGACCCGCGTCGACCTGAACACGCTGACCAAAGAAGAAGTCGCTTCCTGGAAACCGGGTCAGAAACTGCTGCTCAACGGCAAGATGCTGACCGGCCGCGACGCCGCCCACAAGCGCATCGCCGACATGCTGGCCAGGGGCGAAAAGCTGCCGGTGGACTTCACCAACCGCGTTATCTACTACGTCGGCCCGGTCGATCCGGTGCGTGACGAAGTCGTCGGCCCGGCGGGCCCGACCACCGCCACCCGCATGGACAAATTCACCCGCATGATGCTCGAGCAGACCGGCCTGATCTCGATGGTCGGCAAGTCCGAGCGCGGTCCCACGGCCATCGCGGCGATCAAGGACAACAAGTCGGCCTACCTGATGGCTGTCGGCGGCGCCGCCTACCTGGTGGCCAAGGCCATCAAGTCGGCCAAGGTCGTCGGCTTCGCCGACCTCGGAATGGAAGCCATCTACGAGTTCGACGTCGAGAACATGCCGGTGACGGTTGCGGTCGACTCATCGGGCACCAGCGTGCATGAAACCGGCCCGAAGGAGTGGCAGGTCAGGATCGGCAAGATCCCGGTCGAGGCCTGATCGCGTCGGGTCTCACCTGACAACCCGGCCGCGGCCGGGTTTTTCACATCCGCGCGATGTTCCGCAAGTTCCGCATCCTGCTCCTGCTCTTCGTCTTCGCCACGGTGGCCGTCGGCGCATGGCGCGCGAAGGTGCGGCTGACCGCCTGGGAGCACACCGTCCATGTCGCGCTCTACCCCGTCGCTGCCGAGGATTCCCCGGCCACCCAACGCTTTGTCGCGGCGCTCGAGCCCGGGGCCTTCGCGGCAATCCCCGAATTGCTGGACGCGCAAGCCGCCGCCCACGGGCGCGGCGTGCTGCAACCGGTCGCCCTCCACCTGGCCCCGCCGCTGCCGCCGAGCCAGGCCGGGATCATGGGAGGTCGCATCGCGATCGCTCCAGGGAAGGCGGAAATCCCGGCCGGGCTCGGTGACGCGGTAATCGGGCCGGCGACCGCACGCGAAATCGGCCTGCTGCGGTCGACGCGCTGAAACGGCCGTTTTCCGGAGCCGTGGCGAAGCTGCGCCGAGCAGCATATCATCGGAACTCCGTCACGCCCGCGACCGCCATGCCGACCCGAAACCACGCCTCAGCCCTGATCGCCGCCACCCTGCTGCTGCTTGCCCCGATTGCCGCCGTCGCCCAGGTGTTCACCAGCGAACTGCAACGCTTCCGGGCGGAAACCGTGACCGGTGGCCTCGAATACCCCTGGGGCCTCGCCTTCCTCCCCGATGGCCGCCTGCTGGTGACCGAGCGCCCGGGGCGACTGCGCATCGTCGCCGCCGACGGCCGGCTCGACCCGCGGCCGGTCGAGGGCGTGCCCGCGGTCGCTGCCGTCGGCCAGGGCGGACTGCTCGACGTCGCACTGCACCCCGACTTCGCGAAAAATCGCCTGGTGTACCTGTCGTATGCCGGCGAAGGCCCCGGCGGTTATGGCACCGAGGTGGCACGCGGGCGCCTCGAAGGCCATGCGCTGCGCGACGTGCAGGTGATCTTCCGCCTGGAGCCGAAGACGCGTTCGCGACAGCACTTCGGTTCGCGCCTGGTATTCGACCGCCAGGGTTTCCTTTACATCACCCTCGGCGACCGCGGCGACATGGCGCGCGCCCAGCGCCCCGAGGACCACGCCGGCTCAGTCATCCGCCTGCACGACGACGGCCGCGTGCCGGCCGACAACCCCTTCGTCGGCAAGCCCGGGACGAAGCCGGAAAAATTCACGCTCGGCAACCGCAACCTGCAGGGCGCGGCCCTGCATCCGCAGAGCGGCCTGCTATGGACGCACGAGCACGGCCCGCAGGGCGGCGACGAGATCAACGTGATCCGCGCCGGCCTCAATTACGGCTGGCCGGTCATCACCTACGGGCGCAACTACGGCACCGGCACCCAGATCGGTGAGGGCACGGCCAAACCCGGCATGGCGCAGCCACTGCTGCAGTGGACGCCGTCGATCGCGCCGTCGGGGATGGCCTTCTACACGGGTGAGCGCTTCCCGAAATGGAAGGGAAACCTGTTCGTCGGGGCCCTCAAGTTCCAGATGCTGGTGCGCCTCGAACTGGACGGCGAGCGCGTCGTGCGCGAGGAACGCCTGCTCGACAAGGCGCTCGGCCGCATCCGCGATGTGCGCCAGGGGCCCGATGGCCTCCTCTACCTGCTGACCGACAGCGAGCAGGGACGCATCGTCCGCCTCGAACCTGCCTGAAGAAAATTGGAATAACCCTACGAATCAGGGTGTTGATATTTCCTCCGGAGTCGGCGATAGTGCGGCTTCGCTCGACCCTCCCGTCTCCGCCTGTACCGTGACCATGACCCGCAAATGTCGCTCCGCCTCCTTCCGTTTTACGGAAGCCGTCGTCGTGCGCGTAGTGGTCGTAGGCGTCGTCAAGCACGCGCCGCCGCGGGCCGGGTAAGCAGCAAGCAAGCAGATTTCCCAACCCCCGCCGGCGCAAACCGGCGGGGGTTTTGTTTTTGGCCCCGACGGAACGCCACCCAAACCCAGGAGTTACACCCATGACCGAATCCCTTAACGGCGCCCAGATCACCGTGCGCTTGCTCGAACGCCAGGGCATCCGCATCGTCACCGGCTACCCGGGCGGCGCCATCCTGCCCATTTATGACGCCCTCGGACAGTCGACCGCGATCCGCCACGTGCTCGCCCGCCACGAGCAGGGTGCCGGCTTCATCGCTCAGGGCATGGCCCGCGCTACCGGCGATGTCGCCGTATGCATGGCTTCCTCCGGCCCCGGCGCAACCAACCTGCTGACCGCCATTGCCGACGCCAAGCTCGACTCGATCCCGCTGGTCGCCATCACCGGCCAGGTGCCACGCGCCATGATCGGCACCGATGCCTTCCAGGAAGTGGACACCTATGGCCTGACGGTCCCGATCACCAAACACAACTTCCTCGTCTCGTCAGCCGAGGAACTGCTCGAGGTGATCCCGCGTGCCTTCGAGATCGCCTCCTCCGGGCGCCCCGGGCCGGTATTGATCGACATTCCGAAGGACGTGCAGAACCAGGCGATCGAGGTTGCCGACTGGCCGGCTCCGGGCGCCCGCCAGCTGCCGCCGCCGGCCGCCGGCGATGCCATCGCCGAGGCCGCGTCGCTGATCAACGCGGCGCGCCGCCCGCTCCTCTACCTCGGCGGCGGCGTCGTCCATTCCGGAGCCGCCGCTGCCGCGGTCGACCTCGCCGAGAAGGCCAATTTGCCGACGGTAATGACGCTGATGGCGCTCGGCGCGATGCCGGTCGACCACCCGCTGTCGCTGGGCATGCTCGGCATGCACGGCGCCCGCTACTGCAACCTGGCGCTCGACGAATGCGACCTGCTGGTCGCCGTCGGCGCCCGCTTCGACGACCGCGCCACCGGCAAGGTCGCGGCCTTCTGCCCGCAGGCGAAGATCGTCCATATCGACATCGACCCGGCCGAGCTGGACAAGATCAAGGCGGCCCATGTCGGCATCACCGCCGACGTCGGCGAAGCCCTCGGCCGGTTGCTGCCGCTGGTTTCGGCCAACCCGCGCACAGCCTGGGTGGAACGCATCGGGGCGCTGAAGGCGCAGTTTCCGCAGGAATTCCCCGGGCTCGACGACCCGCGTTCGCATTTCGGCCTGATCCGCACCATCGCCGCCTGCCTCGACGACGCCGCCATCGTCGCCACCGACGTCGGCCAGCACCAGATGTGGGTGGCCCAGGGCTACCCGCTGCGCCGGCCCCGTCAGTGGCTGACCTCGGGCGGGCTGGGCACGATGGGCTTCGGCGTTCCCGCCGCGATCGGTGCCGCGCTGGCCGAACCGCAGCGCACCGTGGTCTGCTTCACCGGCGACGGCTCGATCCTGATGAACATCCAGGAACTGGTCACCGCCGGCGAGGAAAACGTCAACGTCAAGATCGTGCTCATGAACAACGCCACCCTCGGCCTCGTCCATCAGCAGCAAACCCTGTTCTACGGCGCCCGCCTGGTCGCTTCGCAGTTCAAGGCCATGCCGGATTTCGTCCGGGCCGCCCAGGCGCTGGGCATCGCCGCGGTCGACCTCGACCAGGCCGCCAATCCCTGCGCCGTGCTGATGGAGGCGATCTCGCGACCGGGACCGTGCCTGATTCATGCCAGCATCGACGCCGAGCAGAAGGTCTACCCCATGGTGCCTCCGGGCGCCGCCAACCGCGACATGATCGGAGCCTGACATGAACGCCGTCAACAAGCAGGAACTTGCCGCGCTTCGCGCGGTGCTCGAAATCGACGTCAACAACCATCCCGGGGTGATGTCGCATATCGTCGGCCTCTTTGCCCGGCGCGCCTACAACGTCGAGGGCATCCTCTGCCTGCCGGTCGGTGACGGCCGGCAGAGCCGCATCTGGCTGCTGGTCAACGAGGATGCGCGGCTGGCACAGATGATCAAGCAGGTCGACAAGCTCGAGGACGTCGTCGCCATGCGCCGGCACAACGCCGACCACGCGGTGTTCTCCGACCTGGACGCCTTCTTCCGGCCCTGAGCCTGCCACCAGGCCAACGCCGATGACAAAGTCACTCGTGAAGCTGCTTTGTCTTCCCAGGAAACAAAGGCATAGTCGTATCTGTCGAATTGCTTGTTCGGTACCCAAGGAGTTCATCGCATGCCGTCCTGCAGGTTTGCCTGGTTCAGGCGTTTCGTCGGCTGGTCGCTCTGGCTGGCCGCGCTGACCCTGGGCGCTGGCGCACTGGCGGCACCGGGCGCCGGCAACGTGCTCGTCCTGCGCCTGGATGGCGCGATCGGCCCGGCCACGGTCGACTACATCGGCGGCGGCCTAACGCGCGCCGCCGGTTCGGGTGCCGGACTGGTCGTCATCGAGATGGATACGCCAGGCGGGCTAGACAGCTCAATGCGCGCAATTATCAAGGACATTCTCGCCTCGCCGGTGCCCGTTGCCACCTTCGTCTCACCCGAAGGCGCCCGGGCGGCGAGTGCCGGTACCTACATCCTGTATGCCAGCCATGTCGCCGCTATGGCGCCGGCGACCAATCTCGGCGCGGCCACGCCGGTCGCCATCGGCATCGGCGGCGCGGCGCCGCCCGGCACCGGCGCCAAGCCCGAAGCGAGCGCCGGCAAGAAAGCAGGCGAAACGCCGGAAGCGGCAGCCAAGCCGCTCGCCGGCGGCGACGCGATGACGGCCAAGTCGGTCGCCGACGCCTCCGCCTACATCCGCAGCCTGGCGCAGTTGCGCGGTCGCGACGCCGACTTCGCCGAACGCGCGGTGCGCGAGGCGTCCAGCCTGTCGGCAGCCGATGCCCTGGAAAGCAAGGTGATCGACCTGATCGCGGTCGACCTGCCCGACTTGCTCGCTCACCTTGACGGTCGCGAAGTAGCTTTGGGCAGCGGCGCGGTAACCCTGGCGACGGCCAGGGCCACGGTCGAACGCCTCAATCCGGATTGGCGCAACCGCATCCTGGCCGTAATCACCAATCCGCAGATCGCGCTGATCCTGATGATGATCGGCATCTACGGACTGTTCTTCGAGGCCACCACGCCCGGCTTTGGTGTCCCTGGGATAGCCGGCACGATCGCGCTGCTGATCGCCCTCTATGCCTTCCAGTTGCTGCCGGTGAATTGGGCCGGAGTGGCACTGCTGGCGATCGGCGCCGGACTGATGATGGCCGAAGCATTCATTCCCAGCTTCGGCGCCCTCGGAGTCGGTGGCATCATCGCCTTCGTTGTCGGCGGGCTGTTTCTTTTGGATGCCGGCGCGCCCGGGTTCGGCGTCCCGGTGGCGCTGATCGGCGGGCTGGCGCTGGCCAGCCTGGCGACTCTGCTGATGCTCGGCAGCTTCGCGGCGCGCAGTTACAAACGACCGGTGGTCAGCGGGCGCGAGGAGATGACCGGTGCCCTCGGCAAGGTCAGCGGCCCGGCCGACAACGGCGACTGGTGGGTGACCGTGCATGGCGAAAACTGGCGCGCCCGCTCACCCGTGCCGCTCGCGCCCGGTACCAAGGTGAGAGTCGAACGTCTCGACGGCCTCACCCTCGACGTTTCGCCGACCAACAATTCTCCCAAGTCTTCCGCCTCCAGGAGTACATCATGATCGACCTGCAACTCGGCCTTTTCCCCCTGCTTCTGGTCCTGGTCTTCGCTGTCTTCAGTTCGATCAAGATTCTGCGCGAATACGAGCGCGGCGTGATTTTCCTGCTCGGCCGCTTCTGGAAAGTGAAGGGGCCGGGCCTGGTAATCGTCGTCCCCGGCATCCAGCAAATCGTCAGGGTGGACCTGCGCGTGGTGACGATGGACGTTCCTCCGCAGGACGTCATCTCGCGCGACAACGTTTCGGTGAAGGTCAATGCCATCGTCTTCTTCCGCGTCGTCGATCCTGAGAAGGCGATCATCCAGGTGGAAAATTTCCTTGTCGCCACCAGCCAGCTGGCGCAAACCACCCTACGCGCGGTCCTTGGCAAGCACGAGCTCGACGAGATGCTGGCCGAACGCGAGCGCCTCAACCTTGATGTTCAGCAGATTCTCGACGCGCAGACCGATTCCTGGGGCATCAAGGTGACCAATGTGGAGATCAAGCACATCGACCTCAACGAGAGCATGGTGCGCGCCATCGCCCGCCAGGCCGAGGCCGAGCGCGAGCGGCGCGCCAAGGTGATCCATGCCGACGGCGAAAAGCAGGCGGCCCAGGCACTGATGGAGGCCGCCGGGATGCTCTCGCGCGAACCCGCGGCGATGCAGTTACGCTACCTGCAGACCCTGACCCAGGTGGCCGGCGACAAGAGTTCGACGCTAGTCTTCCCGGTGCCGGTGGACCTGCTCGGCAGCCTGCTCGGGCGCAACGGCAAGGAGACGACATCGAACGGCTGAAACTGGGCCGCGGCCGGTTCCAATCGCCCGGCGCCGCAGGAGGCTTCACTCGCTGCGTGTCCGACACGCCGCGTGCCGGCGTGACCAGCGCGCCACCGGATTGAAGCAATGTCAGATCTGGATCAGCAACATCCTGGCCGCCGCCTGACCGACCGTTGCAAAGAAAAACCCGGCTACGGCCGGGTTTCTCGCTTCTGCAGACTGGACACTCCCGAGCCGTCAACCGCCGACGTTGACGACCACCCGTCCGCGCACCTTGCCCTCGAGCAGTTCGCCGGCGACGCTGATCGCGTCGGCAAGGCCGATTTCGCTGGTCAGGGCGTCGAGCTTCGCGATGTCGAGATCGCGGGCGAGGCGCGCCCAGGCTTCCTGACGCACCGCCAGCGGCGCCATGACGCTGTCGATGCCGTACAGCGTCGCGCCGCGCAGGATGAAGGGCGCGACGGTCGCCGGGAAATCCATGCCGCCGGCCAGACCACAGGCGGCGACGGCGCCGCGATACTTGGTCGTCGCACAGGCGTTGGCCAGCGTCTGGCTGCCCACGGTGTCGACGACGCCGGCCCAGCGCTCCCTGCCGAGTGGCTTGCCCGGCGCGGACAGCTCGCTGCGCTCGATGACGTCCGTTGCCCCCAGCGCCTTCAGATGTTCGGCTTCGGCGGGACGGCCGGTCGACGCCACCACCGTGTAGCCGAGCTTCGCCAGCAACGCGATGGCCACGCCGCCGACCCCGCCGTTGGCGCCGGTCACCAGGATCTCGCCGTCGGCCGGCTTGATGCCGTGCCTTTCGAGCGCCAGCACGCAGAGCATGGCGGTATAGCCGGCGGTGCCGATCGCCATCGCCTGGCGCGCCGTGAACGCCGCCGGCAGCGGCACCAGCCATTCGCCCCTGACCCGCGCCACCTCGGCCAGACCGCCGCAGTGGGTTTCGCCGACGCCCCAGCCGTTGAGCACCACGCGGTCGCCCGCCTTCCAGGCGGGGTGCGTACTCTCGCTGACGGTGCCGGCGAAGTCGATGCCCGGCACCATGGGAAAGCGACGCACGACCGGCGACTTGCCGGTCAGCGCCAGGCCGTCCTTGTAGTTGAGCGTGCTCCACTCGACCCGAACCGTGACGTCGCCTTCGGGCAACACGGCATCGTCGATCTGCTGAACTCCGGCCTTGTAGCCTGATTCGTCCTTGGTGATCAGTATTCCCTTGAACATGGTGGCCCTCCTTTACTGGGCATTTGTGCGGAATGACCATAGCTTAGCCAAAATACGGACAATGTGGCGGGGCCGCAGGGAAATTTCGCCAGAATCCACATTGGTCTGCAGAGAATCCCTTCCTTCACCTGGTTTCGCAGCAAACCGGGCAGTGCCTCGCCGCCATCGCCGCCGGTCATCGGCTTGTGGTTGCTTCTTCCTGCGGACGCCGTTGCCGCCGCTCAGGTTCGCGATCGCCCACCCGATGTCGTTGCTGGCAGCCCCGCCGTCCGGGTTCGCGCTATCTTCGCGGTTCCTGCTCGTCCGCAGCGATGAGCCGCCACCTGGAAACCTGACCATGGATGCTGACGCCGCCTGCGACTTCCGCCACCGCCGCCGCACAGCGAAGCCCCTTGCAATCCTCGGAACCGGCAAGGCCGGGTGGCTGTCGCGGTCGACCGGGAAATCAGGGCTATTTTTATGGCGGGGTGCCGGGCCAGGCGTTTGCCAATTGACGCCGGCGTCGAATTCCTTAAAGTCGGGGCTTGCCCTGGACTTGCATGACAGCGATGCTCGACGCTTCCACCGCCCTCCTCCCCGCCTGGCCATTGCTTTCAGCCTTCCTGCTGGCGAGCCTGGTGCTCGCCGTGACCCCGGGGCCGGCGGTGATCTATATCGTCGCCCGTAGCCTGGCGCAGGGGCGGCGTTCGGGCCTCGTTTCGGTGGCCGGGGTGGCGCTGGGGAATCTCGGCAATGCCGGTGCCGCGTCGCTCGGGCTGGCGGCGCTGTTCGCCGTTTCGGCAACGGCGTTTGCGCTGGTGAAGCTTGCCGGGGCGGCGTACCTGGTCTGTCTCGGCGTGCACATGCTGCGCGATGCGCGCCGGGAAATCACCTGCCGCACCCCAGAGGCCGTGCCGCTGCGCCGCATCTTTCGCGACAGCTTAGTCGTCGCCCTGCTCAACCCGAAAACGACGCTGTTCTTCGCGGCATTTCTGCCACAGTTCCTGGATCCGGGGCAGGCGACGATGCTTCCAAGCCTGATGCTGGGGGGACTCTTTGTCGGCATCGCGGCGCTGACCGACGGCGCCTATGCGCTGGCGGCCGGCACCGTGGCCAGAGCGCTGCGCGAGCGCCGCGCCCTGCAGCGGGGCGGGCGCTTTCTCGGCGGCCTGAGCTTCATCGGCCTGGGTGTCTTCGCCGCGGCATCGGGAATCGACGGCGCGGAATGAGGCCGGAGACCGCGCATGCATGAATCGAGGCGCCGGGCCGCGTTGCCGAAGGTATACGTCGCCCACCACCGGCAAGCTGTTCGCCGGGTTCCCTGCGCGTCATGCCGTGGTGGTGGTGTTCGTCATGGTCACCCTGCTGTTCACGCCGATTCCACATCGCGCGATTCATCGCTTTCACCGGGACAGAAATGTCCGAGCCAATCCGGGAGGTTCCGCATGTATTCGAAGACGCTGTACGCCGGCTGGGGCGACATGGATTTCAACAGGCACATGAAGAACACGGCCTTTCTCGACAAGGCCGCCGACATCCGCATGCTGTTTTTCGCCGAGAACGGCTTTCCGATGGCCGAGTTTTCACGCCTCAGGATCGGCCCGGTGGTCATGAAGGATGAAATCGAGTACCGGAAGGAAGTCGGGCTGCTGCAGGAGATCGTCGTCACGCTGGCGACCGCCGGCGGATCGCCCGATGGCAGCCGCTTCCTGTTGCGCAACGAGATTTTCCGCGCCGACGGAACGCTTTGCGCCCGAATCACCAGCAGCGGCGGCTGGCTCGATCACTCGACGCGGAAACTGGTGGCACCGCCGCCGGCGCTGTTCGCCGCCGTCGAATCGCTGCCGCGTGCCGGCGACTTCGTGGTGCTTCCGTCAAGCGTGATCAAGGAATAAAGGGAAGCGCCTGACCAGGCTGGCGTCATTCGCCAACCACGTCGACCCCGGCCGGCGGCGTGAAGCGGAAGGTCGCTGGCGGCAGCGCGACATTGCGCTCCAGCCCGGAGAAACGGATGAGGGTGCGCTGGCCGAAGCTGTCGTGAAGTTCCATGGCCTTGAGGTCCTTGCCGGAAAAACCGAGGCGAACCTTCTCGAAACCGCTGTCGCCGGACCTGGGCGTCGCCTCGACCCAGTTCATCCCCTCGGCCTCGCCGGCTTCTTCGAGGACGAAGTCCTTTTCCAGCTCGTTGCTGCCGGCAAGCAACGCCGCCGGTGAGCTGCTGATCGCCTGCCCGGCCTTGCGCACCGTCACCTGCTTGAGTTCCGGGTCGTAGATCCAGATTCTTTCCCCGTCGCCGACGACCAGTTGCGGGTAGGGTTTCTGGATGTCCCAGCGCAGCTTCCCGGGCCGCGCGATGGCGACGCTGCCCGAGGACTGCTGCGGCTTGCGTCCGCTCTTGTTGATGACGATCTGCGAGAATTCCGCCTTCAGCGTCCGCGTCCCGTTCAGGAACTGGTGCAGCTGGTCGATCGCGCCAGCGTGGGCGATCAGCGGGAAAAAGACGACTGCCGCGGTCGACAGGGCTTTCAGGGCAAATTTCATTCGGCTTCGCGGCGCGCCAGCACTTCGCGGCCGCCGCGAGCGTCCATGCTCGACACCAGCCCGGCCTTCTCCATCGCTTCGATCAGGCGCGCCGAGCGGTTGTAGCCGATGCGCAGGTGACGTTGCACAAGCGAGATCGAGGCGCGCCGGTTCTTGAGGACGATGTCGACCGCCTGGTCGTAGAGCGGATCATTCTCGGCATCGCCGCTGTCGCCGCCGCCGTTCTCGCCGCCCTCGTCGTCGTCGCCGGCGGCGCCGCTGAGGATGTCCTCGACGTATTCCGGCGAGCCGGTAGCCTTCAGGTGTTCGACGACGCGGTGCACCTCGTCGTCGGAAACGAAGGCGCCGTGCACGCGGGTCGGATAGCCGGTGCCGGGGGCGAGATAGAGCATGTCGCCTTGGCCCAGCAGTGCCTCGGCGCCCATCTGGTCGAGGATGGTGCGCGAGTCGATCTTGCTGGAAACCTGGAACGAGAGGCGGGTCGGGATGTTGGCCTTGATCAGGCCGGTGATGACATCAACGCTCGGGCGCTGGGTCGCCAGCACGAGGTGGATGCCGGATGCCCGCGCCTTCTGCGCCAGGCGGGCGATCTGTTCCTCGACCTTCTTGCCGACGACCATCATCAGGTCGGCGAGTTCGTCGATGATGACGACGATATAGGGCATCGACTTCAGCGGCTCGGGGGTTTCCGGCGTCAGCGTCAGCGGGTTGGGAATGTGCCGCCCGTGCTTTTCGGCTTCCTTGATCTTGTGGTTGAGGCCGGCGATGTTGCGCACTCCCATCGCCGACATCAGCTTGTAGCGCTTCTCCATCTCGGTCACGCACCAGTGCAGCGCGTTGGCCGCCTGCTTCATGTCGGTGACGACGGGCGCCAGCAGGTGCGGGATGCCCTCGTAGATCGACAGTTCGAGCATCTTCGGGTCGACCATGATCAGGCGCACATGCTCCGGCTCGGACTTGTAGAGCATCGACAGGATCATCGCGTTCACGCCGACCGACTTGCCCGATCCGGTGGTGCCGGCGACCAGCAGGTGCGGCGTCTTGGCCAAGTCGGCCACCACCGGCTGACCGCCGATGTCCTTGCCGAGGCAGACGGTCAACGGGCTGGTCATGTCGTTGTACGGGGCGCTGGAAATGATTTCGGACAGCTTCACCACCTGCCGCCGCGGATTGGGCAACTCGAGCGCCATGCACGACTTGCCGGGCACCGTCTCGACGACGCGGATCGAAACCATGGCCAGCGCCCGCGCCAGGTCGCGCGCCAGGTTCACGATCTGGGCGCCCTTGACCCCGACCGCCGGCTCGATCTCATAGCGGGTGATCACTGGGCCGGGCATGGCCGCCAGCACCCTGACCTGGACGCCGAAGTCGGCAAGCTTGCGTTCGATCAGCCGGGAGGTATATTCCAGCGTCTCGGCGCTGACCGTCTCGGTTGCCGGCGGCGCCGGGTCGAGCAGATGCAGCGGCGGCAGTTGTCCGCCGACCAGCGCCTCGGGGAAGAGCGCCACCTGCTTCTCGCGCCCGATGCGTTTCTCGGCCTTCTTCGAAACCGGCACCTCCGGCGGCGCCGTCTCGATGATGATCGGGTCGTGCAACTCGACGCGGCGCTTCTCGACCTCGACCTCTTCCTCGCGCTGGTGCGCAACCTCGCGGCCGATGCGCCGGTCGCGCCAGGAATCCAGAAGGCCGAAAACGGAACCAGCCGTGACTTCGAGGACGGTACCCAACCGCTCGAATGCCCACAGCCAGGACATTCCGGAAAAGATGCTCCAGCCGGCCGCCATCGCCGCCAGCAGCAGCAGCGTCGACCCGGTGTACCCGAGGAGGTGCGCCAGCAGGCGACTCGCCTCGATCCCCAGCAGGCCGCCCGGCGCCAGCGGCAGTTCGACCTTGAGCGTATGGAAACGCAGCGCCTCGAGCGCCGAACTGGCGGCCAGCAGCAGCAGGAAGCCGGCCAGCGCGATATACAGGGGCCGCCGGTCAGCCTTGCCAAGCGGCGAATGCAGTCGCCGGAACCCCCACCAGATCACCATCGCCAGGAGGACGATCCACCACCAGGCGGAAAAGCCGAACAGGTAGAGCATCAGATCGGCGATCCACGCGCCGAAATGGCCGCTCGGATTGATCAGAACTCCCGAGACGACCGCATGCGACCAGCCCGGGT
>WBZM01001365.1_pt1 | contig 24564 bp, 19 predicted proteins | sample 5204271 | NCBI WGS metagenome assembly WBZM01 (sample SAMN12344346, study PRJNA552823) | activated sludge metagenome | biome: Activated sludge suspended growth; feature: Nitrification reactor; material: Wastewater; isolation source: activated sludge from nitrification reactor of wastewater... | reverse complement strand
AACCCCGACAGCAGCAGCGACGGCAGGAAGAAGAACACCGTCAGTTGCATCGCCTGCATCTGGGTCCGCGATACCGTCGAGATCAGGTAGCCCAGCAGCACCAGCGCCAGCACGAAGATCAGCACGCCCGTCAGCAACAGCGCCATGCTGCCGACGAAGGGCACGCCGAACACCGCCTTCGCCGCCAGCAGGACAACCGCCACCTGCACCGCGCCGACCCCGAAATAGGGCAGCACCTTGCCCAGCATGATTTCAAGCGGTGTCGCCGGCATCGACAGAAGGTTCTCCATCGTCCCCCGCTCGGTTTCCCGCGTCAGCGCCATCGAGGTCATCATCACCATCGTCATCTGCAGGATCACCCCCAGCAACCCCGGCACGATGTTGTACTGGGTGATCCCTTCCGGGTTGTAGCGGCGGTGGACCACCACATCGAGGTTCGCCGCCGCCTGCGCCGCCGCTTCGGCCTCGGTCCCGCGTTCGCGCTGCAACGCCTGCCCCGCCAGCGTGCCCAGCGTGGAAATCGCGCCCGAGGCCACCGCCGGGTCGGTCGCATCCGCCTCGATCAGGATCTGCGGATGGTCGCCCCGGTCCACCCGCCGCCCGAAGTCCGAGGGGATCGTCACCACGAACGACACCGCGCCGGTCTCGATCAGCCGCTCGGCCTGTGCCTCGGTCGCGTTCGGGTGGGTGAAGCGGTAGTATCCGGTCTGTTCCAGCGCCGTCACCATCGCGCGGCTGTAGCGGTCGGGTGCCGGTGCGACCAGCGCGGCCGGCAGGCCCTTGGGATCGTTGTTGATGGCGAAGCCGAACAGCATCAACTGCATCAGCGGCACGCCCAGCATCATCGCGAAGGTGATGCGGTCGCGGCGCATCTGGATCAGTTCCTTGGCCAGAAGCGCCCGCAACCGGCGAAGGGAAAACCCGTCGCTCATCCGATGTTGTCCCGTGCCTCGCCCATCAGGCGGATGAACACGTCCTCGAGATTGGTTTCGCTGTCGTGGGACGTCGCCCCCGTTTCGCCAGCCACCCGCGCCGCCGAACGGCGCAGCGCGGCGCCGTCGCGGCCGACGACATGCAGCGTCGCGCCGAAGGGGGCGATCTGTTCCACGCCGTCAGCGCCCCGCAGCCGCCGCGCCGCCTCGGCAAGGTTCGGACCTTCCAGCACCATCGTCGTCAGCCCCGCCCCGGCCACCACCTCGGCCACCGTCCCCCGCGCCACCAGCCGGCCGTCGGAAATGTAGTTGATCCGGTGGCAGCGCTCGGCCTCGTCCATGTAATGGGTCGAGACGAGGACGGTCAGCCCCTCGGCCGCAAGCCGGTGGATCTCGTCCCAGAAATCGCGGCGCGCCTTGGGGTCCACCCCGGCGGTCGGCTCGTCAAGCATCAGCAGCCGGGGTCGGTGCATGATGCAGGCCGCCAGCGCGAGCCGCTGCTTCCAGCCACCCGACAGCGATCCGGCCAGCTGGTCACGCCGCGCCGTCAGCCCGAGGTCGGCCAGCGTATCGGCAACCGCGGTCCGGGCCGGCGTCAGCCCGTAAAGGCCGGCCACGAAGTTCAGGTTCTCGGCGATGGTCAGGTCTTCGTAGAAGGAAAACCGCTGGGTCATGTAGCCGACCTCGCGCTTGATCGCGCGGGCGGCGGTGCGGATGTCGTGGCCCAGAACCTCGCCCTCGCCGCCGTCCGGGGTCAGCAGGCCGCAAAGCATCCGTATCGTCGTGGTCTTGCCCGATCCGTTGGGGCCGAGAAAGCCCGCGATCTCGCCCCGCCGGACATCGAGCGTGACGTGATCCACCGCGGTCCGGTCGCCGAACCGCTTGGTCAGGTTGCGCACCGTGATGGCGGGTCCGGTCATTGCGGCGGTTCCAGCAAGGATACATCGACGATCTGGCCGGGCTTCAGTCCGGTTTCCGCGCCATCGGGTCGTGCCTCGAACAGGTAGACAAGCTTCTGGCGGTTCTGCAGCGAATAGATCACCGGCGGCGTGTATTCGGGCCCGTCGGCCACGAAGCTGACCGTTGCGGTCAGGCCGGCGGGGCAGCCGTCGCAGTTGACGGCCAGCCGGGTGCCGGGGTGCACACGGGCAACCTGCCCCTCGGGGACATAGAGGCGCAGCTTGAGCGCGCCGTCGGGCAGGAATTCCAGCACAGGGCTGCCCGGGCCGGCGAATTCGCCCGGTTCGCGCAGGACATCGGTCACGATGCCGTCTGCCGGCGCCGTCAGGTCGCGTTCGTCCAGAACCCAGCGCGCCTTTTCCCGCACCGCGGCGGCACCGGTGACGGCGGCTTCGGCGGCGGCGATTTCCTGCGGGCGTGCGGGCAGGCGGGCGACGGCAAGGTTCGCCTCGGCCTCGGCCACGCGGGCGCGGGCCACTTCGGCGGCGGTCGCGGCATCGTCGGCCTGCGCCGGCGTCGCCGCGCCGCGGCTGGCCAGATCGGCAATGCGGGCCTCGGTCCGCCCGGCTTCCGCGCGCTGGGCGCGGGCCGAGGCAAGCGCCGCCTCGATCACGCGAAGTTCCTCGGGTCGCCGCCCTTCGCGCAGGTTGGCGAGTCCGGCTTCCGCCTGCGCCAGGCCTGCCTCGGCCTCGGCCAGGGCGATTTCGGCATCGCGCCGGTCCATTGCGGCAAGGGCCGCTCCGGCGGCCACGCGGTCGCCGCGCCGCACGGCAAGGGCTTCGATCTGGGTGGTCGCGACCGGCGCGATCAGGATGTAGTCGCCCTCGGCATAGCCGGTGGCGAAGGGCGCGGGCGGCGCGCAGGATGCGAGAAGCGCATTCAGCAGCGGCAGGGTGCAGAGAAAACCGCTCATTTCCGGCGATCCAGTTCGATCAGGGCGTGAAGGTTGGCGGCCAGCACCTCGGCGAGGCGGTCGGCCTCGTCCTCGCCGATCGTCTGCCAGCCCATGCGGCGGCAGACGATGGGGCGGCCGATGCGGAAGTAGATGACCTGCCCGAGCAGCGAAAAGACACGCAGCCGCGTGGATTCGCTGGCGGCGTCCTGACCGGTGGCCTGGGACCACAGGTCGCAGAAGTGGCCGTGCAGCGGCTCGATCAGGCCGGCATAGATTGCGCCGAACACCGGGCCTTCGACGGCAACTTCGCGCAGCATGAAGGCCACCATGTCCTGCGCCTGCGGTGCGCCGGTCAGGAATCCGAGCACCCGGCGCAACAGGGCCTCCAGCCGCGCCTCGGCAGCGTCGGGGGGCAGCGGCTCGACCGTCATCAGGGGCGCGACGACCGCGCGGATGCGGCGGGCGAACTCGGCCCCGCAGGCCGCACGCAGCCCGTCCTTGCCGCCGAAGTGATAGGCGATGGCGGCGACGTTCGCCCTGGCCCGGCCGGCGATGTCGCGGATCGAGGTCGCGTCGAACCCCTTGCGGCCGAAAAGATGCAGCGCCGCATCGAGCAGCGCGGCGCGGGTGCCTTCGGGCGGGGGCGGCAGGGAATCGGTCATCGGATGCCTTTCATGGGCATTCAGTCAAACGACTGTTTGAAAATCAAGCCGGTCGGCGGACGCCGCGCTTCCCTGCGCGCGGGCGATCCTCTAAACCGGCGATGACGCGACGACACGGGGCACCCGACGATGGACCATTTCCTTTACCGCAACGGCATCCTGCACGCCGAGGATGTGGCCGTCCCCGACATCGCGGCCAGGGTAGGGACGCCCTTCTACGTCTATTCCACCGCGACGCTGATCCGGCACTACCGCCTGTTCGAAGAGGCGCTGTCGCCGCTGCCGCATCTGGTCTGCTTCTCGGTCAAGTCGCTGTCGAACCTTGCGGTGCTGAAGACGCTGGGCGACCTGGGCGCGGGCATGGACGTGGTGTCGGGCGGCGAATACCGCCGCGCGCGGGCGGCGGGCGTGCCGGGCGAGCGGATCGTCTTTTCCGGCGTCGGCAAGACGGCCGAGGAGATGCGGCTGGCGCTGACCGGCGGCATCCGCCAGTTCAACGTCGAAAGCGAGCCCGAGATGGCGGCGCTGAACGCGGTGGCACTGGAGCTGGGCGTCAGGGCGCCGATCACGGTCCGGGTGAACCCGGACGTCGATGCGAAGACGCACGAGAAGATCGCCACCGGCAAGAAGGAAAACAAGTTCGGCATCCCGATCGGCCGTGCGCGCGAGGTCTATGCCCACGCCGCCGCGCTGCCCGGGCTGCGCATCGTCGGCATCGACGTGCACATCGGCAGCCAGCTGACCGATCTGGAACCCTTCGCGCAAGCCTTCGACAAGGTTGCGGCGCTGACGGTGACCCTGCGCGCCGACGGCCATGCGATCGAACGGCTCGACCTGGGCGGGGGGCTGGGCATTCCCTACCAGCGGTCGAACGAGGTGCCGCCCTTGCCGGTGGAATACGGGGCGCTGGTGAAGGACAAGCTCGGGCATCTGGGTTGCGAGATCGAGATCGAGCCGGGGCGGCTGATCGCCGGGAATGCCGGCTTGCTCGTGTCGGCGGTGATCTATGCGAAATCGGGCGAGGAGCGCGATTTCTTGATCGTCGATGCGGCGATGAACGATCTGGTGCGCCCTTCGATGTACGGGGCGCATCACGACATCGTTCCGGTGGCGGAACCCGCCGCGGGCATCGCCGCGCAGCATTACGACATCGTCGGCCCGGTCTGCGAGACCGGCGACACCTTCGCCAAGGGGCGTGCGCTGCCGCCGCTGGCGCCGGGCGATCTGGTCGCGTTCCGCTCGGCCGGGGCCTATGGCGCGGTGATGGCCAGCGAATACAACACCCGGCCGCTGGTGCCCGAGGTGCTGGTGAACGGGGATCACTTCGCCGTCATCCGCGAACGGCCGAGCTATGAGGAAATGCTGGGCCGCGATAGGCTGCCGGAGTGGTTGCAACACCCGAAGGCATGACGACGCGACACCCCATCCCCGAAGCGGTGCGCAAGCGCCTGGCCTGGCCGCTGCGGCTGACGCGGGCGGGGATGGTGGCCGAGCGCCTGACGCGGGCGTTCTGGCCTGTGTGGACGATCCTGTTCCTGATGGTGGCGGCGCGCGGGTTCGACCTGCCCGAGCGCCTGCCGCGCTGGGCGGTCTGGGCGGCGCTGGCGGTTGCGGGCGGCCTGCTGGCGGCCCTGCTTTTCCGCGGGTTGCGCAGTTTCCGGTGGCCATCGGGCGACGAGGCGGCGGAACGGCTGGATGCGACGCTGCCCGGCCGCCCCATCGCGGCGCTGGGCGACCATCCGGCGGCGGGCGCGGGCGACGGCGGCACTGCCGCGCTGTGGCAGGCGCACCTGGACCGCATGGCGGCGCGGGTGGCGGCGGCCCGAGCCGTTCAGCCGGATCTGCGGCTGTCCCGGCGCGATCCCTACGCCCTGCGCTATGTCGGCGCGGTGGCGCTGGCGATGGCATTGCTGTTCGGAGGGTTCTGGCGCGGCACCGATGGCGGAGGGCCGGTGACGGGGCCGCAGGGCGCCGCGCTGGCCGGCGGGCCGATGTGGGAAGGCTGGATCGAGCCGCCCGCCTACACCGGGCGGCCGACGCTTTACCTCAACAAGGTGGGCGAGGCCGCGCTCGATATTCCCGAAGGCAGCCGGGTCACGCTGCATTTCTACGGCACCGGCGCGGTGCTGTTCAGCCAATCGGTGGCCGACCCGGCACGGCCGCCGGCAGAGGATGCTGCGGGCCGCAAGATCGAGTTCGAAGCCGCGCAGAGCGGCACGCTGTCGGTTGGCGCCGATCCGGCACGCGACTGGGCGCTGACCGTCCTGCCCGATGCCGCGCCGACGGTGGAACTGGCGGGCGAGATGGGGCGCAAGGCCGACGGGCGCATGGCGCTGCCCTTCACCGCACGGGACGACTACGCGGTGGCGAAGGGAACGGCCGCCGTGACGCTGGACCTTGCCGCGCTGGACCGCCGCTACGGACTGGCGGCCGAGCCCGAGCCGCGCGACGCGCTGGTCTATGACCTGCCGCTGCCCTTCACCGGATCGCGGGCCGGGTTCACCGAGACGCTGGCCGAGGACGCGTCGGAACATCCCTGGGCGAACATGCCGGTGACGCTGGTGCTGCGGGTCGAGGACGGGCGCGGCCAGTCGGGCGAGACCGGGGCATTGCACCTGACGCTGCCGGGGCGGCGGTTCTTCGACCCGGTCGCCGCGGCCGTGGCCGAGATGCGGCGCGACCTTCTGTGGACACGCGGCAACGGTCTTCGGGTGTCACAGATCCTGCGGGCCATCACCAACGAACCCGAGGGCCTTTTGCGCAACGAACGCGCCTATCTGATGCTGCGGGTGGTGATGCAGCGGCTTGATGCGGCGCTGGGCAAGGGCTTCACGCCCGAGGCGCGCGACGACATCGCCGCCGCGCTGTGGGAAATCGCCCTTCTGATCGAGGACGGCGGGCTGGCCGATGCGCTGGAGCGGATGCGGCAGGCGCAGGAACGCCTGAGCGAGGCGATCCGCAACGGCGCCTCGCCCGAGGAAATCCAGAAGCTGATGGACGACCTCAAGCAGGCGACCGACGACTATGTCCGCAAGCTGGCCGAGAACATGGAGAGCCAGACCGACGAGCCGGATCGGCAGGCGCAGAACGAAGGCCAGAAGATCACCGGCGACCAGATCCAGCAGATGATGGACGAGATGCAGCGCCTGATGGAGGAAGGCCGCATGGCCGAGGCGCAGGAACTGCTCGACCAGCTGAGCCGGATGCTGGAAAACCTGCGGGTGACGCAGGGCGAGGGTGGCGAGGGCATGACCGGGCCGGGCGGGCAGGCGATGCGCGACCTGCAGGAAACCCTGCGCGACCAGCAGCAACTGTCCGACGACGCCTTCCGCGACCTTCAGGACAGCCAGCGCCAGCCGGGCCAGCCGCAGCCGGGCGACCAGTCGGGCCAGGGCCAGCAGGGGCAATCGGGGCTTGAGCCGCAGGGCGAGGGATCGCAGGGCATGGGGCAGGTGCAGCCGGGGCCCGAGGGTCAGACCGCGCCGCAGGCGGGCGACGGCGCACAGGGGCAGGACGGTGCGCAGGGGCAGGACGGAGCGCAGGGGCAAGGCGGCGATATGGCAGACCAGCTTGCCGACCGGCAGCGCGCGCTGCGGCGCGAGCTGGACCGTCAGCGCAGCGGCCTGCCGGCGCCCGGCACCGAACAGGGCGACGCAGCGCGCCAGTCGCTTGACCAGGCGGGGCGCGCGATGGATCAGGCCGAGGATGCGCTGCGCGACGGTGACAACGCCCGCGCCATCGAACGGCAGGCCGACGCGATGGAGAACCTGCGTCGGGGGATGCGGTCGCTGGGCGAGGCGCTGGCCCGGCAGCAGGGCGACGGGCAGGGCGATGTGCGCCCGCAATCCGAGGCCGGCGGCGACCGCCTGATGCCGCGCGATCCGCTGGGCCGCGCGCCGGGCCAGTCGGGCCGTTCGGGAACCGAGGAGCAGATGCTTCAGGGCGAGGACGTCTACCGCCGCGCCCGCGACCTGCTGGATGAAATCCGCCGCAGGACGGGCGAGCGCACCCGCCCCGCCCCGGAACTCGATTACCTCAAGCGGCTGCTGGAGCGGTTCTGAAACCCTGCCGGATGGACAGGCAGGATCTTCGCGAAAACCCTGCCGTCAGTATGGAACACTCTTCGACAGGAATGTTCCGTGGCGCAGGGGGTTTGCGCCTTAGTTGACGATCCCCGCGTGGCGCATGGCCGCGTCGATCTTCGCCTTCGTGGCGTCGGTCAGCGTGGTCAGCGGCAGGCGGACTTCTTCGTTGCACAGGCCGAGCTTCGACAGGCCGTATTTCGCCCCGGCCAGATCGCCTCGTGCAGCGGCATCAGACGGTCCTGGTATTCCAGAGCCTTCGCGTAGTCGCCGCGCAGGGTCGCCTCCTGGAACTCGGCGCAAAGCCGCGGGGCGACGTTGGCCGTGACGCTGATGCAGCCCACGCCGCCGTGGGCGTTGAACCCAAGCGCGGTCGCATCCTCGCCCGAAAGCTGGATGAAGTCCTTGCCGCAGGCGGCGCGCTGCTGGCTGACGCGTTCGATCTTGCCGGTCGCGTCCTTGACGCCCACGATGCGCGGCAGTTTCGCCAGTTCGCCCATCGTCTCGGGCAGCATGTCGACGACCGAACGGCCGGGGATGTTGTAGATGATGATCGGCAGGGTGCAGCAGTCGTGCAGCGCCCTGTAATGCGCGATCAGGCCGCGCTGGGTGGGCTTGTTGTAGTAGGGCGTCACCACCAGCGCAGCGTTGGCGCCCGCCCTTTCCGCATGGCGGATCAGGTCGATGCCTTCGGTCGTGTTGTTGGACCCGGCGCCGGCAATCACCGGAATGCGCCCGGCGGCGGCCTTGACCACCTCTTCGATGACGCGGTGGTGTTCGTCGTGGCTGAGCGTCGGGCTTTCGCCGGTCGTGCCCACCGGAACCAGCCCGTGCGACCCCTCGGCGATGTGCCAGTCGACGAGTTTCTTGAGCGCGTCCAGATCCAGTTCGCCGTTTTTGAACGGCGTGACCAGGGCAGGGAATGACCCTTTGAACATGACACGCTCCTTGCTGGGTGGGCCTCGGCCCGATGGAATCGGCGCGGACCATAGAGGCGGGCGCGGGGATTGCCAAGTTTGTGTGTTGTGGCAGGGGGGCATGGCTTGATAAAGTCGCGCCAAAATAACGAAGCAGTCACAGATAACCGATGATCCGCAGCCTTGCCGCCGCCGCGTTGCTGGCGTTTGTTCCGCTTTCCGATGCCGCAGCCGACGACGGGGCGCTTCTGGCGCGCGCACTGGCGCAGGCCGAAGGCGGCGACTGGACCTCGGCCGAGGCGAACGGTCGTGCGGCCGGCCAGATTTCGGGGCTGATCGTCGAGTGGATGCGGCTGCGCGCGGGCATGGGGGCTTTCCCCGAATTCGCGTCCTTCGCGCAGAACCACCCCGACTGGCCGGGGCTGAAACTTCTGCGCAAGGCCGGCGAGGCGACGATCGGCCCGGGGGCATCCCCTGCCGGGGTGATCGACTATTTCGCGGCCGAACCGCCGCAGACCGGCACGGGCAGCCTGGCGCTGGCCGCGGCCTTTGCCCACGAAGGCGCCTTCCAGAAGGCCGAGGCCGAGGCGATCCGCGCCTGGCGAAGCCTGTCGCTGAGCGAATCCGAACATGCCGAGTTCCTTGCCCGCTACGGCGAGGCACTGGCCGAACATCACGGTGGCCGCATGGCCGCGATGCTGGATGCCGGGAACCTGGGTGATGCGCGGCGGATGCTGCCGCTGGTCAGCGCCGGCACCCGCGCCGTCGCCACGGCGCGGATCGCGCTGCAAGGCGATGCCAAGGGGATCGACGCCGCCATCGAGGCCGTGCCCGCCCGGATGGCGGGATCGGCGGGCCTCGCGCTCGACCGCTTCCTGTGGCGCATCCGCAAGGACCGCTACGACGAGGCGATCGCGCTGCTGCTGGAGCGGTCCGAGAGCGCCGAGGCGCTGGGCGACCCGGCGCTGTGGGCGGACTGGCGGCGCAAGCTTGCGCGCAGGGAAATGCGGCTGGGCGACCCGGGGCGGGCCTACAAGCTGGCGGCGCGCCATCACCTGCCGGCCGAGGGGGCGGACTACGCCGATCTGGAATGGCTGGCGGGCTATATCGCGCTGCGCAAGCTGGGCAACGCCGAAGTGGCGCTGAAGCACTTCGGGCGGGTGCGTGCGGCCTCGGGCGGGCCGATTACCACTTCGCGCGCCGCCTACTGGCAGGGACGCGCCCATGAAGTGCTGGGCGATTCCGCCGCTGCGCGGCAGGCTTATGGCGATGCGGCGATGTTCCAGACGTCGTTCTACGGGCTTCTGGCGGCGGAACGGGTGGGGCTGCCGCTTGACCCGGCGCTGGCGGGCGGCGAGGCCTACCCCGACTGGCGCGGCGCATCCTTCGCGCAGTCCTCGCCCTTCGCGGCGATGGTGGTACTGCATCAGGCGGGTGCCGACGATATGGCCAGCCGCTTCGCGCTGCATATCGCCGAGGGGCTGTCGGGCCGCGAGATCGGGGCGCTGGCCGGACTGGCGCTGGAATGGAAGCGGCCGACGATGGCGCTTCTGCTGGCCAAGGCGGCCGCCGACAAGGGCGTGATCTGGCCAACGGCCTATTTCCCGCTGAACGGGATCGAGGACATGCGCCTGCCGGTCAAGCAGTCGCTGGCGCTGGCGATCACCCGGCGCGAAAGCGAATTCAACCCGCGCGTCGTGTCGTCGGCCGGGGCGATGGGGCTGATGCAGGTGATGCCGGGCACCGCCAAGATGATGGCGGCGAAGGTGGGGCTGCCTTACGAAAAGGCGCGTCTGACCGCCGACTGGCAATACAACGTCGCGCTGGGCAGCGCCTATCTGGAAGGGCTGGTCGCCGAGTTCGGCACATCGCCGGTCCTGGTGGCGGCAGGCTACAACGCCGGGCCAGGCCGGCCGCGCGGCTGGATCGCTGATTTCGGCGACCCGCGCAGCGACCGTGTCGACGTCGTGGACTGGATCGAGCACATCCCCTTCCGCGAGACGCAGAACTACGTCATGCGGGTGGCCGAAAGCCTGCCGGTCTACCGCGCGCGCATCACGGGCAAGACCGGCCCCGTGGCCTTCACCGACGAGCTGAAGGGACGCTGACGCCTATCAGGCCCGCGACTTCACCCATTGCCGCCAAAGCGTGAAGAGCCCCGCGCCGACCACGACGGCCGCCCCGACGATCACGTTGGGGCGCAGCACCTCGTTGAAGACGGTGGTGCCGAGAATGGCGACGAACACCAGTTGCAGATAGGCGAAGGGCTGGATGGCGCTGGCCTCGGCCACCTCGTAGGCGCGGATCATCATGTAATGTGCCAGCAGCGCCGACAGGCACAGGGCCAGCATCCACATCCAGTCGGTGCCGGTCATCGGCACCCAGTTCATGAGGCCGATGGGCGTGATCGCCACGGCCCCGACGATGCCCGTCCAGAAGAAGCTGACGGCGGCCGAATCCCTGCGCGCCACATAGCGGGTCAGCAACCCGTAAAGCGCGAACATCAGCGCGGCTGCCAGCGGCACCAGGGCCAGCGGCGAAAAGACGGTGAAGCCGGGCTTCAGGATGATCAGGATGCCTGTAAAGCCGATGGCGATCGCCGTCCACCGCCGCCAGCCGACCTTTTCGCCCAGCACCGGGCCGGACAGCGCCGCGACCAGCAGCGGATAGCAGGTGAAGACCGCATGGCTCTCCACCAGTCCGAGCGTGATGAAGGCCAGCACCATCGTGCAGATCTCGGCCACCAGCAGCACCCCGCGCAGGATCTGGACCAGCGGCTGCCGGGTCGCAACCGCCGCCCGCAGGCCGCCCGGCTGGCGCGCCGCCATCGCCACGACGAAGGCGGCGAAGAACCAGAAGCGGATCATCACGACCATGAAGATGTTGTAGTTGGCCGCCAGGTGGCGCGACATGCCGTCCTGCAGCGCGAAGACGAAGCTGGTCAGCGACATCAGCAGGATGCCGAGGCGGATGTTCTGTTCCTTCAGCATGTCCCGCCCATCCTGCCGCGTGTCATGTGGCGCTTGTGTCCGTGTCCGGGGATGCGCTCTACCTGAAAGCCTGCGGCCTGCAAGCCCCGGCGCACGAAGCCCGCCGCGGTGTAGGTGGCGAAGGTTCCGCCCGGCGCGGTGTGGCGCGCGACCCCGGCCATCAGGCCTTCGCCCCACATCTCGGGGTTCCTGGCGGGCGAGAAGCCGTCGAGGAACCAGGCATCGGCCTGCCCCGGCCAGAGGGCCAGGGTATCGCGCGCATCGCCCTCGACGATTTCGACCGCAACGGTTCCAAGACGAAACCGCCGGGCGCCCCCTGCCCAGGCGGCCAGCAGCGGCCCGGCCCGGGCCGCCGCCTCGGGAAAGGCGGCGAGTGCGCGTTCCATGTCGGCGGCCGTCATCGGGAACGCCTCGAAGCTGGTGTAGTGCAGCGTTCCTGCAGTTCCCGAAGCCTCCCACGCGATGAGCGACGCAAGCAGGTTGAGCCCGGTGCCGAACCCCAGCTCGGCGATGCGGAAGCCGGGCGAAAGACGTTCGGGCAGGCCGTTGCCCGCCAGAAACACATGGCGCGTCTCGGCCAGCCCGTCGGCGAGGCTGAAATAGGGGTCGTCGAAGCGCAGCGATACCGGGATCGCCCCGTCGCGCCAGCCGATCTCTGCGCTCTGGTTCTTCGCCGCCATCTGCCCTAACCCTTTGGCCGGACCATGACGAAGGGGGTGGGGAATGGCAACCATCGACGTTACCGTGCGCGGGGGCGGAATATTCGGCCTGGCCTGTGCCTGGGAATGTGCCCGGCGCGGCGCGCGCGTGCGGCTGATCGAGACCGTCCGCATCGGCGCGGGATCGAGCGGCGGGCTTGTGGGCGCGCTGGCCCCCCATGTGCCCGAACAGTGGAACGCGAAGAAGCAGTTCCAGCTTGAAAGCCTGCTGATGGCCGAAGCCTTCTGGGCGGGGGTTGCGGCGGCGGGGGGCGAAGACCCGGGCTATGCCCGCCTCGGCCGCTGGCAGCCGGTCGCGGATGACGAGGCCCTGGCCCTGGCGCGCGCACGGGCCGAAGGCGCCGCGCAGCTTTGGCAGGGGCGGGCCGTGTGGCAGGTGGTCCGGCAGGAGGATGCCGGCGACTGGGCGCCGGTCAGCCCCGCAGGCTGGCTGATCCGCGACACGCTGACGGCGCGGCTGTCGCCCCGCCGGGGCGGCGCGGCGCTGGTGGCGGCGATCCGCGCGAAGGGCGGCGAGGTTGTCCTTGGCGACGCGCCCGAGGAAGGCTTGGTCATCCATGCGACCGGCGTTGCGGGTCTGGCCGAACTGTCGTCGGCGCTGGGGCGCACGGTCGGCGATGCGGTCAAGGGTCAGGCGGCGATCCTGGCGCTGGATGCGCGCGACCGGCTGCAGATATTCGCGGATGGCCTGCATATCGTGCCGCACGGCGACGGCACCGTTGCCATCGGCTCGACGTCGGAACGCACCTATGGCGCGCCCGACACGACCGACGGTCAGCTCGAGGCGCTGATCGTCAGGGCGCGCGCGGTCTGTCCGGCACTTGCCGGGGCGCCGGTGATCGAACGCTGGGCCGGCCTGCGCCCCCGCGCGCAAAGCCGGGCGCCGATGCTGGGGCCCTGGCCCGGGCGAACGGGGCATTTCGTCGCCAACGGCGGCTTCAAGATCGGCTTTGGCATGGCACCCAGGGTCGGTGCGGTCATGGCCGATCTGGTGCTGGAAGGGCGCGATGCGGTCCCGCAGGGTTTCCGCGTCGAGGACAGCCTCTGACTACTGGAAAAGGCGCAGGATCAGCGGTGCGAGGAAGGCCGTCAGAACGGCGTTCATGCCCATGGCCAGCCCGGCAAAGGCCCCGGCGGTGGCGTTGACCTGAAAGGCCCGCGCCGTCCCCAGCCCATGCGCGGCCACGCCGGCCGCGAAGCCCCGCGCCCGCCAGTCGGTGATGCGCAGAAGGTTGAGCACCGGTGTCACGATGACCGCGCCCATGATGCCGGTGAGGATGACCAGCACGGCCGTCAGCGTCGGCGATCCGCCGAGCGACTGCGAAATGCCGATGGCGACCGGCGCCGTCACCGACTTGGGGGCGAGCGCCGCAAGCGTTTCGCCCGAAACCCCGAACGCATGTGCGATCATCAGGGCCGATGCCGCGGCCGTGGCCGAGCCCACCACCAGCGCCGCGAGAATGGGCAGGGCGGCGCGTCGCAGGCGCGGCAGGGCGTCCCACAGCGGGATCGCCAGCGCCACGGTTGCAGGCCCGAGCAGGAAGTGCACGAACTGCGCACCTTCGAAATAGGTCGGATAGGGCGTGTCCGTCGCCAGCAGCAGGACCGCCAGCAGCGCCACCGCGATCAGGACGGGGTTGACGTAAGGCCGGCGCCCCGAGGCGCGGAAGGCCGCGTCGCCCACTGCGTAGGCCGCAAGGGTGGCCGTCAGCCACAGCAGCGGGCCGCGCGACAGATAGCTCCAGATCTCGGCGAAGTCGGTCATTCGCGATCCTCCGATCCGGTCAGCCGGGCAACCGCGACAAAGGCCACCGCGGATGCCGCGATGGCCAGCACGGTCGAAACGAAGACGGCCAGCAGCAAGGGCCCGCCCTGCGCACCCAGCCGCCCGATGTGGCCGACCACGCCCACGCCTGCCGGCACGAACAGAAGCGACAGGTTGGCAAGTATGCCCGTCGCCGCCGGGCGCAGGCTCTCGGACAGACGGGGCAAGATCGCGAATGCGGCCAGCATGAACAGCATGCCCAGCACCGGCCCGGGCAGGGGCAACCCCAGCGCGCGGGTGGCGGCCTCGCCCGCAAGCTGGCAGGCAAGCAGCAGAAGGAGCGCGGGAATCATCGCGGCACCCGGACGTTCAGGCGAAATAGTCGCGCAGGATGCGCGCGTAGACGGCCTTGAGCTGCGCGATCTGCGCCACTTCGATCCGCTCGTCCACCTGATGCATGGTCCTGCCCACCAGCCCGAATTCCACCACCGGGCAATGATCCTTGACGAAGCGGGCATCCGACGTGCCGCCCGAGGTGGACAGCACCGGCTGAACCCCGGTTTCGGCGGCGACGGACCGCGCCACAAGTCCGACGAAGTCGCCCGGCGGTGTCAGGAAGCTTTCGCCCGAAATCTCGATCCGAAGGGCGATCCCGACGCCGGTCCCGGCCTCGGTCTTCGCTGCCTCGGCGCGCAGCCAGTCCGACAGGCTTGCGCCGGAATGGGCATCGTTGAAGCGGATGTTCACGGTCGCGGTTGCCTTCGCCGGAATGACGTTCGAGGCGGTATTGCCCGTGTCGACGGTGGTGATCGCCAGCGTCGAGGGGTCGAAATGCCCGGTCCCGCGGTCAAGTTCGTGCCGCGCCAGCCGGTCGAGCAGCCCCACCAGCGCATGCAGCGGATTCTTCGCCCGGTGCGGATAGGCCGAATGCCCCTGAACGCCCGTTGCAGTGAAATGGCAGGTCATCGATCCGCGCCGGCCGATCTTCATCATCTCGCCCATCTTCTCGGGGCAGGTCGGCTCGCCGACAAGGCAGACGCTCATCGCCTCGCCCTCGGCCTTCATCCAGTCCAGAAGCGCGACCGTGCCGTCGTGGCCCGGCCCTTCCTCGTCGCCGGTGATGGTCAGGACGATCGCGCCGTCGGGCGGGGTCTGGCAGACGAAATCGACGGCGGCGGCGGCAAACGCCGCGACCCCCGATTTCATGTCGGTGGCACCGCGTCCCCAAAGCACGCCGTCGACGATTTCACCCCCGAAGGGGTCGTGCGTCCAGGCCGCGGCGTCGCCCACCGGAACGACATCGGTATGCCCGTTGAAGCCGAAGGTCCGGTTCGCCCCCTTGCGGCCCCAGCGGGCAAACAGGTTCGGCGTGCCGTTGCGGTCAACCCGCGTGCAGGCGAAGCCGGCCTGCGAAAGAAGGCCGGACAAGAGCGTCAGCGCGCCACCCTCGGTCGGTGTGACCGAGGGGCAGCGGATCAGCGCCGCGGTCAGGGCTACGGGATCGGTCGGCGGGAAGGGCGTGGACACTGCGGGCCTCGGTCTTTGGGAACGGGTCCGTCATCCATAGGAAAACCCGCCCCCGCAGGCAATCGCCGCGTCGGCCCCGTCAGTTCTGAATCATCCGCGCATGGTTGCGCAGGATGAGGAAGGACCCGGTCAGGAAAAGCCCGAGCGACAGGCAGAACACGAACATCAGCGAGATGTAGGTTCCCTCATAGCTGCCGTAAAAGCCCTTGCGCGCCTGGCCGACGACGTGGATCAGCGGATTGAACCACATCCAGCTGCCGATCTGCGGCGGCAGGGATTCAAGCGTGAACATGATGCCCGACAGAAGGAACAGCGGGCGGTTCAGCATGCCCCAGATGTTCTTCCACAGGGGAAAGTAGAAATAGAGCACGCAGTTCATCGTGCCGATGCCAAGACCCAGCATCGCCGCCGCAAGGAACGCGATGGCGATGTGTTCCATTCTCAGCAGCAAGGCGAGGTCGTAGTAGAGGATGATGCTCGTGAACAGGCCCAGCGCTATGAGACTGTGGGTCAGGGTTTCGACCAGCCATCGCGCGACGATCGTATCGACGATGGTCACCACCGGATAGGTCAGCAGCCCCCGGTTTGCCGCGAGCGTGCCGGACACGCTGTTTGCCACCGCTGTATACATGCTGAAGGGCACGACGCCGGTGGCATAGAAAAGCGCGAAGTTGTTGCCCATGGGCGGCTTGTGAAGCGCGATGCTGAAAGCGGCGGTCAGCAGGATGATGCCGCCCACCGGTTCGGCGATGATCCAGAAATAGCTCCATCGGGATGCACCGGACCTGGCGCCCAGTTCGCGCATGACCAGGGCGAAAAGCACGCGCGCGCGCTGAAAGCGTGTGCGGCCCGCCGTTGTACCGAGTACCGCCATCCGGTCCTCCAAGCCCAGGTTTGCCTTCCGGCCCCGCCACCACTAGAATGCCCCCCGGCAGGATACAAGCAAGACGCCGTTCCCCGGCGGGAAAGCGCAAAAGGCATGAGCACCACGACCGAGCCCCAAGGCGAAACCGGCCCGCGGGCCGGACTGCGGCCGGTCGATGCGGGGCCCGCGGGCGCCGATGCGGCGGGTCACGGCAAGGGACGGCTTGACCTGGCCGGGGCCAACGCCGCCCGGCCGGGGCCGAAAGCGGTGGCTCAGCCGGCACCGGGGCCTGCCGGCCCGAAGACCGCGCAGCCGACGATCACGCCGGTCCTGCCATCGGCGCCGCAACCGGGCCCGGCACGGATGCGGCCCCGTCACTTCTTCGCCGCGGTCAGTTTTGTCGTTCTGGTCGCGATCCCGCTGGCGGTCACGGAATTCTACCTCTGGCTCATCGCCGAGGATCAGTATCATTCCGAAACGGCGTTTTCGGTACGCACCGAGAAGTTCGACAGCGCCTCGGCCGGGCTGCTGGGTGCGATCACCCAGATGAACTCTGGTGGCGCGGCCGACGGGGACATCCTGTTCGAATACATCCGCAGCCAGAAGATGGTCGAGACCATCGACCGCGACCTCAATCTCGAGCGGATGTACGACCACCACAAAAGCGATCCCGTATTCTCGCTCTGGCCGGGATCGCCGATCGAGGACAAGCTCGATTACTGGGACAGGATGGTGGACGTCACCCTGGACACGACCACCAATATCGTTCACGTCAGGGCCCGCGCCTTCAATCCGCAGGATGCCCAGGCGGTCGTTGCCACCATCCTGAAGGAAAGCAGCGGTCTGGTGAACGCCTTGTCGGCCCAGGCCCGCGAAGACGCCATCGAGGCGGCAAAGGCCGACCTGACCGAGGCCGAAGACCACCTGCGCACCCTGCGCCAGCGCCTGGCCGAGTTCCGCCGGGAAAACAAGATGGTCGATCCCGAGGCCGACGTCGTGGGCCAGGCCGGGCTTCTGTCGGCGCTGCAGACGCAACTGGCACAGGCCATGGTCGAACGCGACATGCTGCTGACCTATGCCGACGACAAGGACCAGCGTGTCCAGCAGGCCGAAAGGCGCATCGAGGCCGTGCGTGCCCGGATCGAGGAAGAGCGGACCCGCCTGGGGATCGGAGGCGAGACCGGTCTTGCCCCCTCCGAAGTTCTGGGAACCTACGAGGAATTGCGCGTCGATCTGGAATTCGGCAACGCCGCCTATACCCAGGCACTGACGAACCTTGCGCTGGCCAAGGCCGAGGCACGCCGGCAGGCCCGCTATGTCGTGCCGCATATCCAGCCGACATTGTCGGTCGAACCGCTCTATCCGCGCCGGTTCGTCATCACGGCGCTGGCCATGCTGATCCTGTCGATCGGCTGGGGCCTGCTGCTGCTTGTCTACTACAACGTCCGTGACAGCCGGTAGGGGGCTGCGCGGATGATCGAGTTCCGGGGCGTATCGAAATACTTCCTGACGCCGCACAGCCGGAAGGTGGTGCTGGACCGGCTTTCGCTGACGTTGCCTCATGGTGCCCGGGTCGGGCTTCTTGGGCGCAACGGCGCGGGCAAGTCGACGATGATCGGCATGATTTCCGGAACGGTGCGGCAGGATGAGGGCCGTATCGTCCGCCATGGCTCGGTGTCCTGGCCGCTTGGTTTTGCCGGCAGTTTCGCCAACGAGATGACCGGCGCGCAGAACGTCCGCTTCGTCGCACGGATCTACGGCATCGATTCCGACGAACTGCTTGCCTATGTCGAGGACTTTGCCGACATCGGCGATTTCATCAACATGCCCGTCCGCGTCTATTCGTCTGGCATGAAGGCGCGGCTGGCCTTCGGGCTGTCGATGGGCATTTCATTCGACTGGTATCTGGTGGACGAGATCACGGCCGTCGGCGACGCCGCCTTCCGCGCCAAGTCGCTTGCGGTCTTTCAGCAGCGGCTGGCGTCGTCGGGCCTGATCATGGTGTCGCATTCCATGCCGACCCTGCGCGAATACTGCAACTGCGGACTGGTGCTGCACGGAGGCAAGGCAGCCTTCTTCGAGGACATAGAAGAGGCGATCGGGGTCTATAACCGGTCTCTCGCTTCGGCGGCCTGAAGCAGGAAAGACCTGGCCGCACGGCCGGGTCAGGCGACGTCCGGCTGTGTCCGATGCGGGCTGGCACCGCCGAGCCGAAAGCGGGGCGATGTGCCCCGGGCGCAAGCGCGGGGCCTTCACCCAGGCTCGGCCGGTCTTCGGCGTGGCGGCAGAGGCGCCCTGTCAGCGCCGGCGCGACCGGATCATCCCGGTTATGTCGAGCGTCCGCGCGAGGATCGGCTGCGCGATGGCATCGGCGCGGTCGGCCCCTTCGCCCAGGATGCGGTCGATCTCGGCCGGGTCGGCCATCAGGCGCTTCATCTCGGTCGTGATCGGCGACAGCGCGGCGACCGCCAGATCGGCCAGCGCCGGCTTGAACGCGCCGAAACCCTTGCCCGCAAACTCCTCGACCACGACTTCGGCCGTCGAATCCGCCAGCGCGGCGTAGATGTTGACAAGATTGCGCGCCTCGGGCCGGTCCCTCAGCCCGTCAAGGCTGTCGGGCAGCGGTTCCGGGTCGGTCTTGGCCCGCTTGATCTTCTGCGCGATGGCGTCGGCGTCGTCGGTCAGGTTGATGCGGCTGGCGTCCGAAGGGTCCGACTTCGACATCTTCTTCGTCCCGTCGCGCAAGCTCATCACCCGCGTCGCCGCGCCTTCGATGACCGGCTCGGTCAGCGGGAAGAAATCGACACCGTAGTCGTGGTTGAACTTTGCCGCGATGTCGCGGGTCAGTTCCACATGCTGTTTCTGGTCCTCGCCCACCGGCACCATCGTCGCGTGGTAAAGCAGGATGTCCGCCGCCATCAGCGACGGATAGGCATAAAGCCCTAGGCTGACCTGTTCGGTGTTCTTGCCGGCCTTGTCCTTGAACTGCGTCATGCGGTTCATCCAGCCCAGCCGCGCCACGCAGTTGAAGATCCAGCCCAGTTCCGCGTGGGCCGAGACCTGGCTCTGGTTGAACAGGATCGACCGCCGGGGGTCGATGCCCGCCGCGATGAACCCCGCCGCCGCCTCGCGCGTCTGCTGGCGCAGCTTGTCGGGATCCTGCCAGACGGTGATCGCGTGCAGGTCGACCAGGCAGTAGATCGTCTCGATGCCTTCGTTCTGCTTTTCGACGAACCGCTTCAGCGCTCCAAGGTAGTTGCCCAGGGTCAACCCGCCCGAAGGCTGGATGCCGGAAAAGATGCGGGGGGTGAACACGGTCTTGCCGGCGGCGGTCATGGCGGATCCTTCCTGTCAGCGCGCGGGGGTGGAAATCCGCGCTGCGCTCGCGTATCGCAAGGGGGGCGGGGGCGTCAACCTGGGCCGCCCGCTGCATGGGAGCCGCGGATGCGCGACGGATACGACCAGTCCCCCCTCAACCCGCTGCCGCCGGTCGTGTGGCTGCTGGCCCTGCCGATCATCGGGATCGAGCTTGCCCTGTCGGCCGGGCAGTACGGGCTGGCGGGAAACCCTGCGGCTATCGGCTGGCGCGGCGACGCAATTCAGAAATATGCCTTGTCGCCCGAGATGCTGGGCCAGATGTGGCAATCGGGGCTTTGGCCAGTGTCGCTTCTGCGTCGGTTCGTCACCTACCCCTTCGTGCATGTGAATTTCACCCATGCGCTGTTCGTCGTCGTCTTCCTGCTGGCGCTGGGCAAGATGGTGGCCGAGATCTTCCGCCCCTGGGCCGTCCTGGCGGTGTTCTTCGGCGCGGCCATCGCCGGCGGCGTGGCCTATTCGCTGGTGCCCGCCGCGCAGATCGGGCTGATCGGCGGCTATCCGGCTGTCTACGGCCTGATCGGGGCCTTCACCTTCATCCTGTGGGCGCGGCTCGGGGCACAGCATGCCAACCGGTACCGGGCCTTCTCGCTGATCGGGGTGCTGCTGGGCTTCCAGCTTGTCTTCGGGCTTCTGTTCGGCGCCGGCTGGGACTGGGTGGCCGAAGTGGCGGGTTTTGTCGCCGGGTTCGGGCTGTCCTTCGTGGTCGGCCCGGGCGGGCCGGCGCACCTGCTGGCGGCGATCCGTCAGCGCTGACGGCGGAACCCGGCCCTGAAGTCGCCGGGCCGGAAGGCGCCGGTCGCCAGCGCCGCCAGCCCGTAGGCCGACAGGCCGACCGCCACCAGCAGCGTCAGCGCCCAGTAGCGGTGGCCATGCGCCGACAGCGCGTCATGCAGGGCGCGCTCCGCGAACCACAGGATGACCCCCATGACCGCCGAGGCCAGCACGATGCGCGGGAAACGTGACCGCAGCCGGTCGTCGGCGCGGGCGGCGATGCCCATGTGGCGGGTTCCCCACCACAGCTGCGCGGTCATCGCCCAGCCGGCGATGGTCGTGCCCCAGGCGGCGGCGATGAAGCCGATGAAGGGCGCAAGGCCCACCGCGACGACGGCGTTGACGATCATCGAATGCCAGGCAAACCGGAAGGGGGTGCGCGTATCCTCGCGCGCGAAATAAAGCGGCTGAAGCACCTTCTGCAGCACGAAGGCCGGCAGCCCCGCGCCATAGACCGCCAGCGTCAGCGCCGTGGGCCAGGTGTCGGCGGCGGTGAATTCCCCCCGCTCGAACAGAACCGAGATCAGCGGCACCGGGATGACGCACAGCGCCACCGCCGCAGGCAGCGTCAGGAACAGCGCGAATTCGGTCGCGCGTCCCAGCGCGTGCCTGCCGCCGCCGTCGTCACCCGCCTTCAGCCGGCGCGAGATGTCGGGTAGCAGCACGATGCCGATGGCGATGCCCACCACCCCCAGCGGCAGCTGGTATAGCCGGTCGGCATAGTTGAGCCAGGCGATCGCCCCTTCGAAGAAGCTGCCGACCTGGCGGCCGACCAGCAGGTTGATCTGCACCACGCCCCCCGCCAGCACGGCCGGCCCGGCGATGGCCAGTAGCCGCCGCAGGTCGGGCGTCATCCGCGGCCGGCGCAGGCGCAGGGGATAGCCCATCCGCGCTGCCGCCCACCAGACCAGCCCCATCTGTGCCGCCCCGGTCACGGGCGTCGCCCACGAAAGCGTCAGGCCCATGTCCCAGCCGGCGTTGCGTGCCCAGACCATCGCGCCGATGAAGATGACGTTCAGCAGCACCGGCGCGGCCGATGCGGCGATGAAGCGGCCACCGGCGTTCAGCAGGCCTGACAGCAGCGCCGTCAGCGAGATGAAGAAGATGTAGGGAAAGCAGATGCGGCCGAAATCGACGGCCAGCCCCAGGCGGGGGTCACCGGCGAAGCCGCCCGCCATCGCCAGCACCAGCCAGGGCATCGCCGCCATCGCCACCAGCGAAAAGCCGAAGACAACGACCGCCAGCCCCGTGAAGGCATCTTCCGCGAATTCGCGCGCATCCTCGCCAACCTCGAGTTTCTTGGCGAAGATCGGCACGAAGGCGGTGTTGAAGGCCCCTTCCGCGAAGAAGCGCCGGAACATGTTCGGCAGCGAGAACGCGACCAGAAATGCCTCGGCCACCGGCCCGGTGCCAAGCCAGGCCGCGATCAGCACGTCGCGGATGAACCCAACGATGCGGCTCAGCAGCGTCCACGCCCCCACGGTCAGGAAGCCCCGGATCAGGCGGATCGGTTTCATGCGGTCAGGTCCGTGCGCGTTCGGCGCCCTCGGCGATGGCCTGGCGCAGCTTTTTCTCCAGCGCCTCTTGCCGTGATTTCGTGTGCAGCTTCAAGCCGAACATGTCCTTGACGTAGAAGCTGTCCACGACCTGCGCCCCGAAGGTCGCGATCACGGCGCTGGCGATGTAGATGTTGCTGGCCGCCAGCGTCCGCGTCAGGTCGTAAAGCAGGCCCGGCCGGTCGCGGGTATCGACCTCGATGATCGTGTAGATCTCGGACCCCTCGTTGTCGAAGGTGATATGGGTGGGAAAGCGGAACTCGCGTTCACGCTTCTTGACCTTGTCGCGGTCCTTCAGGGCCTCGCGCGCGACGATCTCGCCCTTGAGCGTCTTCTCGATCATGCTGCGCAGCCGCGGCAGCCGGTCGATGTCGTAGGGGGATCCCTCGGCGTCCTGCACCCAGAAGACGGCGGTCGCGAACCCGTCCTTCGATGTGTAGGTGCGCGCATCGACGACATTTGCGCCGACCAGCGCCAGCGCCCCCGCCAGCCGCGAGAAGATGCCCGGATGATCCGCCAGCGCGAAGCAGGCGCGGGTCGCGTCGTGGTTGGCATCCGGCTTCAGGTCCAGACGGATTTCGTCGGCACCGATGTCGCGCAGGAGGCTGGCGAAGACCGCCTGGGTCTCGGTCGAAAGCCCCTGCCAGTAGGGGTCGTAGTGGCGTTGCAGCTCGCGCCGCAGATTCTTCGCATCCCAGTCGGGCAGGGCCTCGCGCAGTGCGCGGCGGGCTTCCTCGATCCCCTTCTGGCGGTTGGCATGTTCCAGGCCGCTGTCAAGCGCCTCAAGCGTCTCGCCGTAAAGACGGCGCAGCAGCATCGCCTTCCAGTTGTTCCAGGTCGTCGGTCCGACGCCGCGGATGTCGCAGACGGTCAGCACCGTCAGCAGATCGAGCCGCTTCTTCGACTTCACCGCGCGGGCGAAGTCGCGCACCGTGCGCGGGTCCGACAGGTCGCGCTTCTGGGCGACGTCCGACATCAGCAGGTGATAGCGCACCAGCCATTCGACCGTTTCGCATTCCTCTGGCGTCAGGCCCAGCCGCGGCGCAACCCTGCGCGCGATCTGCGCGCCGAGGATCGCATGATCCTCGGGCCGCCCCTTGCCGATGTCGTGCAGCAGCAGGGCCACATAAAGAACGCGCCGGTTCAGCCCTTCCTCGAGGATGCGCGAGGCAACGGGAAGTTCTTCGATCAGTTCGCGCCGCTCGATCTGCGCCAGGTTCTTGATGCACTGGATGGTGTGCTCGTCCACCGTGTAGTGATGGTAGACGTTGAACTGCATCATCGCCACGATCGGCTCGAATTCGGGGATGAACGCGGTCAGAACCCCAAGCTCGTTCATGCGGCGCAGCGCCCGTTCGGGGTTGCCGTGCCTGAGCATCAGGTCAAGGAAGATCCGCGTCGCCTCGGGGTCGCTGCGGATGCCGTCGTCGATCAGCCGCAGGTTCGCGGCGATCACGCGCATCGCGTAGGGGTGCAGCAAAAGCCCCGTCCGCAAGGCTTCCTCGAAGATCCGCAGCACGTTGAGCGGGTCGGACAGGAACGCCTTTTCATTGACGAAGGTCATGCGGCCGTGGTCCTCGCGAAAGCCCGCGCGCAGCTTGGGGCGGCGGCGAAACAGCCTTTGCAGGACCGGTGCCGACTTCACATGGCGCTCCTCCAGCGCGGTGAGGAACACGCGCGTCAGTTCGCCCACATGGGTCGCGTGCCGGAAATAGGACTGCATGAAATGCTCGACCCCGCGCCGGCCGCCGCTGTCTTCATAGCCCATGCGCCGGGCGACCTCGACCTGCAGGTCGAACGTCAGCTGGTCGGTCGGGCGCCCGGTGATCAGGTGCAGGTGGCAGCGCACCGCCCAGAGGAAGTCCTCGGCCTGTTCGAAGGCGGCGTATTCCTCGCGCGTGAACACGCCGATATCGACCAGCGCCCCGCGCGTCTCGACGGGATGAAGGTATTTCGCGATCCAGTAAAGCGTCTGCAGGTCGCGCAGACCGCCCTTGGCCTCCTTGACGTTCGGCTCCAGCATGTAGCGCTGGCCGCCCTGGCGCTTGTGGCGCTCGGCCCGTTCGGCCAGCTTCGCCTCGATGAATTCGGGGCCGGTGCCGGTGAACAGCTCGGTGCGCAGACGATCGTGCAGGTCCTGCGCAAGGGGCGCATGGCCGGTGATGAAGCGGTGTTCCAGAAGCGCCGTGCGGATGGTGAAGTCCTCGCGCCCGAGGCGGATGCAATCCTTTACCGTGCGGCTGGCGTAACCGACCTTCAGCTTCAGATCCCACATGAGGTAAAGCATCGTCTCGATGACGCTTTCCGCCCAGGCGGTTTCCTTCCAGGGCGTCAGGAACAGCAGGTCGATGTCGGACTGCGGCGCCATCTCGGCCCGCCCGTAGCCGCCCACGGCCAGGACGGCAAGCCGCTCGCCCTCGGTCGGCGTGGCCAGCGGATGGAACCGTTCGGTCGCCAGCCGGAAGACCAGCGTCACTGTCGCGTCGGCAAGCGCCGCATAGGCCGATGTCGTGACGGCCGAGGTGCGCGGATGAAGCGCCAGGTC
>WBZM01001364.1_pt1 | contig 24570 bp, 14 predicted proteins | sample 5204271 | NCBI WGS metagenome assembly WBZM01 (sample SAMN12344346, study PRJNA552823) | activated sludge metagenome | biome: Activated sludge suspended growth; feature: Nitrification reactor; material: Wastewater; isolation source: activated sludge from nitrification reactor of wastewater... | reverse complement strand
CACGGCCTTGACCGCCTCCTCCAGGACGGAGCTGGAGAGGTTGCGGCGGAAGACGGTGAAGGACAGGTCCACCGCGGTGCTGGTGTAGAAGCCCGGGCTGGTGCCGCTGGCGGTCACGAAGGACGCCTGCTTGATGTGGGCGCCGGTGTCGGGGTCGCGCAGGTTGATGTAGCCGTCCTGGTGCTTGGTGGTGGTGTCACCGGTGGAGGAGTCGCCCTCCATGTGGCAGACGGCGCAGTCGTACTTGGTCACGGTGCCGGCCGTGGCGGCCGAGCGCTTGTGCGACCAGGTGCTGGCGAACTCCGTGTTGATGGCGCGGCGCGCGCCCTGGGCGGAGGCGTGGCACTGCGTGCACTCGCCGGCGCCGGCGAACTTCGCGCCGTGGCCGTGGCAGCTCACGCAGTACGGGGTGGTGGCGCTGGTGCTGTTGTGCGCGCTGGTGACCGGCGCCGTGCCGCCCACGCCGTCCGCGTCGTCCTGACCGAGCCGGTTCCAGTACTTGGTCCAGGCGGTCGGGGCGGCCAGCGGCGTGTCGGAGGTGGCGGCGTGGCAGGCCTGGCAGAGGCCGACGTGCTGCGTGCCCACCGCCGTGGTGGCCTCGACGGCCTTGCCGGTGGCCGGGGGCGTGGCCGTCTGCAGGTAGTAGGTGACCGGGCGGGTGACGCCGCTGGCCCCCAGGAAGCCGTGGACGCCGTCGGTGACCGCAAAGACCGCCGAGCGGATCATGGCGATGTTCTCGCCGGCGACCGTGGAGGTGCCGTTGGGACGGTCACCGTGCGGGTCGTGGCAGTCCCAGCAGAACTTGCCGCCGAGCGTCGCCACGGTGTGCTTGGCGCCGTCGTGGGCGTTCTCGGACTTCTTGGTGCCGGTCTTCTGCACCGCCGCGCCCGTGCCGTCCGGATCGGCGCCGAAGCCGCCGGTCTTGTGGCAGTTGTTGCAGACCGCGTTGGGCGTCGTCGTGGTGTAGGCCGAGAAGGTCTGGCCGTTGGCGGTGGTGGAGGCGCCGCGCAGGCGGAACGGGTTGTTGGCGTCCTTATGGGCGACGGCCGTGTCGTGGCAGTAGAGGCACTCGGTCAGGCCCGGGGTGGTGGTGGAGAAGGCCGCCGCCGGGTTGGCCGTCACGTCGTAGGTGCCGGTAGTCTTGCCGTGGCCGGACCAGAGCCAGGACGTGTCGTTGATGGTCGAGATGGTGCCGTTGTTCCAGAAGTTGGCGCCCAGGTCCTCGAGCTCCGCGCTGGCCGTGGCGTGGCAGGACTTGCAGGTGACGGCCGCGGCGCCGGCGCCCCACTGCGGGGTGCCCGTGCCGTGGCAGGAGACGCCGCTGCAGGTCTTGGTGGCGTTGTTGTAGTTGGACGTCGCCGCGTTGGTGTCGAGCGCGGCGCGGATGACCACCTCGCGCGACCCGTTGACGTGGCTGGCGCCCAGGATGCCGGTGCCGCCGGCGTTCACCAGGCCGCTGTGGCAGTCCTGGCAGGTGGTGCCGTCGGAGGTCACGTGGCTGGCGTGGCTGTTGGCGGTGGCCGCGCCGGCGCCGCCGCTGGCGTAGTTGGGCGCGCCGTTGGTGGAGCCGACGCCGTGGCAGCCGGCGCAGACGTTGGCCATGGTGCCGGTCCAGGCGATGGCCTGGGCGACCGGCGTGGCCTGGCCGGAGGAGTGGCAGTACGAGGCGGCGCAGGAGCCGGCGGCGTAGCTGCCGTTGGACTGGCCGCCGCGGGCGGTCATGGCGACCGTGGCGGTGCCGTTCACGTGGAGCGTGCCGGCCGCCGCCAGGAGCTGCGTCGTCCCGTTGACCACCGTCGAGTGGCAGTCGGTGCAGGCGAAGTTGGTGCCCAGGATGGCCGCGTTGTTGAGGTGCTTGGCGTGGGTCCCGGAGGAGGTGGCCCCGGCCACGAAGTGGCAGGCGCCGCAGGTGGCGCCGGTGGCGCCCTCCGTCCAGCTCGGGGTGGGCTTGGTGCCGCCGGCCAGGTTGGCGCCGTGGCAGTAGACCGTGCAGGTCGGCGTGGCCTCCCAGGTGGCGTTGAAGAGCGTCGGGGCCGCCACCAGGTTGCCGTTGTCGTTGGCGATGGTGTTCCAGCCCAGGGCGGTGACGCCGTTCACGTGGGTCAGGTCACCCGGCACGGTGGCGCCGTGGCAGGCCGCGCACTGCACCTTCATCGCCGAGGTGGTGGTGAAGTGCTTCTGGTGCGCGCCCACCTTCACGCTGGTGGTGGCCACCACGCCGTCGGCGACCGCCTCGGGGGGCGCCGACTGGTTGAGGCGGATGGTGGTGGAGCCGACGGTGACGAAGGCGGTGTCGACCGCGTTGAGCGAGGTCGAGCCGTGGCAGAACTTGCAGTCCGACTGCCAGTTGGCGCCGGCCGTGCCGGTCCCGGTGTAGACGCCGCTGGCGTTGAAGGCCGCCGGGTTGGCGTGGCAGGTGTTGCAGGAGGCGCTGCCGCCCGAGGTGGCCACCAGCGTGCCATAGGTGGCGCCGTGGCAGGCCTGGCAGCCGGTCGGGTTGGCGTACCAGTCGGCCGCGTGGGCCGCCTGCGGGTACGGCGAGGCGTGCGGCGCGCCGGCGCCGAAGGCGTCGGTGGGCGGCTGGTCGTGGGTGTGGCAGTTGGTGCAGAGCTGCCCGGCGTTGTGCGTGGCCTCCTCGTTGAGGGTCTTCGAGAAGTGCAGCGCCGTGGTGTGGCAGACCTGGCACACGCCGTTGAAGCTGGCGTTGACGAAGTTGGTGCGGGCCGTGTTGGCGGTGAAGCTCAGGGTGCCGGACGCCGGGACGCGGGTGGTGTTGGCGACGGTGAAGGCGTGCAGGTCGGTGGTGGTCTGGACCACCTTCTTGCCGACCATCTTGATGTTGCCGTCACCGTGCGGGTCGTGGCAGTCCCAGCACCGGCGGCCGCCGTTGCTGGCGCCGTGCTTGGCGCCGTAGTGCTCGGCGGCGATGAACTTGGTGCCGTCGCGCAGGGCCTGGCTGTTGGGCGCGATGCCGTTGCCGGTGGCGCCGTGGCAGTTGAGGCAGACGTCGTTGCCGTGGTTGGCGCCGGCCGCGTTGTAGCTGCCGGGCACGACCACGCCGGCGGCGATGGTGGCGCCGTGCAGGCGGAACGGGTTGGTGGCCACGTCGTGGGCGGTGCTCGAGTCGTGGCAGTAGAGGCAGGGCTGGCCCGCGGCGATGGTCGGGAGGACCGTGGCCGCGGTGAAGAGCGCGCCGGCCGCCTGGCCGTGGCCGGTGGCCGCCCACTCGGTGGTGGAGATGATGCCGGGCGTGCCGAAGACGAAGGAGTCGACGTCGGCGGTGGTGCCGGCCGCCGCGTGGCAGTCGGTGCACTTGAGCGCCGCGCCGCCCCACTGCGGGGTGCCGGTGCCGTGGCAGGAGACGCTGCTGCAGGTCTTGGAGGCGGTGTTGTAGTTCGACGTCGCCGCGTTGGTGTCGAGGGCGGCGCGGATCACCACCTCGCGGGTGCCGTTGATGTGGCTGGTGCCCGCGATGGCGGTGCCGCCGGAGCTGACCAGGCCGCTGTGGCAGTCCTGGCAGGTGCTGCCGCCGGCGCCGGTGTGGGACGCGTGGCTGTTGGCGGTGGCCGAGCCGGCCGCGCCGCTGGCGTAGTTGGGCGCGCCCGAGGTGGTGCCGACGCCGTGGCAGCCGGCGCAGACGTTGGTCATGCTGCCGGCCCAGGCGATGGCCACCGGGGTGAGCGTGGCCTGGCCGGTGGAGTGGCAGTAGCTGGCGGCGCAGGAGCCGGCCGCGTAGGTGCCGTTCGACTGGCCGCCGCGGTTCACCATGCTGACGTTGTCGGTGCCGTTGACGTGGAGCGTCGAGGCGGCCGCCAGGAGCTGGGTGGTCGCGTTGACCACCGTCGAGTGGCAGTCGGAGCAGGCGAAGTTGGCGCCGATGAGGGCCGCGTTGTTGACGTGCTTGGCGTGGACGCCGACCGCGGAGGTGCCGGCCACGAAGTGGCAGGTGCCGCAGGCGCCGTCAGCCGCCACGTTCCAGCGCGGGTTGGTGATGGTGCCGGCCGCGCCGAGGTTCTGGCCGTGGCAGTAGTTGGTGCAGGTGGGCGAGGCCTCCCAGGCGGCATTGAAGGCGGCCGGGGTCGGGCTGGTGGCGCCGCTGTTGCTGGCCGGGGTGCCCCAGCTCAGCGCGACCACGCCGTTGGCGTGGGCCAGGTCGGGCGGCATGGCGCCGTGGCAGGTGGTGCACTGCACCTTGGGCGCCGAGGTGGTCTGGAGGTGCTTCAGGTGGGCGCCGACCTGGACCACGGTCGGGGAGGTCACGCCGTCGGTGACCGCCTCAGGCGGGGCCACCGAGTTGAGGCGGAAGGTGCCGCTGCCGGCCAGGGCGTAGGCCGTGTCACCCGCGCGGGTCTTGAGGCCGTGGCAGAAGGTGCAGTCGGTCTGCCAGGCGCTGCTGGGCACGCCGGTGCCGTAGGCGCCGCTGGCGTTGAAGGCCGACGGGTTGGCGTGGCAGGTGTTGCAGGAGGCGGAGCCGCCGGTGGTGGCCACCAGCGTGGCGTAGGTGGCGCCGTGGCAGCTCTGGCAGCCGGCCTGGTTGGCGAAGAAGGCCGCCGCGTGCGCCGTCGGGGCGAAGGGCGCCGCGTGGGCGCCGGCCGCGTCGATGACGCCGTTGACGTGGAAGCCGCCGGCCACGTTGACGGTGCCGTTGGCGTTCATGGTGTCCGAGTGGCACTGCACGCACTGCGTCAGCGCGTTGATGGTGGCGCCGACGGTGTCGGTGGTGGGGTGCGCGCCGGAGGGGGCGGTGGAGAAGTGGCAGGTGCCGCAGGCCACGACCGCGCTGGTGGCGGTCCAGCTGGTGGCCGGCTTGGTGCCGCCGATGAGCGTCGAGCCGTGGCAGTAGTTGGAGCAGCTCACCGCCGAGCCGGTGACGATGGTGCCGGCGGCCGGGGTGGGCGTGCCGGCCTTGGCCGCCACCGAGCCGTAGGCGATGTTGACCGAGCCGTTGGCGTGGACCATGGCGCCGGGCAGCGCGCCGTGGCACTCGGTGCAGGCGAAGGCGGTGGAGAGGCCGCGGCTGGTGCCGACGTGGGCGGCGTGGGCGCCGACCCGGTTGCCGGTGGTGGCGGTGGTGCCGTCGGTGGCCGCCCAGGTGGTGGCCGTGCCGGTGGTGGTGTGGCAGGTGTTGCAGCTCAGGGCCACCACGTCGAGGACGCCGTCCACGTGGCGGGCCGGGGTGGGCACCGTGGTGGTGGTGTAGCCGGCGTGGCAGGCGGTGCAGTTGTTGTTCTGGACGTGGAAGTTGTCGGCCGCCGTGTACTGCATCGGCATGTTGTGGCAGGCGCCGCAGCCCAGCTTGCCGGCGGTGGTCCAGTTCGGCGTGGCCACGCGGTGGCAGTAGGTGGTGCCGCAGGAGCCGCCGGTGCCGACGGTGTAGGTGGGCGTGCGGCCGCCCTGCGCCGCCAGCGAGTCCCAGCCGATCTGGACCGCGCCGTCGGCGTGGACGAAGCCGGCCTGCGGGTTCGGGCCGAACATCTCGAAGGCCGTCGAGCCGCGGTGGCAGGCGCTGCAGTTCACGTTCTTGGAGCGGGTGCCGTCCACGTGCGCCAGGTGCACGCCGACGCCGACGCTGGTGGTGGCCAGGCTGCCGTTGAGCGCGCTGGGCGGCGCGCCCTCACCGAAGGAGACCATGCTGCCGTTGTTGGAGAGGATGCGGCTCTGCTGGCCGTGGCAGTCGCTGCAGCCGCGCGAGGTGGGCACGGACACGAAGTTGGAGTCGACCAGGCCGTTCACGTGCTTGCCGCCCGTGACGATGATGGCGCCGGCGGCGGTGACCGTGTCGGGGTGGCAGCGGCTGCAGCTGGTGGGGCCGGCGGCGACCGAGCGGTGCAGCGGGTCGCCGGGGGGCGCGCCGTGGCAGTCGCCGCAGCCCAGGGTCTGGCCCCAGGTGGGCGCCACGTTGGCGCCCTTGGCCGACTGGCTGAAGGTGCCGCCGTGGCAGTAGACGTTGGAGCAGGTGGTGCTGCCGGCGGTGGTCACGGCGACGGCGAAGCCGCCGTCCAGGTTGGCCAGGCCGCTCTGCGTCAGCGAGATGAAGGGGTTGCCGTCCGGGTGGCTCGGGTCACCGAGGACCGGGATGTTGCCGTGGCAGTCGAAGCAGGCCACCGGCACCGAGGTCCCGTTGATGTGGGCGATGTGGGTGTCGGCCGGGTTGACGACGCCGGTGGTGTCGCGGGGCGGGGCGTAGTTGATCTGGGTGGCGTTCACGCCGGCCAGGCCGGCCCTGGGGGTCTTGGCGCCGCCGTGGCAGCCGGTGCAGTCGCCGCCGCCCGGGCGGTCCACGTTGCCGTCGATGTGGGTGACCTTGGCCGCGGCGGTGAGGCCGCTGAGGGCGTAGCCGGTGTGGCAGGAGTTGCAGTCGGTGTTGGGGACGTGGCCCACCGTGGGGGGCGCGCCGTGGCAGGTGCCGCAGGCGGCGCCGGCGGTGCCGGAGAGCCAGTTGGGCGCCTGGTTGGTGCCGCCCGCGTTCAGGCCGGCGCCGTGGCACCAGACGTTGGAGCAGGTGGTGGTGGCCTTGTCGTAGGCCGGCGCCAGGGGGACGGAGGAGAGGGCGCCGCTGGCCAGCGGGCCGAAGACCATGTTGAGGCCCGAGGAGCCGTCGTGGTTGCCGGTGGCCGGGTGGCAGTCGACGCACTTGAGGGCCGCGCTGCGCAGGGCGGTGTTGTTGACGTGCTTCAGGTGGGCGCCCTCACCGCTGGGGCTGCTGGCGACGCGCGGCGGGGCGGCGGCCAGGTTGACGTCGGTGCCGGCCACCAGGGCCACGCGGCCGGCGGTGCCGTGGCAGGAGGTGCAGTTGATGGCCATGCCGCTGGAGTGCGGGTGGCACTCGGTGCAGCGGTTGCCGGTCTGGTGCGTGCCGCCCGGCGAGCTGCCGTCGGCGCGGTAGTACTTGGTCAGCGTGTGGCAGACCTGGCAGACGCCGGTGTTGTCGGTGTTGGCGTAGGAGGCGGCGGCGCGGCCGGTGGTGGCGTCGCCCGTCCCGGTGGCGGCGGTGGTGGAGAAGGCCACCGCCTTCGGGGTGGTGGCGCCGGAGGCGCCGCGGGGCGGCGGGGTGACCTGCTCGGACACCACGAAGATGTTGCGGGTGCCGTGCGGCGCGTGGCAGTCGCGGCAGGCCGAGGCCCAGGAGCCGTACTTGGTGTTGCCCGACTCGGTGGAGTGGCTGGGCAGCGCGTGGCAGTCGGCGCAGAGCTGGTCGGCGTTGTCGCGGACCAGCAGGTTGCCGTCGCCGCCGCCGGCGCCCACCGTGATGGTGATGGGGCTGGAGAGGATGGTGCCGGCGGCGCTGGTGGCCTGGGCGTCGATGGTCCAGGTGCCGGCGGCCAGGCCGGTCACGGTGCGCTCCCAGAGGCCGGAGCTGGTGGTGCCCGACTTGGCGAGGAGGGTGGCGTTGTCACCCGCCACGAAGGCCGGCGGGGTGGCGCCCTGGTAGGCGCGGATCTGCACGCCGCCGGTGGCGGCGATGGGCTGGGCGGCGCCGGCCGCGTTGAGCGGGCTGAAGGCGCGGACCTGCACGCGGAAGCTGCCGTTCACCTTGGCGCCGCGGGCCGGGTTGACCACCGAGACCACCGGGGCCTTGGTGCCGGAGATGGTGTTGCCGACCGAGGTGGCCGCGCCGCCCGGGAGGACGGGGCCGACCTCGGTGCCGGTGGAGTAGTTGCCGGCGGCGTCCTGGGCGAAGATCTTGAAGTAGTAGCCCTGGCCGTTGGTCAGGCCGGAGACCGTGGTGGTGACGGTGGCGACGGTGGCGCTGGTGTAGGCCACGGTCGCGCTGCCCACGGGGGTGTTGAGGGCCGGGTTGCTGCCCTCGACCGGGGCGTCGGCGATGCTGGCGGTGGAGCGCAGGATGACGATGCGGGCCGCGTCGGCCGGCACGCCGGTCCAGTTCAGCGTCACCGCGCCGGAGGCCGGGGTGACGGTGCTCCAGGCGGCGTTGACCGGCGACAGGTTGTCCACCGTGAAGGTGGAGCTGCTGGTGTCGGCGCCGGCCTTGGGGTTGGTGCAGGTGAAGCCCGTGACCAGGCCGCCGATGTTGAAGGTGGCGCCCGGCACCGGCGGCATGGCCGGGTGGGACTTGGGCAGCATGCGGACGTTGTAGGTCTGCGCGCCGGCGGCCTGGGTCAGGTTCAGGGAGAGGCCGGAGAAGGTGACGGTGTTGGCGGTCGGGTCGGTGATGGTGGCGAGGACCGTGCCGGTGCCGTTGGTGAGCTGCAGCGTGCCCACGTTCACCCAGGCGCCCGACGGCGTGATGGTGAAGTTGAGGCTGGTGACGGTGTCGGCGCCGGCCGAGACCGAGAGGGTGAAGGTGTCGAGGACCACCGCGGTGGCGGTGCCGGGGGGCGCCGAGCCGGTGGTGTTGCCGGTGCCGTCGGCCAGGGTGGTGGTGTTGATGGCGGCCGGCGTCGCGCTGACCTGGTTGCCGACCTGCGACCAGACGCCGGCCGCGGTGCGGGCGAAGACCTTGAAGAAGTAGGTCGTGCCGTTGGTGATGGCCGGGTAGTCGACGGTCACCGGCAGCGTGGCCACCGAGGCGTTGCCCACGTAGGCCACCGAGGCGGCGCCGATGGTGGTCGGCGCGTAGGCCGTGCCGCCGAAGGTGAACGGCTGGTAGACCACGCCGTTGACCGGGGTCTCGGTGATGGCGCTGGTCTTCTGCAGGATCAGCACCTCCACGGTGCCGCCCGGCGCGGTCCAGCTCAGGTTCACCTTCGAGTCGCCGGCGGTGGCGGTCTGGGCCAGGGCCAGGCCGGGCAGCAGCAGCGCGGCGGCGAGGGCCAGGCGGGCGCCGAGGCGGGCCAGGCGGGAGGCGGGGGCGGGGTGTGCAGCGGTGTTCATCGACGGGGCTCCGGGGGCCGGTGCGCGGTGAGACAGGTCGGCGCGGGACGTGGCGGCGGGCGTGGTGGTCACGGGTCCAGGCTCCATGGGCTACCGCTTGTCCACGGTGATCGAGTTGGAGTCGGCGTTGTGCAGGGCGTGGCAGCTGGTGCAGCCCACCACGTTGCCGGGCGCGACGTAGAGGTCGTTGGAGGGGTTGGCGTCACCGGCGCCCTGGGCGCCGCCGTCCACGTCGAGCGGGACGGCGCGGTCGTAACCCTTGGTGTTGGCGTTGAGCGTCACGCCCACCGGGTGGCTGAAGACGCGGGTGCCGTCGCTGGGCCCCTCGACGTCGGCGTGGGTCTGGTCGCGCTCCTTGTGGCAGGAGACGCACATGTCGCCGGCCACGTTCATCGACCGCATGAAGGGGTAGGCCACGTAGAACTTCCAGAAGTCGCCGGCGTTGGCGCCGGCGGTGATGGTCACCGAGACGGCGTTGTCGTCGAGGGTGAAGGCGCTGCCCGGCGTGTAGGGGCCGCCCACCGGGGTCGCGGCGTCGGCCACCCAGGTGGCGCCGCCGGCGGCGGTGGGCCGGAACCAGGAGGTGCCGTTGTCGTGCGAGATGGCCACCGCGCTGCCGGCGGTGACGATGCGGACCAGGTAGCCCTTGGCCTGCGCGGTGCCCGCGGTGGCCGAGTTGATGGTCAGCGTGGCGGTGCCGCCGCCGGTCGGGTTGCCCTCGGGCTGCGCCGCGCCGATGGGGAAGGAGGTCCGCATGGTCGTTGGCGGGGTGAAGGCGCGGTTGGCGGTGTGCTGGTTGTGGCAGACCGAGCACTCCAGGTTGCCGCCCACCAGCCGCTTCGCCATCTCGGCGTCGAGCGGGGCGGCGGCGCCGGCGGTGGCGTTGACGGCGGCGGCGTCCCAGCGGTGGTGCGTGCCGCTCTTGGCCGCCATGTCGGCCTGCTCGGCGGTGCCCCAGGTCACGCCGAAGCCGAGGGCGTGGGTGGGCGAGCCGGCGGCGTCGTGGCAGTTGCGGCAGGCGGTGCTGATGGTGGCCTGCTGCGTCAGCGACTGGCCCAGCGAGTTGTGGAGCCGGTGGCAGGCCATGCAGCCGCCGGTGGAGAACGACTCGTCGTGGGGCGAGTCGACGGCCCCGGCGAGCGGGGCAGCGAGGGCGAGGGCGGCGGCGAACAGGAGCTTGAGCGTGCGCATGGTTAGTTCTCCTCCCCCATCACGAGGACAGAGACCTGCTGCGGGCGGCTGCGGACGGACCCGTCGTCGACGACCAGCTCGAAGACGTACTGGCCGGCGGCGGGCGGGACGAAGGTGGCGACGGCCTCGCTGGACTTGAGGGCCACCCAGGGGCCCGAGACCTGCGTCCAGGTGAAGTGGCGGGCGGCGGTGCTGGCGCGCCCGTCGAGGAGCACCAGGTCGCCGGCGGTGGCGGTGCCGGCGGTGCTGGCGGCGGCCACCGGGATGGGCCGGCCGCCGAGGCGGGCCTCGAAGGCCACCCGGACCGGGACGGCGGCGGCGTCGCCCTCGGCGACGGCCAGCTCGAACTCGTAGAAGCCGGGGGCGAAGGCCACCACCGAGGCGCGGTCGGCGTCGGCGGCGGTCAGGCCGGCCGCCGGGCCGGTGACCTGGCGCCAGCGGTAGGTGAGCGCCCCGCCGGCGGCGGCGGCGGAGGCCGAGCCGTCCAGGGTGACGGCGGCGTTGACGGCGGCGGTGGCCGGGGCGGCGGCGCGGGCCACCGGGAGGGCGGCGCCGGCCGGGGCGACGTAGGCCTCGACCACCTCGGGGGCGGAGCGGACCTCGCCGCGCCAGGCGGTGGCGCGGAAGACGTAGCGGCCGGCCATCGACGGGGTGAAGGCGGTGGCGGCCGAGCGGTTGTCGTAGCTGCCGGCCAGCGGGCCGGAGACCTGCTCCCAGCTCACCGCGCCGCCCTCGGGCACCACCACCTCGAGGGCCACCGGGGCGCCGGCCTGGCCGGTCACCACCTTGGAGATGGCCATGGCGGTCGGCACCTTGCTGGCGCGCTCCACCAGGATGACCGGGACCTCGGTGGAGCCGGTGGCGCCGCCGGCGTCGCGGGCGGTCAGCTTGAAGGCGTGGTAGCCGGCGCGCAGCGGCCGGACGGCCAGCCTGGCCCCCTTGCCCTCGGTGCGGGCGGCCGGGCCGGCCACCTGCTCCCAGGTGAAGGTGAGGCGGCCGCCGTTGGCGTCGCTCGACCAGCCGGCGAAGAGCTCGGCCTCCTCGCCGCGCTCCACCACCGTGGCGCGGCCGGCGTCGGCCACCGGGGCCACGTTGGTGACGTTGACGGTGACGCGGGCCGGGTCGCTCTTGACGCCGTCGCCGCAGGTGGCCACGCCCTCGAGGACGTAGGCGCCGACGGCGCGGGCGATGAAGGCGGGGGAGGCGCTGGCCGCGCCCGCCAGGGCGACGGTCGGGCCGCCCACCTGCTTCCAGGCCACGGCGCAGGCGCCGGGGCCGCCGGCCACGCCGGTGACGCGGATCAGGCCGGGCGCCGACTCGGCGGCGGCGGTGGCCACCAGGGTGGCCTTGTGGTCGCCCGGGTCGAGGGGGTTGAAGCCGGCCAGCAGCTCGGCGGCGTCGGAGAAGCCGTCGCCGTCCGTGTCCACCTTGAAGGGGTTGGTGCCGGCCAGCAGCTCGTCCTGGTTGGACAGGCCGTCGGCGTCGGCGTCGGCCAGGGCGTCGCCCGGGTCGTTGGGGTTGAGGCCGGCGGCCAGCTCGGCCTCGTCGGAGAGGCCGTCGCAGTCGGTGTCGCCGGCGCAGGCCACCAGGGCGGCGCCGTTGCCGAAGCGATCCAGGCGGCCGACGTCCTTGTTGGCCACCACCAGGTCGCCGTTGGCGAGGACCGTCATGCCGGCCGGCATGCGCAGCTCGCCGGGGCCGGCGCCGTAGGTGCCCAGCTTGCCGAGGGAGGCGCCGTCGGCGCCCACCACCTGCACGTGGCCGGCGAAGCCGTCGGAGACGTAGATCTTGCCGTTGGCGGCGGCCACGCCGCCGGCGGTGAGGAAGTCGGCCGAGGCGGCCACCGACTTCACGAAGGTGCCGTCACCCTGGAAGGCGTGGAGCAGCGGGCCGTAGACGTTGGCGTCCTGCGTCACCCAGACCAGGCCGGAGGAGGCGTCCACCGCCACGTCGGACACCTGGTCGAGCTTCGCCGCGCCGGCCAGCTCGGTGGCGAAGGCGGAGGAGCCGTCGGCGCGGACCGCCTGGACCATGCCCGCCTCGCGGTGGGTCATCCAGAGGAGGCCGGTGGCGGCGTCGTAGGCCAGGCCGGTCGGGCCCTTGGGGGCGCCGAGGGCGTAGCGGGCCACGGTCCGGCCCGACCGCTCGTCGATCTTGAGGACCTCGCCGGCGTCGGTGCCGACGAAGAAGGCGCCCGGGGCGCCGGCCACGGAGACGGCGCCGGCGTCCATCACCGGGGCGGCCAGCGCGCCGCCGAGGCGGGTGAGGAGGAGGAACTTGCCGGAGGCGTCCACCACGCCGAGGCGGCCGGACGGCGAGGCGGCGATGCGGCGGGGCTGGCGGACCTCGGCCGGCAGGCTGCCCTGCGGTAGGGCGGCGGCCACGTCGAAGGTGAGGAGCTGGACGGCGCTGCCGCCGGCCTCGTTGCTGACGGTCAGCTTGATGGTGACCGGGCCGGAGGCGTCCGGGGCCACCCAGGTGATGGCGGGGGTGCCCTGGCCGTCGAAGAGGCCGCCGGTGGCCTGCCAGAGGTAGGTGAGCGCGCCACCGGCCGGGTCGGTGGCGGTGACGGAGAAGCCGAGGACCTTGCCGGAGAGCACCTTGCCGGGCGGCGGGACCAGGGCCGTCACGTCAGGGCGCGGGGGCGGGGCCACCAGGGCCACCGCGGCGTTGGAGGGGGTGGAGACGTCCACGCCCGCCACCGCCCAGCAGGAGGCCGAGGCGCCGCCCTCGGGCGGCGTGTTCCAGGCCACCGTGGCCGTGGAGGCGTCGGCCGGGGCGACCGCCACCTCGGAGGCCGCCAGGGTGCCGCCGGTGACGGCGAACCGGAAGGCGCTCACCTGCGAGGCCTTGACGATCATGCCGTCGCGCCCCTTCACCGCCGAGCAGGTCAGGTAGACCGTCGAGGCGCCCGGCACGTCGAGGCAGACCGGGCTGGCGAGGGCCCCCGAGCAGGCGCCGGGGGTGACAGCGAGGCCCGGCGCCACGATGACCGGCGGGGCCCCGGCCTGGCCGGCGGTGGGGGTGAGGGCGACGATGGCAGCGGCGGCTGCGAGCAGGATGGTCCTGAGCGTCATGGGGCGGCACCCTGTGCAAGGGACGCGCCTCCCGGACCTGTCGGATACGAGGGAGGAATTTCCCTGCCCAGGGTCCCCAAGCCTGCCGTTATCGGGGGATTCTGACAGGGGGTTGGCCCGGCCCCAGCTTCACCGTGCGCAGAGGCATGTCCACTGCGTGGGGGATATGCCCCAGCCGGGAGGGAAATCGCGCACACGCCAACCCCCAATTCCGCCCCCAGCCTCGCCCGGCCCGGTTTGCGCCGAGTCCGTGACGCCGCACGCCAGCGGCGCCGTGCGACCGGATCTCACTCGACGCTGGGTTGGCGCTGCGCGGAGGCCGGGCGCTCCCCTCCCCGGCCGCGGCGGCGGCCCTACTCGTCCACCCGGATCACGCCCCGCTTGATGGCGAAGCGCACCAGCTCGGTGCGGTTGTGCACGCCCAGCTTCTCCATGACGTGCTCGCGGTGGGTCATGGCCGTCTTCACGCTGATGCCCAGCACCTCGGCCACTTCCTTGTTGCTCTTCCCCTCGGCCACCAGCTTGAGCACCTGCTTCTCGCGGTCGGTGAGCGCCTCGTAGGGATCGGCCTGCCCCGGCGCGGCCGGCCCGGCCTCCGACATGGCGGTGCGCGCCACCTCGGGATCGAGCACCAGGCCGCCCTTCTGCACGGCGCGGATGGCCCCGGCCAGCTCGGCGCCGGCGCTCTTCTTCAGCACGTAGCCGGCCACGCCGGCCTTGAGGAGCCGACGCACGTACTCCCGATCCTCGTACTGCGAGAGGATGAGGATCTTGGAGCGCTTGCCCAGCTTCTTCAGCTCCAGGCTGGCCTCGATGCCGCCCAGCCCCGGCATGGCGATGTCCATCAGGACCACGTCGGGGTCGAGGCGCTCCACCTGGGCGATGGCCTCCTGGCCGTCGGAGGCCTCCCCCACCACCTCCAGGTCGTCGTGGGCCGCCAGCAGCGCGCGCACGCCGTCGCGGAGGATGGCGTGGTCGTCGACGATGAGGATGCGGATCTTGCTCACGTGGCCTCCGTGGGGACCGTGATGGCCGGCAGCGGGACGCGGATGTCGACGCGGGTGCCGTCGCCCGGCGAGGAGTCGATGCGGGCGGCGCCGCCCAGCAGCTCGGCGCGCTCGGTGATGCCCAGCAGGCCCCAGTGCGGCCGCCCCTCGCGCCGCGCCACCGAGGCCAGGTCGAAGCCCTTGCCGTCGTCCTCGATGGCCACGTGGAGCGCCGCCCCCTCCACGCCCACCTCCACCAGCACGCGGCTGGCCTCGGCGTGGCGGGCGATGTTGCTCATGGCCTCCTGGCAGACGCGGAAGACGGCGGTCTCCAGCTCGGGCGGCAGGCGGGGCAGGTCGCCGAACTCGCAGCGCACCGCCACCCCGCGCTCCCGGAGCGTGCGCTCGGCGTACCAGCGGATGGCCGAGGCCAGGCCCAGGTCGTCGAGGACCGAGGGGCGCAGGTCGAGGATCATCCGGTGCACGTCGTCGAGGGCCCAGGTGGCCAGCACCTTGACCTCGTCGAGCCCCGGGTCCTTGCCGGCGCGGATGGCCTCGGCGGCCCGCTCGATGCGCATCAGCAGCACCGCCAGGGCCTGGGTGGTCTGGTCGTGGAGCTCGCGGGCCACGCGCTTGCGCTCGTCCTCCTGCGCCGTGATCACCTTGCGCAGCAGCTGCCCGCGGGCCTCCTCGCGCTCGCGGAGCTGCGCGTTGGCGGAGGCCAGCTCGCGGGTGCGGTCGGCCACCCGGGCCTCCAGCTCCTGGTTGGCCGACTCGACCCGCTCCACCAGGTCCTTGAGGGAGCGGCGCATGGCGTCGAGGGCCTGGCCGAGCTGGCCGATCTCGTCCTCGCCCAGCTCGGGGATGGGCCAGGCCAGCTCCCCCGAGGCGATGCGCTCCGCCTCGTGGGTGAGCACCGCCACCGGCTGCGTCACGCTGCGCGCCGCGCCCCAGGCGAAGACGCCGGCCAGCGAGAGCTGCACCGCCAGCAGCGCCGCCACCGCGATCCAGGGGATGGCCCCCTCGGTGGGCAGGGCCTCGGTGGCGTCCTGGCGCACCACCACGCCCCAGGGGGCGGTGGCCAGCGGGGCCACCGTGGTCAGCTCGGCCTCGCGGGAGGACCGGTCGTCGCCGGCGCAGGCGCCGGCGCGGAAGGTGCTGGCCTTCTTCTCGCGGAGCAGCCCGGCGATCTCGGCGGCGCAGCCGGTGCGCTGGCCGGTGCGGCGCGGCTCGGAGGAGGCGATGACCACCCCGTCGCCGTCCACCAGGTCCACCAGGCCGGACCGGCCGCGGCGCAGCTGCTGCAGCATGCGGTCGAAGTCGCGGCGGCCCGGGTCGAAGGTGCCGCCGGCCACGCCCACCACCGCGCCGCTGAAGTCGCGCACCGGGACCAGCTCGTGGACCATGACCCCCCGGCCGTCCACCACCAGGCCGGAGAGGCGGGGCAGGCCGGTGCGCAGCACCTCCTCCACCAGCGGGATGGCCGCCCGCGGCGCCGCCGAGGCGCGCCCGCGCGGCTCCTCGGCCAGCACGGTGCGGTCCGCCGAGAGCAGGAAGACCGCCTCGCGGTGGCGGAAGTGGGCGAAGGACTCGCGCACCGCCCGCTCCTCCGCCGTGCGATCGGCCTCGACGAGGTGGGGCCCCACCGCCGCCGCCAGCCGCTGGAGCAGCTCCAGGTCGCCGGTCAGCTCCTGGTCGAAGTGCGAGGCCACCGTGGCGGCGGCCGCCACCCGGCTGGCCAGCAGCCGGTCGTCCACGGCCGAGAGCCAGTACCAGCCCACCGTGCCCATGAGGGCCAGCGGGAAGAAGATGCCCACCGCCATGAGCAGGTAGACGCGGGGGCGCACCCCCAGCCGGCCCACCGTCCCCCTCCCCTCCTCGCTCACGGTGCCCCCCTCGCGTGCGTGCTGCGGGCCAGCGCCAGCAACTCGTCCACGTCCCCCTGGGTCCGGAGCACCAGGGCGCGGCCGTCGCGCTCCCAGCGGACCTCCTCCCAGGCCCCGCCGTCCACCACCACCCGCGCCCGCACCGCCGGGCGCGGCCCGACGGTGGCGCGCGACTGCTGGAGCTCGGTCGCGCCGCCCAGCAGCGCCGGCGGGATGGGCTGGCCGGGGCGGGCCGCCTGGATCAGCTCCAGCTGCGGCCCGTCGCCGGACCGCGGGCGCAGGCGCAGCGCCACCCCGCCGCCGCCGGCCGCCACGATGCGCACCTCGGCCGGGGGCCAGGCGAGCCGCTGCGGGAAGTAGGACGGCAGCGCCAGCGGCCCGCCCAGGCGGCGCGCCGCCTCCTCCACCGTGGCCACCCGGCGCGGCTCGTCCGACTCGCCCGCGGCCCAGCGCGGCACGGCGCCCAGCAGCGCCAGCGCCGCCACCGTGGCCCCCACCACCCAGGCCAGCGCCGCCAGCATGCGCAGCGCCTCGCGGCCCCGGTCCTCCCCGGCGGTGGCGGCCCGCTCGCTCATACGACGAAGTAGAGCATGCCCAGCGCCCCGGCGCCCGCCAGGGCGAGGCGCAGGCGGCCGAAGGGGAGCCGCGCCGGCGCCGGGGCCATCAGGGCCCGGGCGCGCAGCTCGATGTCCAGGGTGCGGGCGCGGCGCAGCGGGCCGGCCAGGGCGCCGCCGAACACCAGCGTGCGCCGCCCGCCCCCGCCGGTGGCCCGGTGCAGCTTGACGAGGCCGCTGGCCAGCGCCAGCCGGTCGGCGCCCAGCTCGGCGCCGCGCTCGTCGGCCAGCCGCTCGGCGTCCCGCGCCAGGGTGCGGGCCAGGATCTGGAAGGTCGGGTTGAGGCACATGACGGCGCGCAGCCCCATCACCACCCAGCTGCGCTCCGGGTCCTTCCGCTCGGCGTGGGCCGCCTCGTGGGCCAGCGCCGCCGCCAGCTCCGCGTCGTCGAGGAGGGCCAGCGCGCCGCGCGAGACGTAGACCACCGGCCGGCGCACGCCGGCGCAGTAGAGCGCCGGGCCGGCCCGGTCCAGGAAGACCACCGGGGGCGCCTTCCCCCGCGCCTGCAGCGGCGCCAGGGCGGCCTCCAGGCGCGCCGCCTCGGCGGGGTCCGGCGCGGACGCCGCCGGCTTGCCGCGCCGCAGCGCCGACACCAGGGAGCCGAGGTCGGCGGCGAAGAGCAGCGCGCCCAGGCCAGCCAGCCCGAGGACGAAGCCGCGGTAGAGGTCGAGGCCGAAGAAGGGCACGTCGTGCCAGGCGCGCCCAGCCAGCAGCGCGGCGTCGCGGAACTCCGGCTCCAGCCGCTGCGGGAAGACCAGCACCAGCGCCGGAAACAGGACCAGCGGGTAGCCCAGCGCCACCAGGCGCAGGGCCATCCGCTGGCCGGGGTGCCGCACGTCCCAGGTCCTCGCCAGGGCCTCCACGAACAGGGAGGCCACCAGCGAGTGGACCAGGAACTGCGCCAGGATGTCAGCCCACCTCTCGTCCAGGTGCATGCGCCGAGCCGTGACCGCCGTGCTCCCCCACGGGCCGCCCCTCCATGCGGGCGAGCTCCAGGGGATGCTCGTGCAGCATCCGCTCGCGGCTGATCTTACCCGTGAACATCGACGCGTCGAAGGGGAACACGTCGGGGTTCAGGTGGGCGTTGAAGATGTGCCAGATGGTGATGACCAGGAAGGCCATCAGCCCCTCGTTGGAATGGGCCACCTTGGCGGCCGGGATGACCTGGCCGGGCACCAGGCTGGCGAACTGGACCGGGAAGAAGAGGATGAACCCGGTCACCACCATGATGACGTTGCCGAAGACCAGGCCCCAGTACTCGAACTTCTGCTTGTAGTCGTAGCGATCGTACTGCGGGTGCTGGTCCGTCATCCCCAGGTAGAACTTGAGCTGGAGGATGGCGTCCTCGAAGTCCTTGCGGTCGGGCACCATGGTGAAGCCGACCTTCTTCGAGAGCATGGTGAGGCTGGCGTTGGCGAAGTGCACCACCGTGGAGATGGCCAGCACCACGCCGCAGAAGCGGTGCAGCCAGCGGGTGCGGTCGATGCCGCCGAAGACGGCCACCAGGCCGTCGGCCCAGCCGGCCTGGAAGAACTTCTGCGGCAGGCCAGTGAGGCACAGGAGCGCGAACACCACCATGGTGATGAAGTGCTCGATGCGCTGCTGCAGGGTGAAGCGGGTGACGTAGGTGGAGGCTGCGGAGGTCGCGGAGCTCATGTTGGCGGTTCTCCCGGCGCCTAGCGGTTGACGACCACGCGCCAGAGGTGCAGCGCGATCTGGAGGACGAGGCCGCCGACCATGAACGGGATCATGAGGCGGTAGAAGACCTGCACCAGCCAGACCAGCGGCGCCTGCTCCATGCTCGGCTGGTAGTGGGAGAGCCAGGCCTTGGGGAAGGAGGCGGTGGCCCCCTGGTGGCACTTGGCGCAGGTCTTCTGCAGGTTGGCGCTCATCACCGCCGACTTCGGGTCCTCGGGCTTCTCGATGTCGTGGACGCCGTGGCAGTCGGTGCAGACCGCCGCCAGGCGCTTGCCGTCGGCCTTCTTCTGCCCCTTCTGGAAGGAGGCCGACATGCCGTGGAAGTCGGCCAGGTAGGTGTCCACCACGTGGGTGGAGAGGCCGTACTTCTTCATCAGCTTCTCGTCGCCGTGGCAGCGCCCGCACAGCTCGGGGGTGCGCATGGCCAGCGCCCCGTCGCGCGGGTCGGTGGTGTCGTGGGCGCGGTGGCAGTCGGTGCAGACCGGCACGTCCGGGTTGGACTCGGAGGCCCGGCCGTGGACGCTCTTCGCGTAGACCGCCGCCTCCTTCTCGTGGCAGCGCGAGCACATGGAGGAGATGCGGGTGCGGGGCTGGCCGGGGCGGGAGATGTCGTGGGCGCCGTGGCAGTCCACGCAGAGGGCCGCCTTCTCGTTGCCCTTGGACATCACGGCGTAGTGCACGCCGTCGAGGGTCTTGGTGTAGTTGGCGAAGTGGCAGCCCTTGCACTGCTCGTAGTAGGCCTTGGTGACCTCGCGCCGGGTCTTGAACTTGAGCTCGCCGGTGGCGTGGTCGCTGGTCTTGTCCGAGTGGCAGTCGGTGCAGCGCAGGCTCTCGCCGTGGACCGACTTGGCGAACTTGTCCTGGTTGACGAAGAGCGAGAGCTTCTCGCCGCTCGGCAGGTCGAAGGTCTGGGACTCGTCGGTGTGGCAGCCCAGGCAGTCGTCCTGCTCGGCCGGGATCCCGGCCGAGGCGCGGGTCGCACCCAGGAGCAGCAGGAGCAGCGTCAGTTTTCTCATCGTGAACCCAGCCATTGGGAAAGGGAGAACGGAGAGCGCGCTGGTGATGAATTGAGCGGTGTTGAAATCATTAGCAGGGCCGGCCCGACCCGTCCACGACCAAACTACCGATTTGCCTGGGTAATTCACCGTAGATTTGGCGCAAAATTGTCGCACCCGGCGGCGCAGCGTCGCGGGTGCGGCCTCGCGCGCTGACGCGGATCAATCCGCGGCCCGGATCCAGACCATTGCTCGGGCAACTTGCCGCATGCGCCCCCTCGATCGCGCGACCCCCGTCCGCGGGGGTGCGGCAAGTTGATCGGGGCCCGGTTCCTGATAGCTTCGACCGTCCCGTGACCGCCCCCCACGCCATCCTCCTCGTCCAGTGCCCCGACAAGCCGGGGATCATCGCCGCCGTGTCGGCCTTCCTCTTCCGCCACGGCGCCAACATCGTGGACTTCGAGCAGCACTCCACCGCCGACGACGGGGGCGTCTACTTCACGCGCCTGGAGTTCCAGACCGCGCACATCGACCTGCCGCTGGCCGACCTGCAGCGGGCCTTCGAGCTCGACGTGGCGCGCCCCTACGGCATGGACTGGAGCCTGACGCTGGCCAGCGCCCGCAAGCAGGTGGCGGTGCTGGTCTCGAAGCACGACCACGCCATGCTGGAGCTGCTCTGGACCTGGAAGCGCGGCGACCTCCGCGCCGACGTGGGGCTGGTGATCTCCAACCACCCCGATCTCCAGGGGGCGGTGGAGGGCTTCGGCGTGCCCTTCGTGCACGTGCCCAACGACAAGACGCGGCGGGCCGAGGCCGAGGGGCGCATGCTGGAGCTCCTCGACGGGAAGTTCGACGTGGTGGTGCTCGCCCGCTACATGCAGATCATCTCGGGCGGCTTCGCGGCGCGCTTCCGGAACCGGCTCATCAACATCCACCACAGCTTCCTGCCGGCCTTCGTGGGGGCCGACCCCTACCGCCAGGCCTACGACCGCGGCGTCAAGATCGTGGGGGCCACCGCCCACTACGTGACCGAGGAGCTGGACGCCGGCCCCATCATCGAGCAGGACGTGGCCCGGGTCTCCCACCGCGACGACGTGGAGGACCTCAAGTCCCTGGGGCGCGACCTGGAGCGGCGCGTGCTGGCCCGGGCGGTCCGCTGGCACTGCGAGGACCGGGTCATCGTCCACGGCAACAAGACGGTCGTCTTTTCTTGAGGCGTGGGGCCCCGGCCCCGCCGCCCTGCCCTACCGCCCGGCCTCCTGCTCGCCCGGCACCTTGCCGCCGGCGCGGAGCACCGAGAGCAGCATCGAGCCGCCCAGCAGCGACGCCACCACCGCGAGCGAGACCCCCTGGCCCACGTGGACCCAGGGCGAGGCCAGCATCTTGCCGCCGATGAAGAGCAGCACCAGGGCCAGGCCGGTCTTGAGGTGGATGAAGCGGTCCAGCAGCCCGGCCAGGGCGAAGAAGAGCGACCGCAGCCCCAGGATGGCGAAGATGTTGGACGTGAAGACGATGAAGGGGTCGAGGGTCACGCCGAAGATGGCCGGGATCGAGTCCAGGGCGAAGACCACGTCGGAGAGCTCGATGAGCACCAGCGCCACGAAGAGCGGCGTGGCCACCCGGCGCCCGGCCTCCACCAGGAAGAAGTGGTGCCCCTCGATCCGCGAGGTGGAGGGGATGACCCGGCGCAGCCAGCCGAGGACCCGGCTCTTCTCGGGGTGGGGCTCGTCGCCGCCCAGGTGGAACAGCAGCTTGGCGCCGGTGAGGAGCAGGAAGGCGCCGAAGACGTAGATCAGCCAGTGGAAGCGCTGCAGCAGCGCCGTGCCGGCCAGGATCATGGCGGCCCGCAGCACCAGCGCGGTGACGATGCCCCAGAAGAGCACCCGGTGCTGGTAGATGGGCGGGATGCGCAGCGTCGTGAAGATCACGACGAAGACGAAGAGGTTGTCGACCGAGAGCGACTTCTCGATGAGGTAGCCGGTCAGGTACTCGGCGGCCGGGCCGCTGCCGTGCTGCCACCAGAGGTACCCGCCGAACGCCAGCGCCGCCCCGATCCAGACGCCGGTCCAGGCCAGGGCGTTGCGGATGGAGATGGTCTCGTCGCGCTTGTGGAAGACGCCCAGGTCGAGCGCCAGGAAGACCAGCACCAGCGCCACGAAGCCGACCCACAGCCCGGGGCTGCCGATGGTCTCGATCACGGGGTCCTCATGGCCCCCTTCATAGGGCGTCCCGCCAGGTCGGGCGTGAGAAACTTTCGCATCCTGGGTTAGATTTTCCGTCGACCATGGAATGGCTCAACTACCACCACCTCTTCTACTTCTGGACCGTGGCCCGGGCCGGCTCCATCGCCAAGGCGAGCGAGGAGCTGCGCCTGGCCCAGCCCACCATCTCCAACCAGCTCAAGACGCTGGAGGGCTCGCTGGGCGTCAAGCTGCTGGAGCGGCAGGGGCGCCGGCTGGTGCTCACCGACGTGGGGCGCACCGTCCTCAAGTACGCCGACGACATCTTCCGCACCGGCCGGGAGCTGCAGCGGGCCGTCAAGGGGCTGCCCACCGGCCAGCGCATGAAGCTGGTGGCCGGGGTGGCCGACGTCATCCCCAAGCGCGTGGCGGCGCTGCTGCTCCAGCCGGCGGTGGACGCCTTCCCCGACCTCTCGCTGGCCTGCCGGGAGGGGCCGCTGCCGCAGCTGCTGGCGGCGCTGGCGCTCCACGAACTCGACGTGGTGGTGGCCGACGTGCCGGCCGGCGAGGACGTCAAGGTGAAGGCCTTCAGCCACGAGCTGGGCGGCTGCGGCATGACCTTCTTCGCCGCGCCGCGCCTGGCCCACCTGAAGAAGGGCTTCCCGCGCTCCCTCGACGGCCAGCCCCTGCTGCTGCCGGCGGAGGGGACGGCGGTGCGGCGCTCGCTGGACGGCTGGCTGGAGGGCCACCGGCTCCACCCGGTGGTGGCCGGCGAGTTCGACGACGGGGCGCTCATGAAGGCCTTCGGCGAGCGCGGGCTGGGGGTCTTCGCGGTGCCGCGCATCATCGAGGCCGAGGTGAAGGAGACGCACGGGGTGGTGGTGCTGGGGCGCGCCGAGGAGGTGCGGGTGCGCTTCTACGCCATCACCGTGGAGCGGCGGCTGCGCCACCCGGCGGTGGCGGCGCTGGCCGAGGCGGCGCGCGGGGAGATCTTCGGCCCGGGCGAGACATAGGTTTCTTCGCAGGTTTGCCGCTTCATTATCTCTTCGACGGCGGGCGGCGCGGCCTTAGGTTCCAGGCATGCGCACCGACGAGACCACCTGGCTGAACCGGAAGACCTGGCGGCGCCTGGTCGAGCTGCACGCGACCGGGCGCATCACCCGCGCCGAGCTCCAGCGACTCAAGGACCGGCTGGCCCGCCCCCGCCCCGCCCCCCGCCTGGACGCGACGCTGGCGGCGGTGGCGGCGCCCGCGGCCCCGCCGGCCCGGCTGGCGCCCCGGCTGACCCTGCTGCGCGGCGGCGGCGGCGACCGCCCGCCCGGCCCGGCCACCCCCTCGCCGCGTTCACCCTCCCCCCGCGAGGTCGCCTGACCATGCTCAAGAACCAGCTCAAGACCGTCCTCCTGCTGGGCGCCCTGTCGGCCCTCCTGGTCGGCTTCGGCGCCACCCTCGGCCCCGGGTTCTTCTGGGGCTTCACCGCCCTGGCCCTGGGCATGAACCTCTTCGCCTACTTCTTCTCCGACAAGCTGGTGCTGCGCATGAACGGCGCGCGCGAGCTCTCGCCGGCGGAAGCGCCGCGGCTCCACGCCATGGTGGCCGACCTGGCCCGCCGCGCCGGGCTGCCCATGCCGCGGGTCTTCTTCATCGACGACCCGCACGCCAACGCCTTCGCCACCGGGCGCAACCCGGAGAAGGCGGTGGTGGCGGTGACCCGCGGCCTCACCGAGATCCTCGACGAGCGCGAGCTCCGCGGTGTGCTGGCCCACGAGATCGCCCACGTGAAGAACCGGGACATCCTGGTGGCCAGCGTGGCGGCCGGCATCGCCACCGCCGTCTCGCACCTGGCCAACGCCCTGGCCTTCACCGGCCTCCTCGGCGGCGGCCAGCAGGACGAGGAGGGCCACCCGGCCCAGGGGCTGCTCTTCATGCTGCTGGCCCCCATCGGCGCCACCCTGGTGCAGCTCGGCATCTCGCGCTCCCGCGAGTACCTGGCCGACGAGACCGGCGCCCGCCTCACCGGCGACCCGCTGGCCCTGGCCTCGGCGCTGGCGGCCCTGCAGCGCTCCGCCGAGGTGGTGCCCTCCGAGGCCGCCCCGGCCACCGCCAGCCTGTTCATCGTCAACCCGTTCGGCGGCGCCATGGCCGGCCTGGCCCGGCTCTTCTCGACCCACCCGCCCGCCGAGGAGCGGATCCGCCGCCTGGAGGCGCTGGCCCGGGACATGGGGCGCCCCGCCGCGGCGCTGCCGCCGCGGGGCCGGCCGTTCCTCGCCCGCGGCTGAGGTCGAAGCTGGGCGCCGGGCCGGGATCCGGGGCCCGACCCGGCGCCGCCGGGGGCTGGTCGCCGTGCCAGGCGACCGGCCCCCGGTTATCTTCGTGGCATGCCCGCGCCGAAGATCACCGTCTACACCAAGGACCACTGCCCCTACTGCGTGCGCGCCAAGGCGCTGCTCGGCAGGAAGGGCGTGCCCTTCGAGGAGATCCGGGCCGACGGCGACGACGCCCTGCGCACCTGGCTGGTGGAGCGGAGCGGCCAGATGACCCTTCCCCAGGTGTTCGCCGGCGAGCGCTCGCTCGGCGGCTTCAGCGACCTGACCGCCCTCGACGCCCGCGGCGAGCTCGACCCCATCCTCCGCGGCGACGGCTGACCCCAGGCCAACCGGCCGCGTTGACGAGCCGTGGGGGCCGCCCTATGACGGCCAACCATGGTCCTCGGTGCGTCACGGTTCGGCGGGAGGCGGTGGCTGGCGGCGCTGGCGCTGGCCGCGTCGGGGTGCGGGCACCTCGCGCCCTCGCGCTACCTGGATGAGCGGGCCGGCGCCGCCGTCCCCACCACGGCAGCCCAGCGCCCCCTCTCTCCCGACCTCTCCCCCCCGCTGCGCGGGGGGGAGAGGGGAGAAACTGGGACCACGAGCCCCAGCCCCAGCCCGAGCCCCAGCCCGAGCCCCAGCCCGAGCCCCGGCCCGAGCCCGAGCCCGAGCCCGAGCCCGACCTCGACCCCAACCCCGACCCCGAGCCCGAACACCAGCCCCACCCCGCCCCCCCTCACCCTCTCCACACTCCTCGACCAGTCCCTCTCCCGCGACCCCGCCACCCGCGCCCACCTGCTGG
>WBZM01001363.1_pt1 | contig 24576 bp, 20 predicted proteins | sample 5204271 | NCBI WGS metagenome assembly WBZM01 (sample SAMN12344346, study PRJNA552823) | activated sludge metagenome | biome: Activated sludge suspended growth; feature: Nitrification reactor; material: Wastewater; isolation source: activated sludge from nitrification reactor of wastewater... | reverse complement strand
GGGAAGGCGGCGAACAGGCCGAAAGGCAAGCCCAGCGCCACGCCGAAGCCCGCCATGCCAGCCGTCAGTTGCATGGCGCCCGCATCCGAGTCGAGCACCGTGCCGAGCAGCGAACCGAGGATGGGGCCTGTGCACGAGAACGATACCAGCACCAGCGTCAGGGCCATGAAGAAGATGCCCAAGATGCCGCCCACGCCCTCTGCATTAGCCGATTTGTTCGACCAGGATTCGGGCAGCGTTATTTCAAAATAACCGAAAAACGAAATGGCGAACACCAAGAAAATCAAGAAGAAAACGATGTTGATGGTCGGGTTTGTCGAGAAGTCGCTCAGGATGTCGGGGCTGACCGAATCGAGGATGTGAAAGGGCAGGCTGAACAGCACGTACACCGCCAAGATGAAAAAGCCATAGAGTGCAGCATTCTGGAAGCCCTTCTTTTTGGATTGGTTGCTCTTCGTGAAAAAGCTCACCGTCAGCGGCACCATCGGGAACACGCAGGGCGTGAACAGGGCCGCCAAGCCACCGAGGAAGCCAAGTATGAAGATTTTCCAAAGCCCGCTGCGGTCTTCTTTTTCCTCGCCGCAATCGGCAACCTGGGAGCGGTCGAGTTGGAAGTCGCAGGGGCCGAGGTAGCTAAAGCTGGAGTCGGTGGTGACGGCAGTGGGCGCTTGCCCGCCCGCATCATCACCGACGACAGCGGTAAGCCCGGCAAGGTCGAGGCGGAAGGGCACGTCCAAGGGGATGCACCGCTCGTCGTTGCAGGTCATGTAGGAAATCATACCCTCCACTGGCTTCGTTGGGTCTTTGACCGTGAATTTTTGGCCAAAAGTGACCTCCTCTTTGAACTTGGTGACCCGCATGTTGAAGATGGGGTCGTTCTCCTCCACCTTGTGGCCGCTCGTCTCGGTAGGCTTGCCTACAGTGGTCACGTCGGCGGGGAAGGTCAACTCCGTCGGCAGTGGGCCGCCTTCTTTCAGGAACTGGGAGTAAATGGACCAGCCCTTAGGAACGGTGGCCTTGAAGTTTACCTGGTACTCGTTTTCGCCGGTTTTCTGCAATTCGCCGGCCCAGCCAATTGGGTTTTCGATGCCCCTTCCTCCGGAGATGGCGGATTCTGGCATGGGCTGTATTGTTGGTGGTGCAATGGCTATGTTCCCCTGTTCGCCGGGCTTTGTGGTTGGAGCTTCGGTAGTAGCCGTGGTTTTGCCGCCATTTGTGGCTGGGGCCGTCGTTGGCTGTTCCGTAGGCTTTGTGGTTGGCTTCAATTGGAAGGAAAAATCAACTTCAGTGGGCGGCAGGCAACGTTCGTTGTTGCAGGTCATGAACTCCAGGTAGCCGAGTATGGGCTTGGAGATGTCGGTCACCTTTACTTTTTGGGTGAACGTGACCTTCTCGGAGAACTTAATCACCTTCATGTTGTCGAACAACGGGTCGTTCATCTCCTTGCGGTGGCTGGAGCTTTCCGTGTTCTTGCCCACGAGGGAATAGTGGCTGCCCTTGTCATAGGTGAAGCTCGTTTTTATCGGCCCATCGTCGCTTTCGAGGTATTGCGAATAGACGTACCAGCCTTCGTCAATGGTGGCCGTGAAGCTTAGGTTGAACTCTGTGTCGGATAGCTGCTTCGAAGCAAAGCTCCATTTAACAGGGTTGTATATTTGGCCGAAGGCCACTGCCGAAAACACGAACAGCAGTGAAAGTGTCCAGAACTTTCTCATGTCTTAATATTTGAAAATAGGCGGGACAGCCGCCCTATGTGGGTGTTGTGAAAAAAGTCTGCAAAAGTAGCGATGATGAGTTGTTAAATTGTCTTGATTGTTATGATTGTTGTGATTTACGTCACAAGGCCAACAATTAAGCTAAACAATCAAGCAATATCAGCAATCACTTCAGGTCGAAGCGAAATGGCACATCGCTCGGCGGAAGGCAACGCTCGTGGTCGCAGGTCATGAACTCCACGCTGCCCTTGAAGGTGGTGGGGCCATTGATTTTGACCCGCTGTGTGAAGGTCGGCTTGCCCTTGAACTTGATGATGTTCATGCCGAAAAGGTCGTCGTACCCTTCTACCTTTTGGCCAGCCTCTACGTTCTTGCCGTCCAGTTTCACGGCGGCGTTGTCTTCGTAGGTGAAGGTCGTGCGGATGGGGCCTTCATCGCTTTCGAGGTATTGCGAATAGACATACCAACCATCGGAGATATTGGCGGTGAAGATGAGGTCGTAAGTGTTGTCGGCTACTTTCTTGGCCTCATACGACCATTTAACTGGGTTTTGCTGCGCAATAGCGGCACTTGCCATGAAAAGGGCCATTGCAAAAAAGGCGATTTTTTTCATTGTGAACAGTTTGATTGTCAGTTGCGTAGGCAAAAATAATGCGCCAAAACTCTCCAAGTTTTGGCGCATAGCAACGATAATGTTTCCTTAACGGAAAAGGTTAAAAACAGTTTGCAGTTCGTCAGTTTGCAGTCAGTCTTGAAGTCTTGCAGTCCATAAGTCCGAAGCCGGGAAAGACTAAACAATTGCGAACTGACTGCCAACTGCCAACTGACAAACTGCAAACTATCTCAAAACCACCCATTCCCCCAGCCACGGAACGGCCAAGGGATGCCCGCCAATACCAATAGCAAGGCAATTAAATAGAATATGAAAATGGTCTTGTGCTTTTTCGCATCGTCGGTCGTTTTTTTCGATTTGGCGTGGCCGATGGTCACGAAGACAATGGCGATGAGCATCATTGTGGTGTGCTCCACGCTGAAGAAGCGGAACATGGCGTCCTTCATCTGCGAGAAGTCCACACGGCCGCTCATGCTGAACAGCGCCAAGCCCAGCAGCAACTGGATGTGCATAGAAATCATGGCGAAGAGGTTGGTCTTGCGGTCGCTTTCCGAGTAGCCTACATTCGAGCGCCATTTCATCAATGACTTGAAGATGGCAGCAAGCAAGAGGATGAGTACTATCCAGCGTAGGCCGGAGTGGGCATGTATGAGTCCGTTTAACATAGGTTGATAATTTTCAAGTTATGAGTTTCGAGTTGGGCAGCGGCCCTTTGTGGCAAAGGTATAATTAGGTGGACAATCCGATGGAATTACTTCATCCTATGATGTTTGTTGGGGTGCTAATTGTTTAGGGGTTGTTGCCACCAAATCCTGTAATCATAAATCCGAAATCGAATCACACTTTTTCAAACAGCCACCAAAATGGCTTGTCCTTTTTCGTGACCTTGTAGTTGCTCTCGATGTACTTGCGCACGTGGGCCATTGCCTCTTCCACGTCGTCGGTGAGCAGTACGAGCTTTAGGTCGTCTGGCGAAATGGTCTTCTGCGTTTCCATGAAATGGAGGTAGTCCATCAGCGGCTGGAAATAGCTTTTGCCAATCAACACGACGGGGAAATTGTGCATCACCTTGGTTTGCACCAAGGTCAGCGTCTCGAACATTTCATCCATTGTGCCCCAACCGCCCGGCAGAATGATGAAGCCATAACTGTACTTCAGCAGCAGCACCTTGCGCACGAAGAAGTAGCGGATGTTCACCCATTTGTGCATATACGGGTTGGGGTGCTGCTCAAAGGGTAGTACGATATTGCACCCCACCGACTTGCCACCTGCTTCAAATGCCCCTTTGTTGGCGGCCTCCATGATGCCGGGGCCGCCCCCTGTCATCGTAGTGAAGCCCATTTTGGCAATGGCCCTTCCTACTTCCTCGGCTTTTTCAAAATACTCATGTCCGTCCTTGAAGCGGGCCGAACCGAAGACGGTTATGCAAGGCCCCACGAAGTGCAGCGCCCTGAAGCCCTTGATGAACTCCCAGAACACTTTTAGCGCAAATCCCAATTCATAATGGCGGCTTTTCGGGCCATCGAGGTAAAGGATTTCGCCCTTTTTCAATAATGGAAGTGCTTTTACCGACTTGTCTTGCATATAGCTATCATATTTTGGTTAATGGCTCGAAGATAACAACCCTCAACGTGGTCTGAAATAGAAGCCTATCAATCCAATGCGATTTTAATGGCGCTGTTCCCAATCCTAAGGCAGTAGATGCCTGTTGGTAGATTGCCAACTTCCACTTTGAAATCAACCACGCCGGATGCCAAAAAGCCCGTTAGGGCCAAGCGGCCTAATGCATCCGTCAAATGCCATTGGACGGCATCAAGCGACGGCTCCGCCAATTCGACATTGAAGTATCCATTGGCTACTGGGTTGGGGTAGATATTGGGCTTTGAAGCAACAGGAGCTTCAGGAATGGAAGAAATGATTTCGGCGCAAGCGTGGTCATTGCTTTTGTCAAAATCGGGTTCATCGTTCGGCCCTGATGTCCAGAAGCAGACCTCAGCGGGGACAGATTTCCGATAAATGGACCTAATATCCACAAACTCTACCCAAGTAGATTCGCCCGGTGCCAAGTTTAACCCTTCATACAGTTTGGTATCAATTTCCGTAATTGGACAAATGCTGAAAACATTGTCAGCTTTGAAACGATGATTCACCCATACTTTTTCGAGCATGGCACTGCCGTGGTTGGTAATATTCAGCCTGAAATTGCCGCCTGAAATATTGTAAAGCGTGTAAGGCTCGAAATCAATGGGCACCGCTTCAATGGTAGGTTGTGTTAAGGTAGTAGCTTCGATGATGCCAGCGTCGGGAGTCGGTGTGGCAAGTGTAGATGTCAAGGGTACAATCCTCGCCCATGCATGTTCGACATCTGTCCAAGGGTAGTATTCTGGTGCTCCGGGCAAACTGTTTGGTCCAGAGCCATCCGAGCCGCCGATAATAGCCTTGCTACCGCCTATCGCCATTTCCCTTGGAATTAACAGGTTTGCTATAACGCCCAGGTCTTGTGCTGCATTTCCATCGAAATCCGTTTTGTAAAAGCGGGTTCCATTTTCAAGTCTTTTCAGAAAACAAAGCCCATCGGGAGCCAGCTTGAAATCAACGATATGGCCAGGCTGGGTCGTTAGGTGCTCAGGTTGCAAATTCGTCCTTGTCCGCAAAAGGTCGCCATGATACTTGTCCATCAGGTAGATCCAACCGTCGGCCTTTGCAACCAAATCATCCAAATAAATATCGGGCAAGGACAACACAGAATCAGGCGTATAGGTGACTGCTCCCCCACTTGCCAAGTGCTGCGTCCAAAAGCTAAGGGTAGGGAAGCCCAAGCCAAGCAGGTTTTCAGTGCCGGGCACGAGGATTATCTTGTAGGGCATTGGGTCGCTGCCCGATTGATAATCGAACAGTGTCGTTTGCCAAATCGTCGCACCCGTCTCGACGTCTATTTTCCATAGTTCATTGTCTACCAACCCGATGAGGTTGCCATCTGGTGTGATTTGCCAGTTGCGGGGTGGCGCCGCCCAAGTTTGAGGCGTATTCGTTATTTCCCACACCACTTCGCCCGCAGCATTGTAGCGCCGAACCGTGCTGATGTCGTATGAGACATCACAGAGCGTGGACTCAAAAGCGAACAAAAAATCGCCATTCGGTAACGACATCAACTGATTGACGTAATGTGTTTCGGCAGGTGCCAGTTCTGGAAAGAAAACGGATAAGACCTCACCTTCATCGTTAAAGCTGGCTATGAAGATGGAATCATAAATATACCACCCATATTGGGCCCAAGTTGTTCCAGCAGCCAACCAGCGGTCGTCGCCGACTGCAGCGACATGTGTGGTTCGGGTTTCGTTGCCGAAACGAAGGGTACGGTCATTTACTTGTGCTTGGAAATTTTGGGTCAATGCGCCTATGGCGAGTGCTATCAGTATGAATCTTTTCATGGTTTTAAGACTTCGTTGAGATTAGTTGATATTAAGAAATTAGGGCATCCAGCCTTGATTTTCAACGAATTGCAATAATTTCTCAATTTCAATTAATAAATGTGGTTTAGAAAAAACTCGGATGCGGTATCGCCTTTATACAGATAGTAATAGATGATGGAATGGTTGGGTATTTGTTGATTTTTCGAGTAACTGTGGCAAAGAACCGTTTCAATTTACGTGCGGTGCCAAATGCCTAAAAACAGAACAGCCCATTGAAAGCATGTCCAATGGGCTGTTCTGTTTTTAAATGGAAAAATCAAGCGGCAGTTCCGTCAGCAATACCTTCCGAAGCCAGTGGCGAAACGCCATTGGCTGAGCTTTCTGCTGGCACCGACAGCGTTCCATTGTGGTGTGCCTTCTCATCCGGCCAAGCATATGGCCTTGGGCCGATGAGGCGCTCCACGTCCGATTTGTGCAGCACCTCCTTTTCGAGCAACTGCTTTGCAAGTGATTCCAGCGCTCCACGATTGTCGAGCAATAGCTGCTTGGCCCTTGCAAACTGGGTAGTTACCATATTGCGAACCTCGGCATCAATCATGCTGGCGGTGTCTTCAGAATACGGGCGGGAGAAGCTTTCATTCTGCATCCCGTAAAACGAAACTTGGCCAACCTTCTGGTTCATGCCGAAAACAGCGACCATGCTGTATGCCATCTTGGTCACTTGGTCGAGGTCGTTTTGTGCACCAGTGCTGATTTTGTTGAAGGTAATCTCCTCGGCGGCACGGCCCCCAAAGGTCATGCACATGCGGTCGAGCAGTGCCTCGGTGCGGGTGATGTACTCGTCCTTGGGCAGGTATTGGGCGTAGCCCAAAGTGCCAATGCCACGGGGCACGATGGTCACTTTCACCAGCGGCATGGCGTGTTCCAAATACCAGCCGCATACGGCGTGGCCTGCTTCATGGTAGGCGATGATTTCTTTTTCTTCCGGTGAAATGAGCTTGTTCTTCTTCTCCAAGCCGCCGATGACCCGGTCAAGGGCGTAGTTGAAGTCGTCCATGTCCACTTCCTCCTTGTTGCGGCGGGCCGCAATGAGCGCCGCCTCGTTGCAGACGTTGGCTATCTCTGCACCTGCGAAGCCCGGCGTCATTTCCGCCAAAGCGAATGGCGTTACGGTCTCGCCAATCTTGATGTTTTTCAAGTGGACGGAGAAAATGGCCTCACGCCCTTTCAGGTCAGGCCGGTCAATAGCAATCTGGCGGTCGAAGCGGCCGGGGCGCATCAGTGCCGAGTCGAGCACATCGGGGCGGTTGGTGGCGGCCATGAGGATGACGCCCTTGTCGGTTGGGAAGCCATCCATTTCCACGAGGAGTTGGTTGAGGGTGTTCTCCCGCTCGTCGTTGCCGCCCTGCATGGTGTTGCGGCCACGGGCACGGCCTATGGCGTCAATTTCATCAATAAAAACAATGCAAGGTGCCTTCTCCCGCGCTTGGCGGAAAAGGTCACGCACCCGTGAGGCACCCACGCCCACGAACATTTCGACGAAGTCGGAGCCAGAAATGGAAAAGAACGGAACGCCAGCCTCGCCAGCCACAGCCTTTGCGAGCAGCGTCTTGCCGGTGCCTGGAGGGCCGATGAGCAGCACGCCCTTTGGTATTTTACCACCGAGGGCGGTATATTTTTTCGGGTTTTTCAAAAAGTCAACGACCTCCATGACCTCCTCCTTGGCCTCGTCCAAGCCCGCCACATCGGCGAAGTTGATGTTCACCTTGGAGTTTTGGTCGAACAGCGTGGCCTTCGATTTTCCGATATTGAAAATCTGCGCACCTGGGCCACCGGGGCCGCCGCCTACCCGCCGCATGATGAAAATCCAAATCAGCACCAGCAGGGCCAATGGCAACAGGAGGCTGATGATGGGCGAGAGCCAGTTGGCTTTTTCGATATAAGCGACTGTAACCTGACGGTCGGCTGGAAGCGTGGCGTTCAGGGCGTCTATCTTGTTGGCGAAGTTCTCCGATGGGCCAGTGTCGAAGGTGTAATGAGGGCGCTTGTTGGCAAAAGAGCTTTTAGAGGCGTCCTTGTACTTTTCCTTTTTGTTCTTGATGGCGTCGTCGGTCAGATAGACCTGTGCGTACTTCTCGTTCACCACTTCCAGTTTTGCCACGTCACCCTCCTTTGCCATGCCGGCAAATTTCTCGAAGGTGATAGGCTCGCTCGTGCTGCTGGTGATGGGCAGGAAGTTCAGGCCTATGAAGAACAGGGCCAGCACCCCATATATCCAATAGGGGTTGAATTTTGTGCCGTTTTTATTTTCTTGGTTGTTTTCCATCTATTTATAAAAAAGCAGGTTGTAATGTGAAGCCTGCTTTGTTTGGTTCATATTTCTTTGCTCAAAACAAGTCAGTCAATGCTCTGTTCAGTCAGCCCCTATTTCATGGCTTGTTTTCCGATTGTCGGAAAGATTTCAACGACGACTACCTTATTGCGCCCTTCGTATCTCATTTCTCAAAAGTTCTCGTACTCCGTGAACTTTGCGTCGCTCCAAAGATTTTCAATGTCGTAGAACTCCCTCGTTTCTCGGTAGAACACATGAACGACCGTGTTGAAATAGTCCATGCAAATCCAGCGGGAGTTCTGGATGCCTTCAATGTGGAGGGGTTTTTGGTCGAGTTCTTCCTTCAGCCGCTTGTGGATGTTGCCGGCAATAGCTTTTACCTGTGTGGTGGAATCGCCCTCGCAGATGATGAAGAAATCCGTTGGGGCATCATCCAGTTTTCGGAGGTCAAGTTTAACGATGTTTTTTCCTTTGATGTCCTGTATGCTGTCAACGATAAGGTCGTTGAGCATATCGGTGGAGGAGAGGGTTGGCTTCAGAACTGCTTGTGCGCTCAAATCAAGAATTGTTTACTTTTGAACCTTCGGCTGCTGCATGCCGAGGCATTTTCGAATAAAACACCCAAGCCAGCTACTCAGGTCAGTGTTTGTTGCCTTGGTGCAGTCCAGCCCACACCTTAGTTTCAAAGCCTAAAAGTACGAACTTTATTTCGATTGAGAAGACTTAACACCTTATTTGTCGGGCATCCCCTTTTGGAACTGCCGGAGGTGGACAGCACCAACAGCTATGCCCAAGCGCTTTTATCAAAAAGCAATCCATCCGAAGGAACTGTCATTTCGACCTACTGCCAAACGGCGGGCAGGGGACAAATTGGCAGTCGTTGGGAGTCGGAACCAGACAAAAACATCAGTCTGAGTGCGATCTTCTACCCCAATTTCTTGGAAGCGAGAGACCAATTTCAGCTCAACCAGTGCATTTCGCTGGCCGTTTTCGATTTAGTGAAAAACTGCCTGCCCGACCACCCCGTTTCCATCAAATGGCCCAACGATATTTACGTTGGAGGCCGCAAAATTGCGGGAATTTTGATTCAAAACTCCCTCATCAACACCCAAATACGCTCCACGGTTGCAGGCATCGGAATAAATGTGAACCAAGCCACCTTCCTCACCAACCCGCCGAACCCCACATCACTGCTCCTCGAAACGGGGCGAGAACATCCACTCCCCGACCTCGTTCCACAGCTTTGCGGTCACTTGGAGGCCCGCTACCTACAACTAAAAGCGGGGAAAATAGTTCCTTTGCAGCACGACTACCTCCGCCACCTTTACCGCTTCGGCCAGTTGGCCAGCTATCGGCGAACCAACGGCCAAACCTTCCAAGGCATCATCCAAGGAATTGATGAAATGGGGCGATTGAAAGTGGAGGTGGGCGGCAATGTAGAGTGCTTTGACTTAAAAGAAATAAGGTTTTTCTGAATTGTTGGATTGCTAAATTGTTGAATTGTTGTTCCTTCCTCCAACAATCACAACAATTCAACAATAAAACAATCATCCATGCAAGTCCACATCCTCACCATTGGCGACGAATTGCTCATCGGGCAAATCATTGACACCAACTCGGCCAAGATGGCCCAGATGCTCCTTGAAATCGGGGCGAAAGTGACGGGCCGAACAGCGGTCGGTGACGAACACGAGGCCATCATTGGTGCGTTGCAACGGGCCACCGAACGGGCCGACATCGTTCTCGTGACGGGCGGCCTCGGCCCAACTAAGGACGATGTTACGAAGAAGGCCATCGCCGATTTCTATGGTGTCGGATTCGTGTTCGACCAGCCGACGATGGATCGGCTGAACACGATTTATGAGCGAATTGGAAAACCTATCACCGAGGCCGTTCGCACCCAGTGCCTCATGCCGCAGAACGCAACTGTGCTGACCAACAAGATGGGCACTGCCCCCGGCATGTGGTTCGACGAGGGCGGAAAGGTGGTAGCCTCTATGCCAGGTGTTCCTTTTGAGATGGAATACCTCATGCAGCACGAGGTGATGCCGAGGTTGCAGCATAGATTCAAAGCGCTGCCCACTGCCCACCGAACCTTGCTCACCTGCGGTGAAGGAGAGTCCACCATTGCGGAGCACCTGAAAGATTTCGAGGAAAACCTGCCGCCGCAGATGAAACTGGCCTACCTGCCCGCCATCGCAAGGGTGCGCCTGCGCTTGACCGTGAGCGATGCAAACCCTGTTTTCGTTGAAAAAATATTGGACGAAAAATTCAGGGAAATGGAAGGGCTGTTGCCACCGAAGTTAGTGGCGGGCTACGCTGACGAAACCTTGGAGAGCGTGATTGGCCGCATTTTGAAGGAAAAAAAACTGACCCTGTCCACTGCCGAGAGCTGTACAGGTGGTTATTTGGCGCACCTCATCACTTCCGTGCCGGGGTCATCGGCCTATTTCATGGGCAGTGTGGTTTCCTATGCCAATTCCGTGAAAATGAACCAGTTGGGAGTGGCTGCCAGCACTTTGGAGCAGCATGGCGCCGTCAGCGAGCAGACCGTGCGGGAAATGGTGGCTGGGGCCATCCGTTTGCTCGGCACCGACATCGCCATTGCCAGCAGCGGCATCGCCGGGCCGGATGGCGGCACGCCGGAAAAACCCGTTGGTACGGTCTGGCTGGCGGTAGGGAACGAGGAGCGCATCGTCACCAAGAAATTGCAACTGACCAAAAATCGCTTGCTGAACATCCAGTACTCGGGGTACTATGGGCTGAATTTGCTGAGGTTGTTTTTGGGTGAGGAGCAATAAGGTTTATCGAAAGGAATGGATGCGCGCTGCCAAGGTGGGAGGAAACAATTGATGCGCAAACAGCTTCGCTACGCCCAGTTTTTTCCATGAAACAATTTTTTCACCAGCACCGCAAACCCCATCACCGTCCAGAACGAGAACATGGCGTAGATGAGGCCGGGCTTCACGAGGTCTTCGTTGTGGAGCAGCACGCTGCCGACCACGATGGCAAGGCTGACGTTTTCCAAGCCAACCTCTATGCCGATGGTCATGCTGTCCTGGTTGTTGATTCTAAGTAGTTTGGTAGCCAAAAAACCAAAAAGCAGGGCCGTAGCATTAATGGCCAATAGCACGGGCAGCAAGGTCGTAAATTCCTCCCGGCTGATTTCCGTGCCGCCCTGCTCCTTGCTGGCGAAGAATTTTATCAGGTAAACAATGGCCAGCAGCACCACTGAAACGTATTTCAGGATTTTTTCGGCGGTGATGGATGGTCGCTCGTAGCGCCAACGCAGGGCCATGCCGACCAGCACGGGCAGTATCATCACGATGAAAATATTGGCGATGGTGTCCCAAACAGGTAGTTCCACGATTACAGTATCACCGAAATAGTATCGGTGCGCCCAATTGGTGAAAATGGGCACGGTGACCACGGCAATGAAACTGGCGATGGTCGTAAGGGCAATGGTGAGGGGCACATTGCCCGAAAACCAGTAGGTGATGAGGTTGGACGTAGTACCACCCGGACAAATCAGCAGGATGAACACACCTAATTGGAAAGTAATGGATAGCCCCATTAAGTTGGCTACCGACACCCCGATGAACGGGAAAACGATCATTTTCAGGAATAGCCCGATGATGGTGATGCGGGGGTTCTGAACGATGTACCGGAAATCCCCTGTGGTCAATGAAAGGCCGACACTTAGCATAATCATCGCCAGCACGGCCTGTAAGAATGTCTCAACGCTTATAAGTTCTTGCAAGGTCCTTAGTGATTGTCAGCAGCAGGTGAATGATGTAGAAGAATTAAAAACATCTCCTTATTTTCGCCCCAACCCACTGTACATTGTTCCCGTGAAACTCCAAAGGTAGAAAGGATTTCAAAAGTTGATGAACAAACCATGAGGACTCTTGTCAACAAGCTATTTTCAAGATATTTGGAGCACCGGATGGAGGCCAACCGCCGCTTCATGGCCTCGCCGCACGAGACGCAGCAGCGGGTGCTGATGGGCTTGGTGCAGGCCCACACCGACACTACCTGGGGCCGAATGCACAATTTTTCCAGCATCAAATCCCCTTCCGACTTTGCCCGCCAAGTGCCCGTACAGACCTACCTCAGCCTTAAACCCTATATCGAACGCATGATGCGGGGCGAGACGGACGTGCTCTGCGCCGGTTTCGTGGAATGGTTCGCCAAGTCGAGCGGCACCACCGGGGCAGTGAGCAAGTACCTGCCAGTGACCGAAGAGAGCCTGATGGACAACCATGTGAAGGGCGGCTGGGACACCCTGGCCTTCCTTTACGACAACAACCCGGAAAGCAACGTCTTTGCCCATAAAAATATCGTGATGGGGGGCACTTATTACCCCGACGAAAACTATCCCGCCGTCACTATCGGCGACATATCCGCCCTGCTGTTGCGGCAGATGCCACTCGTAGGCCGGATGTTCTACGTGCCGGGGCCGGAAATCGCGACTATGCGCAACTGGGAAGAAAAAATCGGAATCATGGCCGATATGCTGAAAGAAGAGGACATCTCGATGATTGGCGGGGTGCCCACCTGGACCAATATCTTCCTGCAAAAAGTGCTCGACGTTTCTGGCAAGTCCTGCATCTTCGACGTGTGGCCCAACCTCGAAACCTATATCCACGGAGGCGTCAACTTCGAGCCGCACCGCAAGCAGTTCGAGCATTATTTTGGTTCCAAAAAATTCTACTACCAAGAGATTTACAACGCCTCGGAAGGCTATTTTTCCATCCAAAACGACTTGCAAGACAGCAGCATGCTGCTTATGTTGGACAGTGACATCTACTTCGAGTTCCTGCCGAAGTCGGAATGGGGAGCCGAAAGGCCGAGGGCCATTCCATTGTACGAGGTAGCGTTGGGTCAGGACTACGCCATCGTCATCACCACCAATGGCGGGCTTTGGCGCTACGTCCTCGGCGACACGGTGCAGTTCACTTCACTGAACCCCTACAAAATCAAGGTCAGCGGGCGCACGAGCCTCTATGTGAACGCCTTCGGTGAAGACGTCATCCTCTCCAACACCGATAGGGCCATTACGCTTACCTGCCAAGAGTTGGATGCCATCATGAGCGATTACACCATGGCCCCCGTTTATTTTGAACAAGGTAAAAAAGGTGGCCATGAATGGATTGTTGAATTCGAGAAAGCACCCCATTGCATTGATACCTTTGCGGAGCAACTCGATAGGAACCTGCAAAAAGTGAATTCCAACTACGAACAGAAGCGCTACAACTCCCTTGCGCTTGACCGCCTGCGGCTGCACACCGTGCCCAAGGGTACGTTCAGCGATTGGCTGAAAACCAAGGGCAAGTATGGTGGCCAGCACAAGGTGCCCAGGCTCTCGAACAACCGGAACTATGTGGAAGAAATTTTAGCGTTCACCCGCATTTATGCTTAAAAAAAGAAGTGATGAGTTTAACCGAAGATAGCTCCAATCAATTGATTATCAATGACTTTGAACTTCAGTCGCCAGAGGCCGATGCACCCTCTGAGGAGGCGCTTTTTCAGATGCTTTGCGACCGCATCTCATGGATGATAGAGCACAACATGGAGTACCTGCTGAGCCTGCTCTACCGCAATGACGTGCTGGAACATAAAATCCTCGACGCCCTGTCGCCCGGCAACCCTGACCCCGCCAATGTGGCTCTCGCCAAGCTCGTCATGGAGCGCCAACACCAACGCCTTGCCACCAAAAAGCAGTACGGCAGTCAACGCTCCGAGGAAGTGGACGAGGATTTGAGGTGGTGAGAGTGAGTCTCCAGTTTCCAGTTTCGAGTTGGGCCGTGTGTGGTTCGAAGGTTGGGGTATTTGCAAAAGATGATTGCATTCGAAATTGATGAACAGAATTTGTCAACAGCCTACTACGCCAATCGTTGGAAAAATGGCAAGCCATTGAACATTTTCGCTCGGTTTTTTGAAAAATTCAGCCAACCCGACCATTTTTGTTGAAAAAAATGAAAATGAGGCAATATCCCCGTGCCCCAGCTTTTTACATAATCCTTGGTACTTTTTAACGCAAGTTACGGATAACTCAACCTAAATCTCTTTTTCGGCGGCGAAGCCGCCGAAAAAGAGATTTAAACGGTGTTTTTTCGGGCCGCCGGCCCGAAAAAACACCGTTTTGAACGGAGGCTATGGTGCTCCGCAACTTGATTTTTTACTTCAAGAAAATGAACGGAATAGACAAGACCGATAAGCTCATCCTTTCCATGCTGATGACCGATGCCGAGCAAGCCTATACGGACATTGCAAAGAAAATCGGCTATGTGTCCGGCGGCACGGTACACGTACGCATGAAAAAACTGCGTGACATGGGCATCGTGCAGGGTGCCCACCTCATTATTGACCACGAAAAACTGGGCTACGACATCTGCGCCTTCCTCGGCATCTACCTCGATAAAAGCTCGCTTTATGACGACGTTGCGGAGCAATTGAAGAACATCCCCGAAGTGGTGGAAGCCTATTATACGACGGGACTTTACAGCATCTTCGCCAAGATTTACTGCCGTGACACCAACCACCTGCGGGACGTGCTCCACGACAAAATCCAGAAGATTTCGGGCATCCAGCGCACCGAGACCTTCATCTCGCTACAAGAAAGCATCAACCGCCCGGTCGAGATTCTGGATGATGACGAAGCAACGGTTTGACAATGCTTTATCACTGAAATTAAAGGTTGGCCTCATTTTGGTGCATTCCTTGAGGTATTGGGAACGGTTCTATATGTAAAAAATGGGGCCTCCCACTCATAAAGGCTTTGCAAAAGCGTTTAACGACCATGTTGTTTCATCTAAGACCTGCCAATTTTTTCCTTTGGGCGCTCGCAGTCGCAGCCAGCGTCGTAGGTCTGTCGTTTTCTTCCCGCACTGCTATTGCTCATCCCTCACCCCTCATCCCTCATCCCTGTCAAGAAGATTCCGTACAATACCGTGGCTATCGCCTTGAACTGACCGATTTCCAAATTCTCAAGCGCACCGACGACTGGGTGAAGCTCCGCTTCAACATCGTGAACTCGGGACGTGTGGACGTGGATTTCTCCAAGAAAGGCACCGAGCACTGGGTGCAGTTCGTCTTTGACCAAACCATTTTCAGCAACAAACTGGGCGGCCTGCGGCCAAATATCCAGCAAGTGCTCTATCAAGAGGAATTCAAGCTGGCCGTTGGCAAATCGGTGCAAGGCAAGGAGTTGAAGGTGCCCGTTGTTCTGAACAAGCGGCAAGAGACGCCCCCAGCGGTCGTTGCCGAAGGCTTCGAAACCAGTCCGGGTGAGAAGCCCAAGGTTCCTGAAAACCAAGCCAGTGTGGTACTCGTGGGAAAAGGCGGCGAAGAAGACACCTCGCCACCCCAGACTGTCCCTCCTGGCATTGCTGAAGACTGCCCAGACATCTATTTTCAACGCCTGCGCATCATCGAGCAGGACGACAAGACGGCTACCATCGAGTTTACCCTTGCCAACAAGGGGTTTGGGCCGTTCCAACTTTTCGATAAGGGCAGCAAGCAGTCCGACCGTGTGCTCATAAAATCCTTCATCTCTGGCGTACCAACGCTTTCGAGGGGCGCCTTGCCATCTGGCGAGCAGGCACTGAAACCTGATGCCTCACATTCGGGAGAGCTGTTGCCCGGCGGCATCTTCACCAGCCGCATCAAAGTGGACGTGCGCAAAAAGACCCGCTACATGAAAAGCCTCATCCTCTCCCTCGACTCCGACCAGTTCAAGCTCGAATGCGACAAGACGAACAATACTGGGGCAGTGATTTTGGATTGATTTTGCTCCGCAAAAATCACCGAACTAAGGCGACGCCTCCAAATGGCCACTCCAAGTAGGCAATTTTGCAGGGTTGAAAAGGCCATTTTGAGGTGTCGCCTTTGTCCGGCCAGTTTCCTACCTTTGGCAGGTATTCTTCATCAAAACAAACTTATATGAAGCACCTGCTTGCCCTCCTTCCTTTCCTTTTTTTCGCTTGCGCAAAAAAGACTGCCGTTACTCAACTATCAAATGAGCCAGCCCCGTTCGGCCCTGTGCCGAGCCAGGCGCAGATTGACTGGCAGCGCATGGAGTACAACGCCTTCGTGCATTTCAACATGAACACTTTTACGAACATCGAATGGGGCATGGGCAGCGAGTCGCCCGCCACCTTCAACCCCAAGGCGCTCGACTGCCGCCAATGGGCGAGGGTGTGCAAGGAAGCCGGCATGAAAGGCATCATCCTCACCGCCAAGCACCACGACGGCTTCTGCCTCTGGCCCAGCAAATACACAGAGCATTCGGTGAAAAACTCGCCGTGGAAAGGCGGCAAGGGCGATGTTGTGCGGGAGCTTTCCGATGCCTGCAAGGAGTTCGGCCTCAAGTTCGGCGTCTATCTTTCGCCTTGGGACCGCAATCACCCCGACTACGGAAAGCCAGCCTACCTGACTTATTTCCGCAACCAGTTGCGGGAACTTTGACGAACTACGGCCCCATTTTCGAGGTCTGGTTCGATGGGGCAAACGGCGGCGACGGCTATTACGGCGGTGCCAATGAAAAACGGGAAGTGGACCGCCAATTCTACTACGACTGGCCGACGACGCACAAACTGGTGTACGAGCTGCAACCAAACGCCATCATCTTCAGCGATGCTGGGCCGGGCTGCCGCTGGGTGGGCAACGAAGAGGGCTTTGCCAATGAAACCAACTGGAGCGCCCTTCGCCTCAAAGAGTTCTACCCCGGCTCGCCCAACTACAAGGAGCTTACCAGCGGTCATTCCGACGGCTACGCATGGGTGCCCGCCGAGTGCGACGTAAGCATCAGGCCGGGCTGGTACTACCACCCAGAGCAGGACGACAAAGTTCATTCGTTGGAAAAACTGACCAATATCTATTGCAACTCCGTGGGTCGAAACGGCCTGCTACTGCTCAACCTGCCCGTGGATACCCGTGGCCTCGTGCATGAAAACGACGTGGCCCGTTTGAAGGAGCTTCGCAAAGTGCTAGACCGGGACTTCGCCACCAATTTTGCCGCAGGCAAAAAAGCAGCTGCCAGCAATGAGCGGGGGCTGAAATTTGAGGCGAAAAACAGCCTCGACGCAAATCCAGAAAGTTATTGGGCTACCGCTGACGGCACAAAATCCGCTACACTGGAAATTGATTTAGGCGGAAAGAAAAGCATCAGCCGCCTCGTGTTGCAAGAATACATCCGATTGGGGCAACGGGTGACGGGCTTCAAGGCATTTGCGCAGCAAAATGGGAAGTGGGTGCCCATTGCCGAAGGCACCACGATAGGCTACAAACGCATTTTGCGCTTCGCAAAAACGGATGCGGAAAAAATCAGAATCGAATTTGAAGGAAAGGCGGCGCAGTGTATCAGCGAGGTTGGGGTGTATTGATTGTTGAAATTGCTGGATTGTTTGATTGTTGCACGTAGGCCGACAACAATCAAACAATTTCAACAATCAAGCAATCAATTAAACTTCTTAAAAATCAACGACCCGTTGTGCCCACCGAAACCGAAGGTATTGCTCAGGATGGCCCTAACTTCCCGCTCCTGCGGCTGGTTGAAGGTCAGGTTGATACGTGGGTCAAGTTCTGGGTCGTCGGTGAAGTGGTTGATGGTCGGCGGTATGAACTGGTGCTGAATGGCCAAAATCCCTGCGATGGCCTCGATGGCCCCGGCAGCACCCAGCAAGTGGCCCGTCATGGACTTCGTGGAGCTGACGTTCAGCTTGAAGATATTGTCACCGAACACTTTTTGGATGGCCCTCACTTCTGCCACGTCACCGAGCGGCGTGGAAGTGCCATGTACGTTGATGTAATCAATCTCGTCGGCGTTCATTTGAGCATCGGCGAGAGCGGCCTTCATCACATTGGCAGCGCCAAGGCCCTCTGGGTGTGGGGCGGTGATGTGGTAGGCGTCGGCAGTTGCGCCAGCCCCCACCAGCTCGCAGATGATATTGGCGCCACGGCGCTTGGCGTGCTCCAGCTCTTCGAGCACGAGCATGCCCGCACCTTCGCCCAGCACGAAGCCGTCCCGGTCGAGGTCGAACGGGCGGGAGGCCGTGGCGGGGTCGTCGTTGCGGGTGGATAGCGCCTTCATGGCGCCAAAGCCACCGACTGCCACCTTGATGATGGTTGCCTCTGCACCGCCCGCCACGATGACGTCGTTGCGGCCAAGTCGGATGCTATCGAAAGCGACCATGATGCCGTGCGACGATGATGCACAGGCCGACACCGTGGAGTAGTTGATGCCCCGGAAGCCGTATTTCATGGAAACGTGACCGGAGGCGATGTCAATAATCATCTTTGGGATGAGGAAGGGGTTGTAGCGGGGAATGCCGTTGCCGGTGATGAACTCCTCCACTTCTTTCTCCAGCGTGGCCATGCCACCGATGCCAGAGGAGATGATGACGCCCACCCTGTCCACGTCCAGCTTTTCGGGGTCGAGGCCCGCATGGGCGATGGCCTCGTCGGCAGCGACCATGGCGTAGATGGTGAAATTATCGAGCTTGCGCACATCTTTTTTATCAATGAACTCTTCTGGATTGAAGTTCTTGACCTCGCAGGCGAACTGCGTCTTGAAATGGGTGGTATCAAAGCGGGTGATGGGGCCAGCGCCGCTGATGCCTTTTTTCAAGCCTTCGAGATATGCTGGAATGTTGTTGCCGATGGGGGTGAGTGCCCCTATACCAGTGATGACGACTCTTCTCATGGTTGGTAGGTTAGGTTGTGGATAAGTAGGTATTGGGAATTAGGTATTCGGTATTGTGTTGACAATCAATTGCTTGCGCAACAAATAATTTAACCTGATTCACGGACGTACTTAACGCTAAACGTTTGCGGTTATCGGGCAAAATGCCTGTCAACCCCAATTGCGTAGCATCTTAGCCGCTTGTCAAGCGTGTTTTTTTGTGCCATAGGCTCGCAAAAACACTTTATGGATATCTTTATCAGCGGCTCTGTAGTCGGTAAAAAGATTTAAGCGGAACTATCCGCAACTCTCAGATTTGTTAAAAAAGGGAAGCCAAAAACCCATGTTCCAGGGTTTTTGGCTTCAAGTTGAAATCAGGTGGAAAAACCTTATTTCGCATTTGCTTCGATATAGGCGATGGCATCGCCAACGGTGGCAATCTTTTCAGCTTGTTCGTCTGGAATAGAGATGTCGAATTCTTTCTCCAGTTCCATGATGAGTTCAACGGTATCGAGCGAATCGGCACCGAGGTCGTTCGTGAAGCTGGCCCCAGGGGTCACTTCCGCTTCATCAACGCCCAATTTCTCTACGATGAGTGCTTTTACACGGCTTGCAATGTCAGACATATCAAACGCTGTTTAAATTGTAAAATCTAATTGAAGGCAGAGCATTGGTTAAAGTTCGATTGGCGCTTTGCCAAGGCTTGCACCCAACGGTTATGTCCCTAACTTCAAATAGGGTTTAAAAATTTGCTGCAAAGAAAGGCAAAGCCGCCGACTTAGAAAAATAATTTTTGGCACTGGGCCATTTCCCTTGCTTTGATTTAGTAGGAAAAAACGTTTAGAGGTTTGCCAAGTTCAAACCACAATGTACTTTTGGCGGCCCATTTAAATTGTCAAAAATACACTTAGTACCTGCCGGGGCACAGTTAACTCCCACAAACAGGTTGGTTGACAAAAAAAACCAATTGAAATAGCTGGATAATCAACACTTTTGCATAGTGAGAGCATCGGCTTCAAGAATACGGACCTATGATGAGCAAAGACAAGAATAGCACTAAGATAGTGGCCACAGTTGGCCCGGCCAGCAGCAACTACGAAATGTTGAAGAAGCTGGCCATAGCTGGGGTGGACATCTTCCGCCTGAACTTCTCGCACGGAAAGCACGAGGCGCACAAAGAAGTCATCAACCACATCAGGCGGGTGAACGAGGAACTTGGAACGCATGTTGGCATCCTCGCCGACCTGCAAGGCCCCAAGTTGCGGGTCGGCATCATCAAGGACGAACCGCTGATGCTCGACAAGGGAGACGTCATCACCTTCGTGAACACCCCTTGCGAAGGCACCAAAGAGGCCATCTACATGAGCTACCAAGACTTAGCCGAAGATGTCAACCCAGGAGAGACCATCCTTGTGGATGATGGTAAAATCCAGCTAAAGGTGCTTGAAACCAACAAAAAGGACATTGTCAAGCTCGAAGTCACGCACGGCGGCCCTATCCGCTCCAACAAGGGCGTGAACCTCCCCAACACCAAGGTCAAGCTGCCCGCCCTCACTGAAAAGGACATCCGTGACCTCGATTTTATACTTACCCAGCCCGTCAATTGGATTGCGCTCTCCTTCGTGCGCAGCGCCAAGGACCTCGACGAGCTTTGGCGACGAATATCGGCAAAAGGCCACCCCGCCAAGGTCATTTCAAAAATAGAAAAGCCCGAAGCCTTGGAGAATATTGATGAAATCATCAAAAACTCCAACGGTATCATGATAGCCCGTGGCGACCTCGGCATCGAGACGCCCATCGAAGGGCTGGCAATGGTGCAGAAAAGCATTATCGCCAAGTGCATCCAGCGCAGCAGGCCCGTCATCGTAGCCACGCAGATGATGGAGTCCATGATGGAAAACCCCACGCCCACCCGCCCAGAGGTGACCGACGTAGCCAACGCCGTGCTCGATGGCTGTGATGCTGTCATGTGCTCCGGCGAAACTGCTATGGGCAAGTTCCCTGTAGAAACCATCGAAACGATGGGGCGAATCATCCATCAAGTCGAGAACAACGACTTGTACCAAATGCGCTTCCCAGAGCCATCGCCCAACTCGTCCACCTTCCACAGCGACGTGGTCTGCTACAGCGCCGTTGACGTAGCCCAGCGCATCAATGCAAAGGTCATCATGGGCGTCACCGTGTCCGGCTACACAGCCTTCAAGGTAAGCAGCCGCAGGCCCAAGCGCAAAATCTGCATCTTCTCCGGCCAAATCCACATCCTCGCCACCCTGAACCTCGTTTGGGGCGTGAAGGGCTATTACTACGACAAGTTCACCACCACCGACGAGACCATTGAGGATACCGTCAACATCCTCAAATCGGCTGGCGAAGTGGCTGTCGGCGATGTAGTGGTCAACATCGGTTCCATGCCATTGGTGAAACGACTGCGCACGAACATGCTGCGGGTGACGGTGGTGGAATGATTCGATTTCGGATTTTTGATTTCAGATTGATTGCGCACCTAAGCCTTGGTTTATACTACTCCATGCAAGTAAAAATCATCAACCAATCTTCTTTCCCGCTGCCGCAGTACGAGACCACGGGCAGCGCCGGCCTCGACCTTCGGGCGAATATATCGGAGCCAATCACCCTTGGCAGCTTGGAGCGCACGCTCGTGCCCACGGGGCTTTTCATCGAACTACCACTCGGCTACGAGGCGCAGGTTCGCCCCCGCAGCGGCCTTTCCATTAAAAAAGGCCTGACGCTCGTCAACTCGCCCGGTACCATTGACTCCGACTACCGGGGCGAAATCAAAATCATCCTCGTCAACCTCTCCAATCAACTGCAGACCGTGGAACCCGGCGAGCGCATTGCTCAGATGGTGATCGCCAAATACGAGCAAATCACATGGGCGGAAGTGGCCGTGCTTTCGGAGACGGAGCGTGGGACTGGCGGGTTTGGGAGCACGGGGGGGTAGGCAGTTATATTATTATTTTGTAAAAATTGACGGGAGAAATTCACTAAAAACCTTCCTGGATGCGGGGCATGAAAATTATTTGAACAGGTATGGGGAGGAGTGGCGGGCAATCGTGGGTAATTTTCTCAAATGAATGGTAAAAGACCAAGCCTATTTGCGTTTTCCTGGATGGGCGTTAACGGCAAGAAGTGCGACTCTTAAATTTATCAATGCCGGGCGATTCATTTTTAGAAGGTCAATAGTTGCACTGCCCTTGGGTGTCAATCCAATTATTAGCGTAAAGTCTTCACTCCATTCAAAATGAGCGGCCCATTTGTCTTCTCTTGGGTGAAAAAGTGGTGTCCCTTGCTTAGTCAATGGGTCAGTCCAAGCGATATGTTTGTGTTTGTTTTCATTGCAAAGTCCGCAAGCAAGCGCAAGGTTTTCAGGGTCGTCCGACCCTCCTGCAAAAAGGGATATGATGTGTTCAATATCAAAAATATTCGGCGAGTAAGCCTCTGGTGAGCAACAGTATTCACAGCGATAGCTTGCCCTTTCCTTGATGGTAGTGCGTTGGCTGAGAGAGATTCTACGCCTTTGCTTTGCCATAGATGTCGTTGTGCATTTGTTGTATTAACTCGTCCAAAGAGATTTTCCGAAGGGCAGCCAATTCCGCCAGCAGGTAAACCTTGTCCGTCGCTTTTTCTTCGATAAAATTGGCGATATACCTCAACTCCGCTCGTTCCTTGTCTGTAATGGTGTCATTTTGCAATTTACGGTGCAGTGTCCGGTACCGACGTGATAGTACCGGAGGGATTAGGTTTTCGAGTTTTTCAAGCACCTCTGCCTCTCTATTGTTGTGGTTGGAGGTGGCACGAACTGTCAATAGGTTCCCAACCACCTTGAAGAACCTCGTCAAGGTAGGTGTGTCCATTTTGGAGGCACCCTTGACAAATTCCTCAAAGTCCAGTTTTACTCCCTTTTGAATTTCTATGCTTTGCATGGTAGGCAATTTATTATTGCAAACTTACAAAAATCCTGACAGTTTCGCATTGTCGCTCAGCTTCCTACCTTTGCCCCGTGAGCAATCTCGACCGCATCCTCGCCCTGTACCGTGACGACAAGCGCACCCAAAAAATAGTGGAAGCGCTGCGCCAACCGTCCACCGTCCACCGTCCACCGTCCACCGTAAATCTGCATGGTTTGGCTGGTGCAATGGAAGCCTTTGTCCTGGCCGGAACCTACCTCGCCGACCCTCGCCCGCAACTGTTCATTGCCGAAGGCAAAGAGGAGGCCGCCTACCTGCAAAACGACCTGAGCGGCTTGCTGGAAAAAAAGCCCGTGCGGTTCATCCCAGACTCGTTCAAGCGGCCCATGTATTTTCAGGAACTGAACACAACGAACGTGCTCGAACGCACCGAAGCCATCAACAAAATTTCGGATTATGGATTGCGGATTGCGGATTCACACGACCCCCAATCCGCAATCCGCAATCCGCAATCCGCAATCATCCTGGTGACCTACCCAGAGGCGTTGTTTGAAAAAGTCGTTGCGCCAGCAGAATTAGAAAAGACCCGCATCGAAATACAGCCGGGGCAGAAGTTGGACGTGGATTTCACCATCGAATTGCTCGTGCAATATGGCTTCAAGCGAGAGGATTTCGTGTACGAACCCGGCCAGTTTAGCATCCGGGGCGCCATCGTGGACATTTTTTCCTACGGAAACGACTACCCATATCGCATCGAACTCTTCGACGAGGACGTGGAGAGCATCCGTACTTTCGACCCGCTCACGCAGCTTTCGGTGCAGAACATCGGGTGGGTGAGCATCGTGCCGAACATCAACACCAAGTTCAATCAATCGCAGAAGGTCTCGCTGTTGAGTGTGCTGGCACCCAATACGGTTATCTGGGTAAAGGACTTCACCATTTTGGAAGACAAGCTGCTGGACTGCTTCGAGAAGGCCGAGGAGTTTGCGAAGACCCTCCCCCTGATGGACGAGAGCGAACTGGGGGAGATTTTCAGGGACAGGGCTTTCATCCGCCCGCATGAGGTGATGGAGGATGTGAAAAAATTCTCACTTGTCAATCTCGGCTCCCACTCGCCAATCACCAGTCACCAATCACCAATCACTTTCTCCGCCAAATCCCAGCCCCCCTTCAGCAAGAACTTCCAACTGTTAGCGCAAAACCTTCAGGCCAACGTTGCGGAGCGAATAGAAAACTTCATCTTCACGGACAACCCCAAGCAGGTAGAGCGTTTCCACGCCATTTTCGAGGATATTGCGGAGCAAACAGGCAACGTGAAGTTCGAGCCGGTGATGAAGGCCATCCACGAGGGCTTCGTGGATTTGGACTTGAAAATCGCCTGCTACACCGACCACCAGATTTTCCAAAGGCACCACCACTACAAGCTGCGGCAGGGTTTCACGGCTGATAAGGCGTTGAACGTCAAAATGTTGCGGGAACTACAGCCCGGCGACTTCGTGGTGCATATTGACCACGGGGTGGGCAAGTACAGCGGCCTGGAGAAAATCACGGTGAACGGCCACACGCAGGAGTCGGTGCGCATTTTTTACAAAAACAACGATGTGCTCTACGTGGGCATCAACTCGTTGCACAAAATATCGAAGTACACCAGCAAGGACGGCACGCCGCCCGTGCTCAACAAGCTCGGCTCGGACACTTGGCAGACCCTGAAAAGCAAGGCCAAGAAGAAGGTCAAGGACATTGCGAAGGAACTCATAAAGCTCTATGCGCTCCGCAAAGCCACGCCCGGCCACGCCTTCCCGCCCGACAATTACCTGCAAGCTGAACTCGAAGCCTCGTTCATTTACGAGGACACGCCCGACCAGGAGAAGGCAACCATCGAGATGAAGGAAG
>WBZM01001362.1_pt1 | contig 24579 bp, 25 predicted proteins | sample 5204271 | NCBI WGS metagenome assembly WBZM01 (sample SAMN12344346, study PRJNA552823) | activated sludge metagenome | biome: Activated sludge suspended growth; feature: Nitrification reactor; material: Wastewater; isolation source: activated sludge from nitrification reactor of wastewater... | reverse complement strand
AGTATCACCCGAGCCGACCTTAATAGTCGTTATTGGTGCGGCGGCATTGTCGTTAAGCGCTTTGAACATATCTTCATCGGTATAATCATCACCCGCACACAGCACAAAATCGGCGGGGAACATACGTATAATGTCTTGCACCGTACGGCCTTTCGATGCCATGCTGGGCTTTACTTCGATGATGTCTTTACCCTGATGTACCGAAACAGGCGAATCTCGTAACAAAGTATGAAGTTCATGCGCTAGCTCGTTGGCACGCTTATACGCCACGGCAGGTTCGACATTTACATAGTGCCACACGGTTGCATAATCTTTATCTTCAGTCTCGGCACCTTTAGTACGTTCGGTATAATGTTCCATTTTTTTACGAATTGGTTTTTTGTATTTGGCAAAGTCTGTATGGATATGTTTCCAGCGTCGATCGTAACGTGTCCACGCCCCATGCTCGGCAACGAGCTTTATGTTTTGCAATCCAAAAAACCAGCGACGCAGCGCTGCACGCGGGCGACCGCTGACAATCACAACTGTAGTGTTTGGCTGTTCGGTCAATTGGTGCAAAATACGTAAAATACGAAACCCCGGAGTCGCAGCCAGTATAGATGGCGTTCGCAAATGATTTTTCAGCGTTCCATCATAGTCTAGTATGATCAGCTTTTGTTGGGCCCGCGCATATTGAGCCCGCAATTGGCTCGCGTGAAGAGCTGTTAGGAATTTTTGGCCCCGTGCGTGGTCTTGGCTTACCTTTTTCAGGTCGTCAATAACCGTGCTAGCCCATTGTTGCACCGTAGCATTTTTGATACGTTTTTGCATGTGCTTCAGACGTTCATTCTGTTTAGCGACAGGCATTTCGATACCTCTACGAATTGCCTCCATGATCGACCGACTATCATTGGGGTTAATCGTAATTGCTTCAGCGAGTTCGTCGATTGCACCTGCCATTTCACTCAGTATCAGCACACCCGCTCGTCGCTTTTTGGCTGCCACATATTCTTTGGCCACCAAGTTCATGCCATCACGAATTGGCGTCACTAGCATCACATCAGCTCGTGCATAGAGCGCTACAACTTCTGCAAATGGTCTGTTTTGAAACTGATAGGATATCGGCGCCCAATTGACAGTACCGTAAGTGCCGTTGATTCGACTTACTGTTTTTTCGATCTCGTCACGAAGCGAGCGATAGGCATCAACTTCGGTGCGCGACGGCACAGCAATCATGAGTAACGTAACTTTTCCGCGATATTGCGGATGTTCTTCGAGTAACAAACGAAACGCTTCGAGCCGCTCAGGAATGCCTTTAGAATAGTCGAGCCGATCTACTGAAAGAATGAGTTTTTGATGTTTGTATGACGCGTCAAGCCCTGCAAGTGCTTTTTTTGTTTCGGGCGCGCTTAGCTGAGCTCGAAATTTATCATAATCTACACCAATTGGGTAGGTAGCTATCTGCGTGGTTATGCCATTGTGGTCGATCGCGCGGCCAGAAGCAGTTGCGCCTAATAACCGTACGCAGCTACTAATAAAATGGCGGCCATAGTCATACGTATGAAAGCCGACAATATTGGCACCCAATAAGCCCGCCAAAATCTCTTTGCGCTGGGGCAGCAAACGAAAAATCTCGAAACTAGGGAAGGGAATATGGAGGAAAAATCCAACTGTAGCTGCAGGAAGCTTTACCCGAACAAGTTGTGGCAAGAGCATCAAATGATAGTCGTGTATCCATACCCGCGCTTTAGGATCGGTCACCTGCAAAATTGCCTTCAAAAATGCTTTATTAACCTTTTCGTAGGCTTTCCAGTATTCATCACGATATCGTGCGAGCGACTGAAAATAATGAAATAGTGGCCAGATTGTATCGTTTGAATACCCTTCGTAGTACAGCTCGATTTCTCGTGCAGCAAGAAATACAGGTACACAGCCACCTTCGGCAAACTTTTCAGTAATTTGGGCTTTTTCGACTTTGGTCAAATCGTCGCTCGATATACCACACCAACCTACCCATATCTGATCAGTATCTTCGAGCGATGACATAGCCGTTGCAAGCCCGCCCGAACTCGATACAAATTCAATAGCGCCGCTCTCCGATCGAACGGCGCTAATTGGCAAACGATTTGATACGATAACCTGGTTGTACAACCTCATAGAATTATCTACCAGTATAGCACATTACTAGGCTTGGGGTGGTTTAGTAGATAAACGCGCCAAATGCGCCAGGCTGTACGGTACGTTCGTTGTAATTACCTGCACGGTAGTTCCAACCCATTTCAGAAACATTGTAGCTACCATCGGCGTTAACCGAATTGACATAAGCCACATGTCCGTTGGTTACTGCTACAGCACCCGCTTGTGGCGTGGTGCCTGTCGCTTTGCCGTCGCGCTGTGCAGCACTTACCCAGCCATACCCTGCATTCCCATATACAGGCACATCTGGTCGACGCGAGTGCACATAGTCGGTGCACCACATACCATTACCTACGTAATAGCTATTCGCATTAACAGGCGCGCTGGTGTAGCCACGAGTCGTGTAGGTGCTTGCCGTAGAAGCAACCACCGCAGGTGACGACGCAACACTTGCTTGGTACTGGCCAAATCGGTCAGGAAGCTGCTCGTCGTCTTTTGGAATACGAACTTTGTCGCCCGCATTTATCGCATCGGGGCTTGATAAATTTTCGTTGGCGTTAAAAATACGTACGTAGGTAGTTTTGTTGGCGTCGGCAATAGAACTTAGTGTGTCACCTTCGGCAATCGTTACTACGATTTCTTTGGTTTCAGTCTTTTTTGTTTGATTATTATCTGTTGCGTACGTCGGCGAGGGCGCCGCAAACAAGGCAATTGCTCCCGTCAGCGCAATCGCTGTTAATTTTACATTAATTCTCATGGTTTTCCTCCTTGATTAACCCCCCACACTAAGCGTATTCTTAATATATAAGCGTGGGCACTTTGCGCCTACTTGGTTTAGTTGTGTAATAACCAAATCCAAAAAACACAAGATCCATCGTACCAAGCCGTAGTGCCTATGTCAATCATTGCGGCGCTAAATGTGTTGCAAATGACTGTATCGTATCTTTAATTTTGCAAAATTGTATTTATTACAATTGTTGCCTCACGACACTTATTTTATGCAGATTTAACAACGATTTTTGTATTGACGACGCAACCAATCGTTCACGTATACTAGGTATAGTTATGCGAGTACTGAGCCGCCAGAAGAACGTAGCTCTTTCTACTCACAAGCTTTAAAATAGAGGTACTCCTCGCACATCAGCTACTTCAAACATCTATGCTTGGCGGTTTGCGGCCGCGCCACACATTGTTTTGTAGCTCATACTCACCATGCCGCAATTCTACAAAAACATTTATCCCACCACATAGGAGAGTATGCTATGAAAGTATCAAATTTTGCTGTGACGTCTTATCGTTTTGAAGCAGGAATGTGCTTGCCGCGCCGCGTTGAACTCGACGGCATTAGCTATTATTTTACCGACCGCGGGCTAAAGCTGCAGGTAGGGACAAAAGGCCTGGGCTGCACACTAGTCGCATTTACCGATGGCGTTCGTACTTTTCACCTAAAGACCGACCGCAAAAGTGGCAGCTGGCAACTGGTAAAAGTTGTGTGATTGTGCTATAATTAAAAGATAACAATCAATGTTGGGAGGCCATAAAAAAGCCGTTTGCACCACAGAAAGGATACAATACCTTATGGCTAAAAAAGCCGACTTGCTCGAAAAGGCAAAAGAACTAAAGCTCGAAGTGAGTGAAAAAAATACCATCGCTGAAATCGAAGAAGCGATCGCAGGTGCTGAAAAGCACGAAGTACGCGAAGCGCATGTCGCCAAAGCAGGTAAGCGTAGCGAAAAAGCGCTAAAGGAAGCCGAGGAAAAGCTCGAGAAAGAAGCGCGCAAAGAATCTGGTGACACCACACCACAGTCTGAAGAAGCCGAAGCGCATGTAAAAAAGGGTCCGAAGCCGATTGCTCGTCCACGTATCGAACGTCGCGGCAAAAAGTACCAAAAAGTTGCCAAAGAGCTAGAAGACGGCAAAGTATACACACTAACCGAAGCCGTGGAATTGGCAACCAAGACCAGTCCTGTAAAATTTGATGCGAGTGTAGAAGTACATGTGCGCCTCGGTGTCGACCCGCGTCAGGCCGACCAAAACATTCGTGCTACCGTAAGCTTGCCACACGGTACGGGCAAGACTGTACGTGTAGCGGTCTTTGCACCCGAAGGCGATCACGCTGCTGCCAAAAAAGCAGGTGCTGATATCGTCGGTGACGAAGAATTCGTAAAACAGCTCGACAAAGAAGAGCTGAACTTCGATGTACTTGTTGCAACTCCTCAGTACATGCCAAAGCTTGGCAAATACGCTCGTTTGCTTGGCCCACGTGGGCTAATGCCCAACCCAAAGAGCGGTACGGTAGCAACTGATGTTGCCAAAGCTGTAACAGAAGCCAAAGCTGGTAAAGTAGAATACCGTGTCGACAAACAAGCTGTAGTACACTTGAGCATCGGCAAAGTCAGCTTTGGTGCGAAAAAACTCGAAGAAAACGCCAAAAGCTTTTTCGATAGTCTGCAGTCACAAAAACCAAGCAGCCTAAAGAACGCTTACGTAAAATCTACTTCTATCACCACGACCATGGGTCCTGGTATCAAGATAGAAAACGTTGTTAATTAAAGATAAGTCATCTTGCGCACTACATGCGTGCCCCCGCCGCACTCCTCGACCTCATACGAAGGGGAGCACGACGGGGGAAGATGACCCGAGGAGGCCTGGGTCGGTCGGTGCAGCGTATGCATCGGCTTCCAGCAAGCCCCCTCAGGCTACTTTTAGCATAAAGCTTGTGTCTATATGGACGCAAGCTTTTTTGGTGGTTTTGTGCGATAATTGTAAGCATACTGATGGAGGAACTATGCGACAATACCTAGATTTGCTGCGCGATATTAAAGACAATGGACATGAAAAAACTGACCGTACAGGGACAGGCACAATTAGCGTGTTTGGGCGGCAAGTTCGCTACGATCTGGCTGACGGATTTCCTGCGGTGACTACCAAAAAGCTGTATTTTAACAGTGTCGTACATGAGCTTTTGTGGTTTTTAAAAGGCACAGGAAATATTGAATATTTAGCGCAAAACAATGTGCACATTTGGGACGAATGGCCGTTTAAGGCGTACCTAGAGAAGAATAATCTGCCTATCCCTGAAGTAAACAGCGATGAATGGAAGTCGCAGATGAAAGAGTTTATCGCGCGTATTGCTAGCGACCATGAATTTGCCGAAAAATGGGGTGATTTGGGGCCTGTATACGGTGTGCAGTGGCGCAAGTGGCCCGATGGCAAAGGTGGATACGTTGACCAAATTGCCAAAGCGATCGATATGATACAAAATACGCCTGATAGCCGTCGAATCATCGTCAGCGCATGGAATGCCGCCGAAATTGACGAAATTGTGCAAATTGGTGGCTTACCGCCGTGTCACAGTTTGTTTCAGTTTTATGTCAACGACGGTAAATTAGACCTGCATCTGTACCAACGCAGCGCCGATACGTTCCTGGGCGTGCCATTTAACATCGCCAGCTATTCGTTACTGCTTGCTATGGTCGCGCAGGTCACAGGGCTCCAGCAGGGTGAATTTATACATACACTGGCCGACACACATATTTATAGTAACCATCTAGAACAAGTGAATGAGCAACTGAGCCGCACACCCAAAGAACTACCAAAACTATGGCTCAATCCTGCCGTCAAAAATATCGACGACTTCACCTTCGATGATATCAAGCTAGAAAACTACAACCCTGATCCGCCAATCAAAGCACCAATCGCAGTATAGAGCTACTCCTTAACGGGCTCAAACTCAACAAAATCGTAATCGTATTTATTTTTTTCATCTGCTTCGTAGTGCTCGCGAGAGGTTTCTTGCCACGCCATGCAGTCGACACGTGGGAAAAATACTGTAGCCTGCGGGAATTCGGCATCCACTTGAGTAATGTACAGTTTGTCCATATCATTGAGCGCTTGATCGTATATCTGGCCACCGCCAATTATGTATACGTTTTCGCGAGTGGCTTTTTGGTAAGCTTCGGCTAAGCTTTTTGCACCAATCACGCCATCAACTGCAAAGCCCGAGCGACTCACAACGATATTCTCGCGGCCAGGCAGCGGGCGGCCAATACTTTCATACGTTTTGCGCCCCATGATCACCGTACCACCCGTCGTAATCTCTTTAAAATGCCGCAAATCGGCAGGCAAATCTCGCTGCCACAGCAAGTCGTTGTCGGCACCAATACCGTTATTCCTATCGACTGCTACTACGATTGCCTTCATGTTTACATTCTACCATGCTACAATAGGCGTAGTTTATGGGAGTATACAGCAATACCGAAATTACGGCAGCGATTGATGATGGCACAATTGTGTGTGTGCCGTTTAATGAAAAACACGTTTCTGAAGCCAGCTTAGACTTTACGCTAGGGCATTATTTTTACAAACAAGAAGACCAGCCCGAGGCCAGCGGAGTATACAATCCGTTCGACGAAGCTGATGTTTCACGCTATTTCAAAGGCCCACTCGAGGCTATTTCGCACGAAGAATGGTGCCAAAAAAATAACGTACCGTTGTTTAATAACATTCCGAAAGACCACCCGATTATCGTATTGCAACCAGGTGAGCGCATACTGGCGCACACACATGAATTCGTCGGGATTCGCGCTCATGGTGGTGCCTGCGAAGTAAAAAGCCGCAGCAGCTGGGGGCGCAACGGCGTGGCAGTCTGTTTTGATGCAGGGTGGGTTGACCCTGGATATGTCAACCGCATTACACTGGAAATTTATAACCTAAACATGCACGAAAGCGTAGTGCTGCCTGTAGGTGAACGCGTTGGGCAGCTGATCTTTCACCGTACAGGGCCTGTAGAAGGCGGCTACGCCGAAGGTCGTGGAGGCATGAGCGGCAAATATCAGCACACCGATAACCTCGAAGAGCTGATCGCCACATGGAAGCCCGAAGACATGCTGCCGCGTGCCTACAAAGACAAGCGCATTCCTGCACCGAAAATCGATGGTCTTGCGCGCGGGATGAAATAGTGGGACTATTCATTGCGATCGAAGGTGGAGATGGTTCGGGCAAGGGTACTCAGAGCGAACTTTTGGCCAAAAACTTGCGAGCAGAAGGCTACGATGTCTACAAAATCAGCTTTCCGCGCTACGGCCATGATTCGGCCTACTATGTAGAACAATACCTAAACGGTGCGTATGGTGGCACCAATGACGTGCCTGCTGATCTGGGCGTTTTGCCCTACGCGATCGACCGCTACGCCGCAGCTAGTGACATACGCGCGCACTTAGCCAAAGAAAAATCAGTAGTAATTGCCGACCGCTACATGGCCAGTAACCTTGCACATCAAGGCGCCAAAATTGCGGATGAACCTACGCGTCGAACATTTTATGTGCGCACCAAAACAACCGAATACGACGTGCTAGGAATCCCACGCCCCGATAAAAACATCGTGCTAGTTGTGCCGACTAACCTAATGCAAGCAAATGTCGACAAAAAAGCTACTCGTAGTTATACCGAAAAAAAGCGCGACATTCACGAAGCCGACGCTGATCATTTGGAAAAAGCCAAGGGGAATTTCGAGGAATTATGCGTACTGTACCCAGACGAATTCACTGCAATTGCCTGCACTGAAAATGGAGCAATGCGGTCAATTGAAGAAATTCAGGAAAAAATTCTCCAGACCCTGCAAATTAGCCTTTAGTACTATGACGTGCTAGGAATAAAACACTTATAGTTGGATGAAAGATATTTTTCTCTTGAAGTGCAGGTAGGATTTCTGCTCTAAATGCCTCTGTCGCTTCTTCGGGAACGCCGTCTCCCCAATGCAAGTTACTTAAAATCCTTAGTGCCTTCCTCTCTTCGGCATTCAGCTGTTCGTCATCGCTCATCACAAAACCAGATTCACGTGATTTAACATCTAAAAGTTGGTCATCTCCATAACGAATCGTAAAACCATCAGTTTTTGTAGTAACTACAGAAGCAAGGGCATTACCTACCTCAATAGGCCTCTGAAATTTCCCCCGTATTCTCTGCTTAGAGCTTTCTTCAGTCACTTGGTCGAGGTCGATGAGATTGCCAAAGGCGTGTCGAGCCAAGTCTCCCGCAACAGTGCGAGGAGGATTACCTGCTTCTAATAATGTCACAAGCTCCAAGCTCGAAAAGTGTGTTTCTGTGGCAAAGCGCCTAATTCTTTCCTCGACATCAGTAGATGCTACAGAGGCAATTCGGAATGCTTCATATGCCACCGTGGAATGTGATCTATCTGTATTCTGTGAATTACACTTAATATGACGCAAACGCAAACTTACATTGCGATCAGTAATATCTTGGTGTGGCTTAAGCACTGTACTGTCAGATATACGAGCAGTAACCGCATTACTATATCTCTCCAAAATATCAGGATCGCTATCTGCAGTATAATAAGCTGGAAGAGGAGCAAGCTGCGTAGAGTCCTCTCGTTCTTTTTCTAAAAACTTCACTAAAGTAATATTATATCACAGCAGACACTAAATGTCCATAGTTGCACATCTCCGCATTTTACAGTATAATTCGTAGTATCATTACCAGAGACAGTAGCCGTGGCAAAACCCACTTAATCTGCTACCGAGGAAATTAACTTTATTTCATCTGCTAATGTGGTCATTAACAATGTGGTCATTTTTTATAAAAACCAAGTCGAAAGGATTTTATGGCAATTACACGCGATAAAAAACAAGATTTGGTTGCCAAAGTAAGCGAAATACTAGCCGATGCAAAAGCGGTTGCATTCGCTCACTACCAAGGGCTTTCAGTTGCTGACGTGCAAAGTTTGCGCGCCAAAGCACGCGAAGCAGGTGTACAGATTGTTGTTGTAAAAAACCGCCTTGTGCGAGTGGCCATGAGCCAAAACAACACCTTCAAAGACACCGCTACCGATGCCTTGAAAGGTCAATTGATCTACGCGTTTAGCACCGAAGACGAAGTACTGCCAAGCAAGGTGCTGCACGATTTTGCAAAAGCAAATCCTGCGCTAGCACTTGCTGGTGGGTTTTCTGCTGAGGGTGCGGCACTTTCTGACGGCGACGTCAAAGAATTAGCTGGACTTCCAAGCAAAGATCAACTGGTGGCCGAAGTGGTTGCACAGCTACTTTCACCAGTGCACGACACAACCAACGCCCTATCTGGCAACCTACACGCTTTACTCGATGGTATCGAGGCAAAAGCTACGAATTAGAATATAGAATTTAGAAAACAGAATAGATTTCTATTGCTGTGATGAAAGGAGCCTATAATGGCTGACGTAAAAAAGCTAGCTGAAGAGCTAACCAAACTAACTGTTCTAGAAGTAAACGAACTAAAAAACGTACTTAAAGATGAATACGGAATCGAACCTGCTGCTGCAGCTGTTGCGGTAGCTGGTCCTGCCGCTGCCGATGCTGGCGCAGCTGCTGCTGACGAAAAAACTGAGTTCACCGTAACCCTAAAGGATGCAGGTGCTCAAAAAGTTGCTGTTATTAAGGCAGTAAAAGAAATCACTGGCCTTGGTCTTGGTGAAGCAAAAGCAATCGTTGACGGCGCTCCTGCTCCTGTAAAGGAAAAAGTAGGCAAAGACGACGCTGAAGCTGCAAAGAAAGCCCTCGAAGAAGCTGGCGCAACTGTCGAGCTTTCGTAATTTAACGACCACATTGTTTTTTGCAAATTGTAAATACTCGCGTTTTTATGAAGCGCGAGTATTTATTTTACAACGATTTTGCGAACACCTCTTAGAAAGCTGTGGAAAATTTTGTGCTTGCATTTTGAACGTCAGTGCGCTATATATAGAGAAGATACAACATTTGAAAACAGACAAGGAAAACTGCGAGAATATGTCTGAATTACCAGAAAAACAAGTCAAGCGTCTGAAAGCGCTTATCAGCGAAGCGGAAACAAATATTGCCGCCGCCAAAGAATTGCTCATGAGTATTTTGGGCGAAGACGACCATGTGGTTACACCAACCAGTAGCCGCGAAGACGTCAGCGGCAAAGTAGTCGAAGGCGTATTTGACGGCCAAAAAATGGCTGGCCCAGATGGCAAAGAATACCCTGTACCTGCGAACTACGCGTCTAAATCGAAGTTGGTCGAAGGCGATATCTTAAAACTCACCATTGCCGACGACGGCAGCTTTATTTACAAACAAATCGGCCCAATCGACCGTACGCAGGTCATTGGTACGCTTGTGCAACACGACGGCGCCTACTATGTAGAAGCCAACGGTCGCGAATACCGCATTTTGCTTGCCAGCGTTACGTACTTCCGTATAAACGTCGGTGACCAAGTAACCATCATCATCCCGACCGACAACCCAGAGGCAACTTGGGCTGCGGTTGAAGCTGCGCTGTAGCAGTATTGTCAAATAGCTAGCCCATGCATCTCAGAGCCCAAAAGTGGGCTCTTTTTTGCTACAATAAGTCGTAATGGCGAAATTGCATTTCAAATATGGGGCGATGAATAGCGGCAAAAGTGATACGCTAATTAAAACTGCGTACAACTATACCGAACGCGGGCTGAAGGTAGTGGTGGTAAAGCCCGGCGTCGACACCAAAGGGAACGATACGATAGTGGCGCGCGGTGGGCATTCACGCGCGGTAGATATTATTGCTCATGATGAGACAAATCTAGAAGCTGAAGTAGTGAAAAATAATGCAGTGAACTGCGTACTCGTCGACGAAGCACAGTTTTTGACCCGTGAACAAATCGGACAACTCTTTGCGCTGGCTAAGCAACACGATATTTCGGTAATTTGCTATGGCTTGCGTGCAGATTTTCAGACACGGCTATTCCCAGGGAGCGAACGACTATTCGAAATTGCCGATAATATCGAAAAGCTCCCAACAATGTGCTTTTGCGGCAGTCAAGCCGAGTTTAACACTCGTAAAATAAACGGCAAGTACGTTTTCGATGGTGACCAAGTTGCGATAGATGGTGAGGGCGATATTACGTACGATTCGCTGTGCGGACAATGCTACACTCGCGAAGGTGGCAAGATCTAGTATTTTATAGCCATAAAGAAAAGACATGGGCTATCCTCCAGGGCTGCCGAAGTCTTCTCGTGCCTACATCATACTACAAAATACTCATTTTATGCAGTATAACACCGAACTATAAGCAGACAAACGCACAGCTATAGCGTACAATAATAGGTAATGGGGAAGGCGTTATACCGAAAGTACCGTTCGCGGTCACTTGATGAAATTGTGGGGCAGGAACATGTGACTGCTTTGCTTCGTCGTGCGCTCGAACGTAAGCGTGTGGCTCATGCGTATTTGTTTACGGGGCCGCGAGGCACAGGCAAAACTAGCATTGCCAGAATTATGGCACACGAAATAAATGATTTGCCGTATAGCGACGAATCATCACATCTCGACATTATCGAAATCGACGCTGCTAGTAATAATGGGGTCGATGACATTCGTGACCTACGCGAAAAAGTACACCTGGCACCAGCGAGTGCCAAAAAGAAAGTATATATCATCGACGAAGTACATATGCTTTCCAAGCCTGCATTTAACGCGTTACTTAAAACACTCGAGGAGCCGCCCGAACACGTCGTGTTTATACTTGCCACCACAGATGTAGAAAAACTACCCGAAACCATTATTAGTCGCACCCAACGTCATACATTTCGCCGTGCCAGCCTCGACGAGCTGGTGCAAAACATGCAGCGAATTGCCGACAGCGAAAAAATTTCTGTCGCACCCGAAGCGCTGCATATTATTGCCGAGCACAGCGATGGTGGCTACCGCGACAGCGTAAGTTTGCTCGACCAATTGGCAAATAGTGTTGGCAAAGATGAAGAGATTTTGCCCGTGCACATAGAACAAAGCCTCGGCCTTGCCCCCGCCAACACCATTGCAGATCTTTTGCATGCAACAAATAGTGGCGATATTGCAGGAATTGTCACGCATTTAAAAACGCTGGAATCGCGCGGCGTACAAGCCAAAACTATTTCGCAGCAAATTATTCGGTACATCCGCAACCACGCCAGTGAAACGCCATACCTGCTGTCCCTGATGAGCGATTTGATAGAAGTAGGGCAAAGCAGCTTGCCGAGTGCAAAGCTTTTGGCGATACTGGGCAGCTATCGCAATGGTGCTATCGATGGAGCACCCGCAACGAACACCTCCACCTCTTTTTCTGAAGACTCTGCGTTCCCCACAGCAGTGACCCAAGACAAAATGAACCAATTAGCGGGGAACGGGTCTGAAGAAAAAGAGGGTGGTGGGGTGAGCGATGGAAGCAAGGAACAGGAGAGCGAGCAAATCGCACCAAAACCTACCCGAAAAAACTCAAAGAAAAAACCGCTTCAAAACATAGAGCTAGACTGGAAAAAATTCACTGAAGACGTTCGCGCAGCATCGATCGCACTCTATAGTGTTATTGCCAAATGCGGTCATGAAATAGACCAAGCAACTCTAAAACTCTACACCAAAAACGAGTTTTACAAAAAAAAGCTCGACAACCCACGTGCACTAGGACTACTGCAATCTGCCTTGCAAAATCAAGCCGATACCGACTGGGACATACAACTTGTTGTTGGTACAAAACCCCCCGCCGATAGCCAAGCAGCAGCCATAGCTGCTATGATGGGAGGAGGAGAAGAGGTGCAATTAGATGACTGACAAAACCGTAGCTGCAGGTAAAGTGCCGCCCCAAAGTTTGGACGCCGAAAAAAGCCTACTCGGTGCAGTACTAATCGACGACGAAGTTTTAGCGGATGCCACCGAGCATGTGCATATCGGTGATTTTTATGACAAACGCCATAACCTAATTTTTGGTGGGATGATGCGGCTGTACGAAAAGCATAAACCCGTCGATCTTTTAACGCTCACCGACGAATTAAAACGTAAAAAAGAGCTCGACGTCGTGGGAGGTTCGGCATACCTAACCGAACTTACCACTTATGTTCCCACTGCTGCACACGCTAGTAGCTATGCCGAAATCGTTGCCCAAAAAGCCGTGCGTCGTCGCCTGATAAAAGCTAGTGGTGATATTTCTGAACTTGGCTACGACGAAGAAACCACAACCCAGGAACTACTCGAAAAAGCTGAAGCCGAACTATTTAGTGTCAGCGACCAATCACTCAAGCAAGACGTCGTGAGCCTCGAAAGTATTTTGACCGAAAGTTTCGACCGTATGGAAGAACTGCACCGCAACAAAGGCCAGTTACGGGGGATTCGCACGGGCTACCGCGACCTCGATAACATGACCGCAGGTTTACAACGAAGTGACCTAATAATTTTGGCAGCGCGGCCTGCGATGGGTAAAACTACACTGGTAACAAACCTTGCCTACAACGTAGCAACAATCGCCAAAGAACCCGTGCTGTTTTTTAGCCTCGAAATGAGCAAAGAGCAGCTCGTCGACCGTATGCTGGCCGACGCCAGTGGAGTAGATGCTTGGAATATCCGTACAGGGAACCTGAGCGATGATGATTTTGCCAAACTTTCTGAAGCCATGGGCGAAATGGCCGAAGCGCCGATATTTATCGACGACACCCCAGGACTCAGTGTGCTCGAAATGCGCACCAAAGCCCGTCGTGCCAACCATGATCGTCCGCTGGGGCTTATCATCGTCGACTACCTGCAGCTACTCCAGAGCAGCGGCAACCACCAGGGAAATCGTGTGCAAGAAGTGTCCGAAATTTCGCGTGGGCTCAAGCTCATCGCACGCGAACTGAACGTCCCTGTGATTGCCCTAAGTCAGCTAAGTCGTAGCGTCGAAAGTCGTACGCCGCCGATCCCGCAACTCGCCGACCTTCGCGAATCAGGAAGTATCGAGCAGGACGCCGATATCGTGAGCTTTATTTATCGTCCTGGGTATTATGAGCCCGAAAATCCTGATGTCGAAAACATTACCGAATTAATTATCGCCAAGCACCGTAACGGGCCAGTGGGCAAAGTCGAGCTATACTTCCACCCCGAACGTCTGCGCTTTATGTCACTCGATAAACGACACCGCGAATAATGTTTATGCTATAATTACACCAATATATGGCCAAGCTACGTATTAATAATTTCTTTTTATACCGACGACGTTATGCGGTTAGCTTCGTGGTGATTGGCATATTGCTTGCACTCATTATTCTTGCGGTGAGCTTTTTGTCGCCAGGTGGAATTAGCAAAGCCGAAATGCAATCGGCTGTAACGAGTACATATACTCAACCAAAAGCACTGATGGGTCAATCACCCGAAAACATCATACATTTACCCTATAGATTGTTTCAAAAGCTTAGCCTCGCTGCACTCGACGTCAACCTAATTTCAATCAAACTGCCTTCGCTAGTGCTTGCCGTCGGATCAGTACTCGCGCTGTATGGCTTATTGCGGCTGTGGTTCCGACGCAACGTTGCTGTTATTACCGCTACGATTGTTGTGGCGACAGGGCAGTTTTTGCTGCTTTCTCAGCTTGGTACGCCTGCAATTGGCTATATCTTTTGGAATAGTGCTATTTTGTACTGCGTTTCGATGCTAGCACGTACCGAAAAATTTCGTCCTTTGTGGTTTATTACCGCTACTATTTTTGCAGCGCTTAGTATGTATTCACCTTTGCAACTGTATGTTGTCATTGCGCTTATTGCCGCATGCTTTTTCCATCCGCACGCGCGGTTTGTCGTATTTCGACAATCCAAGTGGGTACTAGGCACGGGTGGTTTGCTATTTTTACTCTTAATTACTCCGCTCGTTATTTCACTTGCCAAACAACCCGCGTTAATCAAGACACTCTTAGGCATTCCGCCACAACTTTCTATGATCAATCTCGAACTCGTACGAACCCAGCTGTCGCAGTACGCAGGCTTTTATAAATCATCGAGTGACGTACGCATTACCCCCGCTTATGGACTTGGTGTTATCGCACTTGCACTGGTTGGACTTGGCAAACTTTTTACCACAAAATATACCGCTAAAAGTTACATCATCACTGTTTGGTTTATTTTGCTACTCCCTGCAGTACTTATCAACCCCGATGCTGTTATGGTAACCTTTGTACCAGTAGTATTATTGGTTGCGTATGGAGTAGACTATCTTATTCGTAGCTGGTATCGTCTGTTCCCGCACAACCCTTACGCGCGCGTATTTGGCCTAGCGCCACTGAGCGTACTCGTGATTGGGCTTATCATATCAGGGGGCGAAAGATTTCTGTACGGCTACCATTATGACCCACAGGCGAGCAATGTGTTTACGAGCGACCTTGCTATGCTCGACAAAACTGTCGACACTTACCGCGGAAAAACAGTCAGTCTGGTAGTGCCCGAAGACCAGCGTGATTTTTATACTATTTATGCAATGCGAAAAAACGTCCAGCCAAAACTTATCGTCCACTCCGCCGCACCTGCTGCGCCCACTGATGTCGTACTGTATCATCGTGGAAGCAGCGCCATACGCCCGCAGAATCCTTCAAAAATACTCGTGAGCGCTATCTCAAACGATGCCGATCGATTCTACCTCTACAAAAAACCTACGAAATAGCGTATACTATAAGGTAGTTTTAAAGAGAGGAACCAAGGATTATGGCTTTTGACCAAATGAAAATGCTCAACGACCTGCGCAAGGCCCAGGCTAAGCTAAAAAAGCAAATTATTGAAGTAGAAGCAGGCGACGGCGCCGTAATTGTGCGCGTAACAGGCGAGTTAAAGATCGACAGCATCAAACTCAACCCCGATTTGATTGACTTTAACGATATCGAAGAACTCGAACACTGGATCAAGATTGCTGTACGCGATGGTCTAGCAAAAGCTCAAGAAATCGCAGCTGAAACCATGAAACCGCTCATGGGTGGTATGAACTTGCCAGGAATGTAGTTTGCTAGTCTAAAATACTATGAAACACACTCTTCTCCCCAGTGCGCTCGAAGTGCTCATCGATGAACTCGGGCAACTACCTGGCGTTGGTGCCCGCACGGCCGAACGTTATGCATATTATGTATTAAAGCACAGTGCCGTTTCGGCCGAAAAGCTAGCGGCGGCACTGAGTGACCTCCACGGTAGTGTAAAACAATGCCCCGTGACCTATGCACTTATCGATAGTAGTCAGGAAATTTCACCATTGTACAGCGACTCTTCTCGCGACAAAACATTAATTGCAGTCGTCGAAGAGCCGCTCGATATTATTGCACTCGAACGCACAGGGCAGTTTAGTGGCACCTACCATGTGCTTGGAGGAGCAATTTCGCCAATCGATGGCGTAGGTCCCGAGCAGCTTCATATTCCCGAACTCATCGAGCGAATCAAAAAAGATGAGGTAAAGGAACTTATTATCGCTACCAATGCCAGCGTCGAGGGCGAATCAACCGCGTTATTTTTGCAGAAATATATTGCCGACGCTGGAATTGATATCACCATGTCACGCCTAGCACGCGGTATTCCTGTGGGTGTCGACTTAGAATATGCCGATCAAATCACCCTGACGCACGCGCTTGAAGGTCGCAGGAAGCTGTAGGCCGTGCTACTATGGAACTAATGTACACACATGCAAAAACCATGATCGACGACGCCACACGAATTGTCGTGATCCAAGCCGAAAACCCCGATGGCGATAGCCTAGGGAGTGCTTTGGCGCTCGAAGAAATTTTGGGCGACCTTGGCAAAGACGTATCACTGTATTGTCCTGTCGAAATACCGAAATATTTGCGCTACGCCAACGGCTGGGACAGGGCAGAGACCGAATTCGATACCAAAGCCGACCTTGCGATTATCGTCGATACCAGTGCCGACGTACTGCTCAGCAAAGTGCTCGAAACGCCAGGGCTACGGCACTACCTAGAATCACACCCCGTACTGGTAATCGACCATCATGCAACCAAAAGTAGCTTGAGCTTCGATCATACAATGCTTTCTGACGAAGCGGTTTCGACCAGCGAAGTAATTTTTGGCCTAGCAAAAGACGCAGGGTGGAATATAAACCAACAGGCCGCCGAGAACATGCTGCTGGCACAACTGGCCGACAGTCTAGGTCTTAGCACGCAGAGTGTTTCGCCCAAAAGCTACCGCATTGCCGCTGAGCTTACCGAACTTGGTGCGCATGTGGCAGTAATCGAAGAACGCCGCCGCGAATTTATGAAAAAGGCACCCGAGATTTTGGAGTACAAAGGTGTGTTATTACAGCGAATCGAATACTTTTTGGACGGCAAACTAGCACTGGTGCATATCCCGTTTGAAGAAATCGAACAATATAGCGACAAATATAACCCTAGCGTACTAGTGCTCGACGAAATGCGCCTCGTAGAAAACGTACAAATCGCGATTGCTATCAAAACCTACCCCGATGGTAAGCTCACAGGAAAACTGCGCAGTAATTTACCCATTAGCGACCAAATCGCAGGCTATTTTGGCGGTGGCGGCCATGCCTACGCCGCAGGGTTCCGCGTGTATGAAAATTACGATACAACTATTACCGAACTTGTAGATGCGACAGAAAAGGTGCTTCGTGAAGCTGCATAATACTCTCACTGGGACCGTTGATGAATTACAGCCGCTCGAAAGCGGCAAAGTCAAACTATATACGTGTGGGGTAACAGTATATAGTCAGCCACATGTCGGCAACTGGCTTGGATATATATACTGGGACGTTTTGGTGCGAGCACTAAAGGCAGGGGGCTACGAAGTAGAGCGCACCCAAAATATCACCGATGTTGGTCATTTGGTGAGTGACGATGACAGTGGTGAAGATAAAATGGAGAAAGGTGCACGCGCTGAAGGCGTGACGGCGTGGGATGTCGCCAAAAAATATTCTGGAATTGCCGAGCACGAAGCCTACGATTTACTTGGGCTACTTCGACCTGATCATTTAATTGCAGCTACAAGTTGTATCGATAAGCAAATCGAATTTGCTAAAACTTTAGACGAAAAAGGCTATTTATATCGCACCGACGATGGCATGTATTTTGATACGAGTAAGCTAAGTGATTACGGCAAACTTGCGCGGCTCGACATCGCGGGGCTCGAAGCAGGTGCGCGTGTCGACATGGCGGGCAAAAAAAATCCGACAGATTTTGCGGTATGGAAGTTTAGTCCCAAAAATGCCCAGCGCGATATGGAATGGGAAAGTCCGTGGGGCGTAGGGTTTCCTGGCTGGCACCTAGAATGCAGCGTGATTGCACGCGAAACTCTGGGTGACCAAATTGATATTCACACTGGTGGTATTGACCATATTCCTGTGCACCACACCAACGAAATAGCGCAAACCGAAAGTGTTACGGGCAAGTCATTCAGTACGTTTTGGGTGCATAACAATTTTCTGAAGATCGACGGCACAAAGATATCCAAAAGCCTCGGTAACATCTACACATTACAAGATATTGTAGGCAAAGGTTTTTCGCTTGACGCGTTCAAACTTGTAGCACTTAGTAAGCATTACCGTACCGAAGGTAACTTTACGTGGGAGATTCTCGAAGCTGCCCAAAATCGCCTGAATCACTGGCGCGAAGTTGCCGCACTGCGCTGGCAGCTAGACGATTCATTCGAGCAAACACAACCTGGAAGCGAAAAGATGGCGCTTGGCTTGGCTAAATCGCTTCGTACCCAGCTCATAGAAGCCCTAAGTAGTGATCTCGACACTCCAAAAGCACTTGCAGCTATCGACGCTGCACTCGACGCGATTCAGTCACAGCCTATCGAACGCCTCCATCCAGCCGCCATCGCTGCGGTATTTGCTAGCATCGACGAACTCCTCGGACTTAGAATTATCACCAGCACACCCGATGTCCACAGCGAAATAAAAACAATGCTTCGCGAGCGAGCAGCAACTCGTACCGAAAAAAATTGGGCAAAAAGCGATGAGCTGCGCGACCTACTCGCTACAAAAAATATCGGCGTGCGCGATACAGCTAGCGGTAGCTTCTGGTACTATATTTAAACTTTTTCGACTTTTTTAACCAAACGATTCAGCGGCTTATCGTCTTTGGCGCGTTCGGTTTTTGCGTGCACTAAATATTCTTCGATGAGGATTTTTATACAGCCTGTAATTGGAATAGAGATTAGACCACCGATTAGACCAAACATATACAAGCCAACTGTCAATCCTGCCAAAATAGCGAGTGGCGAAAGACTAAGGTGTTTTGCCTGGATCGTAGGTGAAATAAAATTGTTTTCGATCTGCTGATACACAATAAAGTAAATCACGTAGATAATTGCTGCAGGTGCCGAATTAAAGAATAGCAATAATGCTGCTACTGCGCCTGCAATAGTAGAGCCAAACATTGGAATTAGCGACAAAATGAATGTTAATGCGGCAACAGGAATGGCGAGGTTGGCAGGAATCGGGAAAAAGAACGTCAAGACAAACACGGCAATACCCGCACACACTGCACCAAGCGCAGAAATAGTAAGTTGCCCAACAATAAAGCTCGAAACCACTCGGTGCATCCGCTGCACAATAGTACGATGATACTCCATGCGACGTCGGTCTTCGTATAGCCCCCAGAAGCGCTTCATCCATCCTGGGCCCTCTACGAGCATAAGGAAAGTCAGGACAAGCACAAGGAAAGTCGCAGCAATTGCAGAGAATACCGAACCTATGCCTGAAAGCAGATTCGACCCAGCATTAGACGCCCACTTTGAAGCGCTAGACTTTAGGTCTTCGGCGCTTTTATCGACTTGATCTTGCAGGTTGTATTCATGAATAAATCGGTTCACTACCTGCGAGCGCTCGCGGACATTTTGCACCAGGGATGGCACTGTTTCGGCGAATTTTGCAGTTTGCTGAATAATTGGAGGAACAGCCAAAAATATAAAGGTACCGATAAACGCCACAATCATAACAAAGGCGATGGCAGTACTGCCAATCCTACTTTTTCCTGGCAGGTAGTTGGCAAGTTTACTAACGGGTGCGTTGAGTGCCAGGGCCAAAAATAGCGCCGTACCCAGTAGCAAAAGACCTGTGCGCGCACTGTACAGCGCAATTGCCGCTAAGATAAGTCCTGCAACTACTAGCCAAAACCGTACAAATGTTTCCGTTTCTATCTGAATTCGCACTTTCATACTGCAATTGTACCATTATTATGCGTTATACTGTATATATGGCGACATTTTCTTTTGATATAGTAAGTGATTACGACAAAGCCGAGATGAATAACGTCTACGGCCAAACCGAGCGCGAAATCAGTACACGCTACGATTTTCGTGGTACTCCTGCAAGTATTGAATGGCTCGGCGACAAAATAGGCTATACGATTATTGGCGAAAACGAGTGGCAGATCGACGCAATACTCGACATCGTCCGTAAAAAACTAGCTAGCCGACAAGTAAGCAGCGCCGTGCTCGACCTTTCCAAAGAACCCGTGATAGCGAATCTCAAGGCTACTAAAGAAATTCCATTCAAAAAAGGACTTAGTCAGGATGATGCCAAAGCAATCACCAAACTTATACGCGAAACTGTACCCAAAACCAAGCCACAAATTCAGGGCGATATGGTGCGAGTAAGCGGCAGCAGTAAAGACGATCTACAGACAGCAATGACAGCGGTAAAAAACGCCGATTTTGATATGCCTTTACAGTTTATCAACTACCGTTAAACCGCTATACATGCTATAGTAAATGCATGGATACAGGGAGCGACGTAGGATGTGTTGGTGCAGCCACAGATATACTTGGCGACAAATGGACACCTCAACTTTTGCGACATTTTTTTGCGCAAGACAAAGTACGATTTTGTCAGCTACAAGACAATTGCAAAGGCATAAATCCACGCACGCTTTCGGCACGTCTTACCCGTCTCGAAACAAGCGGAATTATTCAGAGGCTTCCGACAGATACGTCACGCCATGAATATGCAATTACCCAAAAGGGCAAGGATTTGCTACCGATCTTACAAAGCATGCGCGCGTGGTCAGAAAAGTACGGATATTAAGGTTTTTATCAGCGAACGAGAGGATACTTAGAACACTATGCGAATACTTATCATCGAAGACGAACACAAAATAGCACGGGCGATCAAACGCGCACTCGAACAAGAAAGCTATGCAGTCGATATTAGTTTTGACGGCGACGACGGCTACGCTATGGCCACCACGGAACCCTACGACGCAATGATTATCGACCAAATGCTCCCAGGAAGCTATACGGGTATCGATATTATTCGTGAAGTCCGCGAACAAAAAATCCATACACCAATCCTTATGCTTACCGCCCTCGGTCGTACTGAAGACAAAACCGCAGGACTCGATAGTGGCGCCGATGACTATATGGTCAAGCCTTTTGCAATCGAAGAGCTCCTGGCACGGATTCGCGCTTTGCTGCGTCGACCCGCCGAACAGCAATCGAGTATCTTAAAAATTGGCGCACTCAAACTCGATCCCGCGCACTACACTGTAGAGCACGGCAAAAAACCCATCTACCTAACAACTCGTGAATTTGGTTTGCTCGAATACTTTTTACGCAACCAAGGGCGTGTTTTGACCAAAGATACAATTATTGCCCACGTGTGGGATTATGACGCTGACATTTTACCAAATACTGTGGAGGTATATGTAAAGTACCTCCGCGCCAAAGTAGATAAACCGTTTGGCACTAATTACATCAAAACCGTCCGTGGTTTTGGCTATAAAATGAGCAAATAGCGACTATTATGAAGCAAATGTTCGAATCGGCCACGCTCAAAATGACTGCGTGGTATTTGCTGATTCTCATGACAATTAGCCTGCTATTCAGTGTTATTATTTACCAAATATCGACCCATGAACTCGATGGCAGACTAAGTATTTTTCAGGCGCGTGTTGAACGACGCATGCCACAGCGCATGATCGACGAACAAATTGGTGCTTTTCGTAAAGACCAAGCCGCCGAATCAAAGGCCGCGCTATTCGTCGCACTACTATACACTAACCTTGTCATCCTAGGGCTTGGCGGCATTGCAAGCTATCTAATGGCTCGCCATACACTACAACCTATTGAAGAAAGCCACGAAGCTGAAGCGCGATTTACCAGCAACGCCAGTCATGAACTCCGCACACCGCTTGCTGTAATGAAAAGTGAGCTCGAAGTGGCGCTGCGAGACAAAACGATTTCGAAAAGCGAGCTCCGTGAAGTACTGGAAAGCAACCTCGAAGAAGTTGACCGCCTAAGTGCGCTATCGAATACGCTTCTAAAGCTATCACGCAATCAGCTTACTAGTGCCGATTTCTCCAAAGTCAACCTCGCCACGATTATCAAAAAAGTAATAAAGCTACACTCCAACGGAACACATAGTTTTTCGACCAGTATCCCCAAGCAACTTGTAGTACTACAAGGACATGCCAGTAGCTTGACCGAACTTTTCATGATTCTGATAGATAATGCCTGTCGGTATAGCCCTGCAGGTTCGACAATTTCAATTATCGCCAAGCAAAAAAGTCAGTCGATTACACTTATGATTACCAACACAGGCAAGGGGGTCAGCCCCGAAGATCTACCGCATGTGTTCGAACGATTTTACCGTGGTGACAAATCCCATACCAGCGCTTCGGGCCAACAAGGCTATGGACTCGGGTTATCGCTTGCCAAGCAAATCGTAACCCTGCACAAAGGTGAGATTTCGCTCACCAGCACCCCCAACAAACAAACCGTTGCAACAATTACACTACCCAAAAACCATTAAATGTCGGGATTTTCAGATAACTCTCAGCCACAAGCGGCATACTGTAGATAGTTTCCGAATGCACGGAAGCAAAAATACTAAAAGAAATGGAGGAACTACCAAATGAGTACCACCAAATCACCACTTTACATGAGCAAAAAAGGGTTGAAAGAACTAAAAAAATCGATTGCCAAACTAGAGAGGTCGCGTCAACAATACGCAGCTGATCTTCGGGAATTGAACAAATCCGAAACCCACGATGATCAGTTTCAGCGTTCAGAAAAACTGGCCGCTATGGAAGCCATCGATAGCGAACTTTTTGAAAAACAACAGCTATTACATCGCGCCAAACCATTGCCGCGCAAACGCGATGCCCTAAAGGTTGCGCTTGGTTCGGCTGTAGAACTTATCGACACCCAAGGCCGCGTACTGCGTTATACACTGGTGGAAAGCGTCGAAGCTAACCCAAGCGACGGCCGAATCTCGATCATGAGCCCACTTGGCCAAACACTGATTGGAAAAACCATCAAAGATACTATTCAGTGGGGAAGCGGCGTCAAAACCTACTCACTGCAATTAGTGCGCATACAATAGACCTTTGGGAGTTACAATTATATCGAGTCGGACATCATGCGGTTCCGACTCGATTTTTTGTACATAACTTTCATCGTAGGCTATACCAATTTTTAATGCCTGCAAGTTGCGTGCTAAGAACCTATCATACCAGCCGCTGCCCATACCAATACGATTCAAGTTAGCATCAAAGGCTACGATGGGTGCAAAAATGATGTCGAATTTTTCTGTAAGCATCGTAGCATCTGTAGACTGATCAGGCTGTGAGATTGCAACGTTTGGGAAATTTTCTTCGATGTACTTTACTATTGGCGCCGTGGCCACTTCGTTTAGTACAGTACTTGCGTTGTATATATGCACTGCGTGAATATTTCGATCTTTTAGAACTCGAGGCAAAAGCTGCACGACTGCACAACCCGCTTCAGTGGAATTAAGCATTTTTCTTTTGGTGATCATTTTTTGACGAAGATGGAGTTTGTTCATACACCTCTATTATAGCGTGGGTGATTTAGTGGGGTGGAGGGATGAACGCTACGATGATAGAGCTATTCTAGTTCTATCATCGGCTAAATATTGCCAAATCAATAGATTATGACAATATTCGAACCCCACAGTGAGTACGCAATCTTGCACGAGGAAAGTAAAATTCCGTAGACATAAATGCCTACGGAATTTTACTTGGCTCACTTTTTAGATTTTGCTCAAACCTATTTTGCGACTAAATGCGAGAAATGAGATTTTCGGCGGATCGTCCCCGACCCGACCCGCCGAACTGCTTCGCAAAAATATTGAAAGTGGTTTATTGCACAAAATATGGTACGCTATGTTCATGACTAGTGAACGACCTAAACCCTATGTGGGTATTAGTGGTGTTATATCTTCGGAGCAGCAGTCTTTCTACGGAGACATCTTTCGTGATTGCGGCCTGGAGGACGCTGGTAGGAGGCTGGCACTTGGAATAAAGGCCGTTCATAAGACACAATTTCTAGACGTAGAGAATAAATACGGGCGCGCATGGTATCCTGTCGGCGAAACAGCTTTTAGAGGAGCTGTCGAGCAAAGCCCCGATTCACAGAGAATGATCAATATAGCACAGGTATACCTTGACATAGAGCATGTAGGTGACGCTGATTACCGAAACTCATTCACTAAGCGCATATTTCACAGAGGCGAGGAATGGCTTAATGGTATTCAGTTTGATATACTGCCTTGGCATAGTGATAAAGATATTGCTCCGTTTTTGGAGCAATTAAAAGAATCGCATCCAGACCAACTTGTGTTGCTTCAGTGTCATGGTGAAGCCATGGGGCAACTAGGTCCGAAAGAGGCCATTAGGCAACTAGGAGCGGTTGCCAGTTCTATTGATTATGTGCTTTTTGATGCATCGCATGG
>WBZM01001361.1_pt1 | contig 24589 bp, 27 predicted proteins | sample 5204271 | NCBI WGS metagenome assembly WBZM01 (sample SAMN12344346, study PRJNA552823) | activated sludge metagenome | biome: Activated sludge suspended growth; feature: Nitrification reactor; material: Wastewater; isolation source: activated sludge from nitrification reactor of wastewater... | reverse complement strand
CAGCACCTGTCACCGCATCATCAAGGACTTCGTCGTGCAGTGCGGCCGGCCCGACCTCGATGACGAGCAGGCGGCCGAGGAGCGGCCCGGGTACACGGTGAACGACGAGCTGCCCACCGACGCCGAGTACACCGAGGGCGTGGTGGCGATGGCCAACACGGGCTCGGCCAACACCGGCGGCGGTCAGTGGTTCATCATCACCGGCGCCGACGGTGCGTCGCTGCCCCCGCAGTACACGATCCTCGGCACCGTGTCGAAGGGCCTCACCAGCACGGTGCAGGCGCTCGAGAACCTGGCCGACCCGACGGCGTCGAACGGGGTGCCGCCGCTGGCCCCGGTGACGATCGAGTCGATCACCGTCACCGAGAGCTGATCACGGCCTCGCCGGCCGGCGTCCCCTCAGGGGAGCTCGCTGTGCAGGTCGATGTCGCCCACCGTCTCCCACGACGAGTCCCGACGCACGAGGGCGCCGCCCGTCGGCAGGCAGGCGACGGTGGTGTCGGCCATGCGCAGGGTGCGCTGCAACCGTTCGGCCGACCAGCCCTCGACGGCGTGAACGACGCCGAGGCCGGTCACCATCCCGAGCCCGAGCGTGAACGCACCGCCGCGCGGATCGACCATCGGGTCGCACAGTGCCGACGCGCACGCGCCCACCCCGACGACCAGACCGCCGGCGGCCAGCACGTCGACGATCGCGTGCCACAACGGCGTGTCCTTCAGGACCGATCGCAGGTGCAGCGGCTGATCGCCGACGAGGTAGACGGCGCGGGCGGCGCGCACCACCTCGGCCGCGCCGTCGTCCATCGCCTCGCCGCGCCGGAGCACCATCAACGCCTCGACCTCGACGCCGAGTCGCTCGGCCCAGCCGATCGCGGCGGTGACCAGTCGCTCGGGGTGCTCGAAGGCGTCGGCGGTCGGCAGGACCACCACACGCCGACCTGCTCCGTCCGCGCCGTCCGCGCCGATCGCGCCGACCTCGGCGAGCAGCCGTGCATCGAGGTCGTCGTTGGCGGTGAAGGGTCCGCCGCCCTGCAGTGCGATCACGCCGGTCATGGGCCGAGCGTAGGCCTGCGGCCGTGCGTGGTGGGGGCTCCGGCGCGAGCGCTCAGGGTGCCGACAGGAAGGCGTCGGCGAGGGTGGCGATCACGTCGCCCGTGACGCCGATCGCGGCCACGTACCGACCGATGTCGCCGTGCTCGATCTCGACCGCGGCCAGCACCTCGCCGAGCGCGTCGGGCAGCGCGGCCAGGAACGCCGACGGCGTCTCGGCCATCTTCTCGGCGAGCTCCGGGTATTCGCGGGTGGCCCAGGCGCGCATGCGTTCCATCGCACCGGCGGTGAGGCCGTAGTCGGCGAGCACGATCGAGCGGGGTACGCCGAGCGCGCCGAGCAGCAGCGCCGCCAGTACACCGGTGCGGTCCTTGCCGGCCGCACAGTGGAACACCGCGGGCAGGGCCCCTGGTCGTGCGAGCTGGGTGATCGCGCCGGCGAACCGGCCCGCACCCTGCCGCAGCATGTCGGTGTAGGCCCACACGAGGAAGTCGTGCGCTTCGCGATCGATCTGGTCCTCGATCGACCAGGTGGTGTCGATCACGGGGTGGTGGGCGAAGTGCACGTCGATCCGCTGGTGCGGGAAGGTGCCGCGCTCGTCGATCTCGCGCTGGGTGCGCAGATCGATCACGGTGCGCAACCCGAGCCGGCGGATCACCTCGACGTCGTCGTCGGTGAGCCGGTGCAGGCCGTCGGCCCGGAAGATCGTGCGCCAGCGCGTGACGAGGCCGTCGCGAGCCGGATAGCCGCCGAGGTCGCGGAAGTTGTGGACGGCATCGAGCCGCACGATGCGTCGGGGATCGACGATCGGGTCGACGAGGCCGGATTCCATGAGGTCGACGGTACCGAGACGGGATGGCCGTGCGACCAGGGGGGCGTGAACGGACGGTGAACCGGGGCCGTGAACCATTTCACGCCTCCCGGCGGGTCAGCCCTCGTCGAAGCGGTCGAGTTCGACCATCGCGTGTGCCCACACGTCGGGCAACGCCGGCTCGACGTGCGGGCCGTTGCGGGCGATCACTCGCTCGCGAGTGATCCCGTGCTCGCGCCACGTGCTGCCGCCCTCGGCCAGGTTGAGCAGCATCGGGGCCATCCGATCGACGGCCATCACGTAGCGCGCCTCGGGCGTGTCGCCCCGTTCGTACTCGTCCCAGAGTGCACGCAGGTGGGTGCCGACGGCCTCGGGCAGCAGCCCGAAGATCCGGTCGGCGGCCGCCTGTTCGCGCGCCGCTTTCGAGGCGAGCAGCTCGCCCTGGTCGTACGCGAAGGTGTCGCCGGCGTCGATCTCGACGATGTCGTGGGCGAGCGCCATCGCGACCGCACGACCGAGGTCGACGGGTTCGGTGGCGAACCCGGCGAACACGATCGCCGCCATGCCGAGATGCCACGAGTGCTCGGCCGTGTTCTCGCGGCGCGAGCCGTCGGCCAGCCAGTTGCGCCGCTCGACGCCCTTCAGCCGGTCGATCTCCATGAAGAACTCGATGGTGCGCCGGACGTCCTCGGGAACCGGCGGCGGCTCCGGCGGCGGGTTCGTTGGGGGCTGGGCCATACGGGCCAGCTTGCCACTCGCTTTGAACGAAGTTACCCATGAGTAGCTACTGTCGGCTCATGACTGAGATCAAGCGGGTGGGGGTGCTCGGGTCCGGGATCATGGGCTCGGGTCTGGCAGAGGTGATGGCGCGAGCCGGCTACGACGTGGTGGTGCGCTCGCGCTCGCAGGCGTCGGCCGACGCGATGGTGGCGTCGATCGACAAGGGCCTCACCAAGGCCGTCGAGCGAGGCAAGGCCACCGAGGACGAGAAGGCCGCGATCCTCGGTCGCATCACGGCGACCGACCACCTGGGTCGTCTCGCCGACTGCGACCTGGTGATCGAGTCCGTCGTCGAGGACCTCGCCGTGAAGAAGGCGTTGTTCACCGAGCTCGAGGAGATCGTGAAGCCCGAGGGCATCCTCGCCACCAACACCTCGACGCTCCCGGTGGTCGAGCTGGCGATGGTGACCAAGCGCCCCGAGCAGGTGTGCGGCATCCACTTCTTCAACCCCGCACCGGCGATGAAGCTCGTCGAGGTGATCCGACCGATCACCGCGAGCGACGACACGATCGCCACCGCGCTCGCGTTCGCCACGGCGTGCGGCAAGGACGCGGTCGAGGTGAAGGACCGTGCCGGGTTCATCGTCAACGCCCTGCTGTTCCCGTACCTCAACAACGCGGTTCGCATGTGGGAGACCGGCACCGCGTCGATGGAGTCGATCGACACGGCGATGAAGGGCGGCTGCAACTTCCCGATGGGGCCGTTCGCGCTGCTCGACCTGGTCGGTCTCGACACGTCGCTCGCGATCCTCGACGCCCTCTACGACGAGTTCCGCGACCCCAACTACGCCGCGGTGCCGACGATCCGACGCATGGTCGCCGCCGGCCACCTCGGTCGCAAGACCAAGCGCGGCTTCTACAGCTACTGACCCGCGCCGGGCGGGCGGCCGGCTGCCCCCGCCCGGATGGTGTCGGAGGGGTGCCGGATCTGGTCTGATGTGCGCCATGACGCATGCGTTCCGATTCGGTGCCAAGGCCACCCGCGCGACTTCCGGCAAGGAGTGGCGCGACCTCGCGAAGCAGGCCGAGGACCTCGGCTACGCGAGCTTCCAGATCGACGACCACTTCGGCAACCAGCTCGCCCCCGTGCCGGCGATCATGGCGGCCGCGGCGGCGACCGAGAAGATCTACGTCGGTCCGCACGTGGCCGGCATCGACTTCCGCAACCCGGTGCTGTTCGCGAAGGAGGCCGCCACCATCGACCTGCTCAGCGACGGCCGGATGATGCTCGGCCTCGGCGCCGGCTGGTCGAAGGATGACTACGCGATCGCCGGCATCGAGCAGGCGCCGGCGTCCACTCGCATCGAGCGACTCGGCGAGGCGGTCACGATCATGCGCGGCCTGTGGGGCGCCGAGCCGTTCTCGTTCGAGGGCGCGCACTTCACGGTCGCCGAGTCCAACGCCATGCCCAAGCCGGTCAACCAGATCCCGATCCTGATCGGCGGCGGTGGCCAGAAGCTGCTCACGCTCGCGACACAGGTGGCCGACATCGTCGGCATCAACCCGAAGATCGTCGGCAAGTCGATCAACCCGCGTTCGATGGCCACCGCCGCGGCCGATGCGGTCGACGAGAAGATCGGGTTCGTGAAGGCGGCCGCCGGCGACCGCTTCGGCGAGATCGAGCTGCAGCTGCAGCTGTTCAAGACCGTCGTGACCGACGATCCCGGCCCCACCGTCGATGCGCTGGCCAAGGCCTTCGGTCTGCCGCCCGAGGTCGTCGCGACGGCCCCGTTCTTCCAGATCGGGTCGGTCGCGCAGATCAAGGAGAACCTGATCGCGATGCGCGAGCGCTGGGGCATCAGCTACATCGTGTGCCAGAACGACGGCACCCAGGCCCTCGCCCCCATCGTCGCCGAACTCGCCGGCACCTGACGCCCTCCGTTCTGGTCGCGATTCTTCTCGGAAACCGAGAGGATTCGCGACCAGAACGGACTCACTTTCCGGACCGCCCCCGAAGCGACGCCTCTATGTGGGCGTGGAACTTCGACTCATCCGCGCGTTCGCGCGCACCCATCTCGGTCTCGTCGACCTCGACACCGCCACCCGCCTCGGCATGCGAACGGCCGCCTGGTACCGCGCGATCGACAGCGGCGCGTTCGAGTTGGTCCACCCGGGCGTCGCGCGCCTGGCGGGAGCGCCGGTCACCCGTGAGCAACTGATCCTGGCTGCGGTGTGGGCATGCGGACCCGGTGCGATGAGCTCGCACCGTTCGTCGGCGCACGTGTGGGGCGTGCCTCGGCCGATCGACGATCCGGTCGACGTGATCGTCCCCGAGCGCGCCCGGAGTGCCCGCCGTGACGACATCGTCGTCCATCACCCACGAGACCTCGCCGACCTCCGTCCCGTCGTCAGACGAGGAATTCCGACGACGACACCGATGCGGATGCTGCTCGACCTGGGCGCCGTCGACCGCGCTGGCGTCGGAGCAGCGCTCACCGAGGTCCTGAAGACGCGAGTGGTGTCGCACCGGACCGTCTCGCAGTTCTTGCAGGAGCACCGCGGCAGAGGTCGACACGGCGTGAGGGCCCTGACGCGGGCCCTCGACGCGAACACGATCGACGGCCGCCCGATCGACAGCGCACTCGAGCGACGAATGAGGGCGCTCCTGGTCCGGCATGGCCTACCCCCCTGCGAGTTCCATGCCGTCTGCAGCGGCTACGAGGTCGACTTCCTCGTGAGCGACACGCGCATCATCATCGAGTGCGACGGCTGGGCAGTCCACGGCGCTGACGCCGAACAGTTCGAGTTCGATCGCCAGCGAGGGGCCGACCTCGCCGCCGCCGGGTACGTGACGGTGCACGTGACCTGGACGCAGGTCACCAAACAACCTGCCCGCGTCGCGAAGCGCATCGAGGACGTGATCCGTCGGTGGGCGCCCGAGGTCCTCGCTGCTCACCGCGCCGTGTCATGACGTTCTGGTCGCGATTCTTCTCGGAAACCGAGAGGATTCGCGACCAGAACGAGGTGCGGCGGGTCGACTGGGGCATGATGCGCAGGTGAGCGACGGACGGCCGACCCCGGCAGGCGGCACCCCGCCGCGCGTGGGGCGGCGCTGGCACGAGGGGTTCGTCCCACGGCCGGCGATCGAACCGCGGCCCACGGTGTGGCGTCTGCCCCATCCGGACGACGCCGACCGGTACGGGCTGTGTGCGGTCGGTGCCGACCTCGAGCCGGGCACCCTGCTCACGGCCTATCGCAGTGGGCTGTTCCCGATGCCCGTGCGCAAGCGCGTGATCGGCTGGTGGTCGCCCGACCCGCGCGGGATCCTGCCGCTCGACGGGTTGAGGGTCAGCCGATCGCTCCGCAAGAGCTGCGCACGCTTCGAGGTCCGGTTCGACACCTCGTTCCGCGAGGTGATGCAGCGCTGCGGCGACCCGCGCCGGCCGCACGGATGGATCACGCCGGCGTTCGTCGACGCGTACGACGAGCTGTTCCGCCTCGGCTGGGTGCACTCGGTCGAGACCTGGCGCGACGGCGAGCTGGTGGGAGGGCTCTACGGCGTGCGGATCAACGGATTCTTCGCCGGCGAGTCGATGTTCTCCCACGCGACCGATGCGTCGAAGGTGGCGTTGGTGGCGCTCGTCGACTGGCTCCGCGACACCGGTGCCACGCTGCTCGACGTGCAGTGGAAGACCGATCACCTGGCGACCCTCGGAGTGGAGGAGGTGCCTCGGGCGGCGTACCTCGCACTGCTTCGCAGTGCGGTCGCCGCCTGAGGCCCTCTCAGTGGTCCCGCCACCGACCTGTGCTCACGCTGCGTGCTCGTTGCACGTCCGGCAAAGGTGCGGGGCCGGCGACCCGGAGGTCACCGGCCCCAGCGTCCACCGTGCAGTGAGACCGCCGAAATCCCACTCACGCTGGTTCCGCCCGCTCCCAGGTCACTCTCGCGAGTCCCAGGCCGTGCACCGTTGCGGGGAAATGATCGGACGTTCCGGACTCGACCTTGAGGCCTTCTTGAGAGGATTTTCGCGAATCCTGGTGGCGGCCGCGGCGATGGCCGCGTGCGGGGGCGACCGGACCCCGGCGAGCACGAGCGGGCCGGTCGCGCCGACACCACCCGCGGTGCTCACCCACCTGCTCGCCGACCGACCCGCGCCGACGGTCGACCGGATCGAGGTGTGGATCTGCGACGTGCCCGACGGCTCGACCGCGACGGTGTACGGCGGGCTGCCGCTCCGTCAGCCGCTCACCCCCGACGGTGTCGTGACGGCGATCGGCGACCGGCTGCACGAGTACTTCGCCACCGTCTCGAACGGCGCGTACGACCTCGACCTGGTGGCCGGTGGCACGGTGACGATGGCGATCGACGACGACGAGGACGACTGCGTCGATGCCGCGCTCGATCGTTCGGGCCCGGCGGCACTGGCCGTGCTGGCCGTCGCGACCGCCGAGCACGCCGCCGATCAGCCGGGCGGCCGCGGCCGTCCGGGCACCTGGCTCGGGTGCACCGGGCCGGACTCCGAGTGCGCGGCCCGGCTCACTCGCCGCAGCGTGGTGGTCGGCGCCAACGACTTCCACCCGTCGCACGGCCCCGTACCGTTGCTCGACCTGATCGAGCACGAGCTCGGCCACACCTTGGGCCTCCCCCACTCGGGCACGGCCGTCCCCGGCGACGACGTGTATCCCAGCGCGATCGACCTGATGAGCAACAGCGCCGCGCCGCGCGACGTCGACCCGAGCCGCCTCGACGGGCCGATGCCGCTGGCGATCGACCTGTACGACCTCGGCTGGCTGCCGCCCGAGCAGACCCGCCTGGTCGAGCGTGGCGGGACGGTCGACATCGAGCTCTCACCACGAGCGTCGGACTCGGGTACCCGCCTGGTGCTGCTGCCGGTCTCGGACCACCGGGTGCTCGCGATCGAGCTGCTCGACCCGTCCGGCTACGACGACCACCTGCCCGCCGCGGGCATCGCCGTGCACGAGGTGGACGACCGCGCGGGCACCGACGTGATGCGCGTGCAGCTCCCCGTCCACACCGACGTCGCGCCCTTCACCGACCCGCTCGAGACCGGCGACGTGCTCGAGCGCGACGGCTGGCGGATCGAGGTGCAGGCGATCGGCGCGACGGCCCGTCTGGCGGTCACGGATACCCACGGGTAACAATCGCGGTCATGGCGACACGCGACGAGCCCTGGTTGATGCGGACCTACTCGGGACACTCGACGGCGAAGAAGAGCAACGAGCTGTACCGCACCAACCTCGCGAAGGGTCAGACCGGTCTGTCGATCGCGTTCGACCTGCCGACGCAGACCGGGTACGACCCGGACTCGCTGATGGCTCGCGGCGAGGTGGGCAAGGTGGGTGTGCCGGTGTCGCACCTCGGCCACATGCGCACCCTGCTCGACCAGATCCCGCCCGGCACGATGAACACCTCGATGACGATCAACGCGACGGCGGCCTGGCTGCTGGCGCTGTACGTCGCGAACGCCGAGGAGCAGGGCACGCCGTCGACGGCGCTGCGCGGCACCACACAGAACGACATCGTCAAGGAGTACCTGTCGCGCGGCACGTACATCTTCCCGCCCGAGCCGAGCAAGCGGCTCATCGTCGACATGGTCGCCTGGTGCACGCACCACGCGCCCAAGTGGAACCCGATGAACGTGTGCTCGTACCACCTGCAGGAGGCAGGGGCCACGCCCGTGCAGGAGATCGCGTTCTCGCTCGCCACCGCGATCGACGTGCTCGACGCGGTGCGCGACAGCGGCCAGGTCGAGCCCGAGCAGTTCGCCCAGGTTTTCGGCTCGATCTCGTTCTTCGTCAACGCCGGCATCCGCTTCGTCGAGGAGATCTGCAAGCTGCGGGCGTTCACCGACCTGTGGGACCGCATCGGCCTCGAGCGCTACGGCGTCACCGACGCCAAGGCCCGCCGGTTCCGCTACGGCGTGCAGGTGAACAGCCTCGGCCTCACCGAGGCGCAACCCGAGAACAACGTGCAGCGCATCGTGCTCGAGATGCTCGCGGTCACCCTGTCGAAGAAGGCCCGCGCACGCAGCGTCCAGCTGCCGGCGTGGAACGAGGCGCTCGGGCTGCCCCGCCCGTGGGACCAGCAGTGGTCGTTGCGGATGCAGCAGGTGTTGGCGTTCGAGACCGACCTGCTCGAGTTCGGCGACATCTTCGACGGCTCGACCGTGATCGAGGCGAAGACCGACGAGCTGCGCGAGGCCGCGTGGGCCGAACTGCAGGACGTGCTCGAGCGCGGCGGTGCCTTCGACGCCGTCGAGGAGCTGAAGGGCCGTCTGGTGCGCTCGATGGCCGAGCGCACGCGCCGCATCGAGTCGGGCGAACAGGTGGTGGTGGGCGTCAACGCCTACACCGAGACCACCGAGTCGCCGCTCGGCGGCAACGACAACATCCTCACCGTCGACCCCGCGGTCGGCGCGGAGATGACGGCCGACGTGCAGGCCTGGCGTGCGTCGCGGGATCAGAACGCGGTCGACGCGGCGCTGGCCGAGCTGCGCCGAGCCGCCGAGGACGGCACCAACATCATGGGTCCGTCGATCGCACTGGCGAAGGCCGGCGGCACCACCGGCGAGTGGGCGTCGACCCTCCGAGAGGTGTTCGGCGAGTACCGCGCCCCCACCGGCGTGTCGGCCGCGGTGGGCAAGCGTCCCGGCGAGCTGGCTGCGGTGGCCGAGTTCGTGAAGACGATCCCCGGCGGCCCGCCCAAGTTCCTGGTGGCGAAGCCGGGGCTCGACGGCCACTCGAACGGCGCCGAGCAGATCGCCGTCGCAGCTCGCGACGCAGGCATGGAGGTCGTGTACGCCGGCATCCGGTCGACCCCCGAGCAGATCGTCTCGGCGGCCCGCGACGAGGATCCCGACGTGATCGGTGTGTCGATCCTGAGCGGCTCGCACCTCGAGCTCGTCCCGGACATCCTGCAGCTCATGTCGGCCGAGGGCGTCGACGCACCGCTCGTGGTCGGCGGCATCATCCCCGAGGCCGACCGGCAGCGCCTGCTCGACGCCGGCGTCGCCGCCGTCTACACGCCCAAGGACTTCGAGCTCTCGCGCATCATGCGCGACGTCGCCGAGCTCGCCGTCGCCCACCGCGGCTGACCGAACAGGCTGGAGTGACGACCGCTGGCTCACGGACCTGAGGGGTCCGTGAGTCGGAGGTCCCGTGTGAGGCCTGTGCTGCTGCAGGACATCCCTCACACATGTCGCGAGACATCCCTCACACCTAGGTGGGTCGTGAACGGTCTGGTTCATGGCCGGGAGGGAAGTTCCGATGAGTGTGCGACGAGCGATCGTCGAGGCCGATGTCTCGACGATGAACGTGGTCGAGTTCTGCCGAGCGCATGGCGTGTCGAGGTGGTTCTTCTATGACCTGCGGCGACGTCATGCTCTTGAGGGCGACGTCGTCATCACGGCGAAGTCGAGGGCCCCGCATCGAGTTCCGTCGCGGACGCCATCAGCGGTCGAGGACGCCATTGTCACGGTCCGCAAACAGCTCCTCGACGAGGGGTTGGACGCGGGACCGGCAACAATCCGATTCCATCTCGACGGGCTCGAGCGGGTGCCGTCGGAGTCGACGATCTGGCGGATCCTGGTCGCTCGCGGGCAGGTCAACCCGCAGCCGGCCAAAGCACCCAAGAGCCGCCGTTCGTTCACGGCAACTCGAGCGAACGAGGTGTGGGCGTTGGACGACACCGATTGGGCGCTCGCGGACAGGACCGGCGTGAAGATCTTGAACATCATCGATGACCACTCCCGGCTCGCGGTCGCCTCACGAGCAATGCCGGCATGTGACGGCCCGAACGTGCTGGCCACGATGGCCGGCGCGGCCGAAGAACACGGCTGGCCAGAACGGTTCTGGTCCGACAACGCCCGCGTGTTCACCCTCACCCTCGCGAACGCTGTCGAGCACCTCGGCGTGATCGCCAGCCACACACGCCCGTTCAGCCCGAACAGCAACGGCAAAGTCGAACGCTTCCACCAGACCGTCAAACGCTGGCTCGAGGCTCGACCCCGCGCCCACACCCTGGACGAGCTCCAACACCAGCTCGACACCTTCCGACAGACCTACAACACCCGCCGACCCCACCGAGCGCTCGGCCGCCAGTTCCCCGCCGACGTCTGGACCACCGCCGCAAAGACCGGACCCGCCGACCGGCCGATCAGCACGCCAACCATCGTCACCGACACCATCGCATCCGACAGCCGCGCCTACAGCGGCCCCTACGCGATCACCATCGGCGCACAACACGACGGACAACGAGCACTCACCGTCATCACCGGCCAGAACTGCCACATCTTCGTCAACGGCAAACTCGCCCGAGCACTCACCCTCGACCCCACCCGCCGAAGCCAACCCCTGCGAAACACCTAGCCTCAACTGTGAGGGATGTCCCGCGACACGTGTAAGGGATGTCCCGCGACATGACAGTCCCGTGTGAGGCCCGCTGACCCACGGATGGCGTGCCACGTGAGCGATCGGACCCGCGCGTCAGCCCCAGATCAGCAGCTTCACCGACAGGCCGAGGCCCGCGGTGGCGATGAACACGCGCAACGGTGTCTGCGGCGCTCGACGCACCACGATCGGGCCGAGACGGCCGCCGATCATCAGCCCGAGCGCCATCGGCGCGGCGATCTCCCACCGGACGTCACCGAAGATCGCGAACGCCACCGCGGCCACCCCGTTGGCGATGCCGAGCACCACGTTCTTCACCGCGTTGCATCGCGGCAGGGTGTCACTGGTCGAGAACAGCAACAGCGCGAGCAGCATCACACCGGCGCCGGCGCCGAAGTAGCCGCCGTACACCCCGATCAGGCCCACCCCTGCCACGGTGCCCGGCCCGACGTGGTGGTGGGCGTGCGCGTGCGCGGCCCCGTCCACGATGCGCCGTCGGGCCAGGATGGCGAGCGACGCACCGGCGATCAGGAACGGTACGAGGCGCTCGAACGACTCGGCCGGCGTGACGAGCAGCAGCGCGCCGCCGCACGCACCACCGATCACCCCGGCGAGCGCGAGTTGGCGCACGCGAGCCCGCTGCCCGACGAGGTCGGGACGCGAGCCGATGATCGACCCGGTGCTGCTGCCGACGAGCGCCACGGTGTTGGTGACGTTGGCGGTGACCGGCGAGAGGCCGACCGCGAGCAGCGCCGGGTAGCTGACGAGCGACGCGAGCCCGGCGATGCTGCCCGACAACCCGCCCCCGATGCCGGCGACGACGAGGAACAGCGCGCGCGACACCGACATCGGTGCCGCACGCTAGCGATGGTCAGACGGCGACGGGCTGCTGGCTCTCGATCCAGCGCTCGAGCACGGGGCCGCTCTCGAAGCTGGTGATGAGCGCGTAGCGGGGGTGGTCGTGGTTGTGCACCACGACGTGCCACAGCCGCTGGGTGTCGACGGTGAAGCGCGACCACTGCGGCAGCGGGACGCGGACCTCGGTGTCGGGATCGGGCGTGCCGTCGGGCAGCGAGTCCATGAGCAGCATGTAGCTGTCGGGGTCGTCGGTGAGCTCGATCCAGTTGCGCACGACCCAGCCGGTGCCCTCGGGGTTGAACCGGTTGTTGTCGTCGCGGTGGATCGACTTCAGCGCCTGCTCGTGGTCCTGCGGCTGCAGCTTGATGATGCGGACCCGGCCGAAGTTGGCGCCGACGCCGGCGATGTAGTCACGCAGCGTGGGGGCCTTCTCGGAGTTGGGCGTCCACAGCGCGTCCTTGTCGCACTTGCCCTTGTCCCAGAACCCACGGCAGTCGAGCTGCCCGTCGGCCGACGCGAGCGGCGCGAAGTTGGTGTCGCCGCCGCTCTTCCAGTCCATGTACTCGAGCTGCTCCCACTCGTCGGGCGACACCGTGAACGGCAGCGGGCTCATCGCCACGAACCCCGTCTCGGCCAGCATCGGCATCCGGTAGTGGTCGGTGTCGCGGGGGATCGCGACGCTCCAGTGTTCCGTGGTGGGCCAGAAGCTCATGACGAACAGGTTACGCACCACTGGTCCGTGTTGCCCGGGCACAAGGTCCCTTGTCACCCTCCGTGGTCGGCCTTCACGGGATCGAGACGATCCGGGTGGGACGATCCGGTCAGCCCTCGGTGGTGGTGGTCGGCGGCAGCGTCGTCGTCGTGGTGGACGTCGTGGTGGTCGACGACGTCGTCGGCGGCGGGATGTCGAGCACGTCGCCCACCTCGATGTGGTCGGGGTCGAGGATCCCGTTGAGCGTGATCAGCTCCTGATAGTCGACCGCGTACTTGTCGGCGATGGCGCGCAGGCTGTCGCCCGGCGCGATCTCGTACTGGATCGGGATGTACTCGGTGGTGGTGGTGACCGGGATCGTGGTGGTGGTCGTGGAGTTGATCGGCGGCAACGTGCCCGACGCCGCATCGGTCGAGTCGTCACCGCACGCGGCGATCAGCAACGGGACGGCCACGAACAGCGTGCTCAGACCGATCAGACCCCGGCGTCCCATGGCGGCGCACACTAGTTGCGGATGCGCATCGCGCGGCAGCGGACCCGTAGCCTCGGCTGCATGGCACCCGGTGACGAACGCGGCAGGTATCCAGGCGTGGTCGAACCCGACCGCGAGTACCACGTCGACGCCGGCGGGGTGCAGCTCGCCGTGCACGAGTGGGGCTCGGCCGACGCCGACCCGATGTTCCTGGTGCACGGTGGTTTCGACTTCGCCCGCACCTACGACGTGTTCGCACCGAAGCTGGCCGCCGCCGGCTGGCGCGTGGTGGCCTGGGACCAGCGCGGACACGGCGACAGCGCGCACGCCGCGCTGTACTCGTGGGACGGCGACCTGCGCGACGCGATGGCCGTGATGGACTCGATCACCGACCGCCCGGCGCCCGTCATCGGCCACTCGAAGGGTGGGTCGCTGATGATCCAGCTCGCCGACGCACAGCCGTTCCGGTTCAGCCATCTGGTCAACCTCGACGGGATCCCCTACAAGCGGCCCGTCCCCGACGTCAGCGAGCACGACCGCACCCGCATGGCGGCGAGCGAGATCTCCGGCTGGCTCGACCACCGTCGGCGCACCGCCACCTCCGAGCGCAAGCCCGGCACCCTCGAGGAACTCGCCAGGCGCCGCGGCCGGATGAACCCGCGGCTGTCGTTCGAGTGGCTGTGCCACCTCGTCACCGTCGGCGCGTTCGAGCGCGAGGACGGATGGCGGTGGAAGATCGACCCGTCGATGCGCTTCGGCGGGTTCGGCCCGTGGCGCCCCGAGTGGACGATCACCCGCCTGCCCGGCCTGCCGATGCCGTTCCTCGGGATCCTCGGCCGGGAGCAGGAGGAGATGGGCTGGGGCACCCTGCCGCACCACGTGTACCCGTACCTGCCCACCGGCGGCCGCTGCGAGGTGCTCGACGACGTCGGCCACTTCGTCCACATCGAACAGCCCGACGTGGTCGCCGGCATGGTGCTCGAGTTCCTGGGAGCCCACGGATGAGCCGCACCACGTTCCTCACCCACAACCAGGTGCAGCTCGCGCTCCACCACCTGCGCCCCGGCGAGGGGCGCTCGCTGCTGCTGCTGCACGGGCTCGGCGAGTCTTCGCCCGAGCGGGTGCCCGCCTGGGCCGAGACGTGGCCCGGTCCGGTGCACGCCCTCGACTTCACCGGGCACGGCGCGTCCACCGTGCCCGCCGGCGGCGGCTACAACGCCGAGATCCTGCTGGCCGACGCCGACGCCGCGCTCGCCCACCTCGGCGAGGTCACCGTCGTCGGCCGCGGGCTCGGTGCCTACGTCGCGCTCATGCTCGCCGGCGCCCGTGCCGCACACGTGAAAGGCGCCGTGTTGTGCGACGGCCCCGGACTCGCCGGCGGCGCGATCGGACCGACCTCGCAGAGCTTCGTCGTGCTGCCCCCGCGAGAACGGCCGCCCGATCCGTACGCGCTCTTCGAGATGTCGCGCGACCTCCGCCCGCCCGACTACGCCACGTTGTTCGTGCGGCTCGCGCTCGAGGGCTCCGGTCTCGACGAGCCGATCGCGGTCGCAGCCGTCGTGCACCCGCCGTGGCTGAAGGCCGTCGTCGAGGAGATGGGCGTGTCGCGGGCGCCGGTCGACGACGCGCTCGCCGCCTTCGCCCGCCCCTGAGCCCCGGGCGACGGCCGGCGCACCGGTCGCTAGCGTGGGTCCCGTGCACCCCGTGCTCGTCGCAGCCCTGGCGTTCGTCGCGATGGAGCCGTTCACCGCGCTCGCCCACCGGTTCGTGATGCACGGCGCCGGCGAACGGTTGCACCGCAGCCACCACCGTCGACTCCGACCGGGTGAGTCACCCCGCCGGTGGGAGGCCAACGACGTGTACCCGCTGGTGTTCGCCTCGCTGGTGATGCTCGCGATGGCGGTCGGCTTCAACGTCGGCGGCGCCGAGGTGCTCGTCCCCGCCGCGATCGGCGTCACCGTCTACGGCGCGGCCTACGCGCTCGTGCACGACGTGTACATCCACCGGCGCCTCGGCTGGTTCGGCGATCGCACGGTGCCGGTGCTCGAGCAGCTCGCCGTCGCCCACCGGCGACACCACGACCGCAGCGGCGCGCCGTACGGGATGCTGCTACCCGTGGTGGCTCAGCGTGGACGCAGCGGGTCGCGCCCGTCCCACGAGCCGCTCGACGCGTAGGGCTCGAACCGGGCGAACAGCTCCTCGCCGTACCACCGCTCCTGGCGGGTGCGGCGCACCACCTCGCGGTGGCGTTCCGACACGGCGTACGCGTGGGCGGCCGCCAGGTCGCGCCACAGGCTGAACGTGCCGAGACGCCCGACCGGAGCTTCGCCGATGCCCACCACCGCCAGCAGCCCGTCGGCACCCTGCAGGTCGTCGCTCACCGGCACACCGGCGCGGCCGAAGGCCCGCCAGGCCCGCGGGTGCACGTCGGCGCGGGTGATGATCGCCACCGGACCACCGGCCGACACGGCGGGTCGCAGCTGGTCGAGCACCGGCACCCCGCGCCACGCGCCGTGCCCACCGGCCGAGCGGAGCCGCACGTGCCACGCCTCGTGGGCGGACGCCCAGCGAGCGGCCATGCGCACGTGGAACGCCTCGAGCGAGCCCTCGTCGTCCCACACCGCGAACAGCGCCGTGCGACGCAGGTCGGCACCGGGACCGGTGCGACTGCCGGCGCCCGTACCCAAGAGCCGCCAGAACCGCAACCCGGGCACCGTGCGCAGCATCCCACGGTCGAGTCCGAGCCGTGACATCGCCGCCGTCCGGCTCCCCGCACGCACCAGGTGGAACGACCCGACGCCGTCGCCGGAGGCCGTCACGTCGGGCTGCACGCCTGCCAGCATGGCAGCGGTGAACGAGCTCCGCACGACCACACCCCGGCAGAGGGTCTCGCGATGAGCGCCGACCCGCTCGTCGCGGCCGCCGCGGTCGCCCTGGCCGGGTACGTCGTCGGCTCGATCCCCGTCGCGGGTCTGGTCGCGCGCCGACGGGCCGGCCTCGACCTGCGCGACGTCGGCGACGGCAACCCGGGGTACTGGAACGCGAAGGCGACCCTCGGTCGGCGGGCCGCCGCGCCCGTGTTCGTCGGCGACGTCGCCAAGGGGGCCCTCGCTGCGGCGTTGGGTCGGCTCGCGGACCATGCGGTCGGTGACGCCTGGTGGCTCGGGTACGTGGGCGGGTTCGCGGCGATGGTCGGCCACGCCTGGCCCCTGTTCGCACGGTTCCGGGGCGGTCGGAGCGTGCTCGCGTTCGTGGGGGCGGCCGCCGTGCTGTCGCCGATCACCGCGCTGGCGTGCGTCGTCCTGTTGGGCACGGTGACGGCGTGGCGCGGGTTCGCCTGGGGCGCCCGAGCGGGCGTGTTCGCCTTCCCGTTCGTGCAGCTGGTGGTGGACGGGCCGTACCGGACGGCGGCCACCGGCTGCCTCATGACGCTGATCGGGCTTCGCTTCGCGACGGCCGCCCGTACGAGCGGCCGCGCCACGGCTGACGGGGGGTGACGATGCCGCGCACGAGCGCCGCCGCGGCGATCGGGTCGGCGAGCGGCGACAGCCAGTAGGCGACACCGCCGCCGCGGTACGACCGGCGGGTTCCGGCCAGGGTGCCGAGGCGCACCGCCACCATCGTCACGTCGATCAGGTCGCGGCGTCGGCGCAGCAACCGCGGCAGCGGCAACACCTGGGCGAGCACCACGACGGCGAGGTCGCACAGCTGACGCCACCACGGGTCGACACCCGGCAGCGCCAACGAGCGCGCCCAGCCGCGGAACGTGCTCGGCCCATCCGGATACATCTCGGTGGTGAGCAGCTCGGCGCCGTCGAGCATCGCGACGTGCCAACCGCGTCGCGCCAGGTGACGGGCGAGCGCCACGTCCTCGACCACCTCACCGGCGACGGGCTGCATGCCACCGGCGCGCAGGAACGGCACGCGCGGGAATGCCGTGCACTGACCGTTCGCGAGCTGGCGGTTCGGCGACACCCGGCCCACCACACCCGGCGGCCCGAAGCGGTACACGAGCGTGGTGAGCAGGGCCGGGTGCAGCCACGCCGCACCCGGCGTGGGGCAGTCGAAGCTGCCGCCGACGCTGACGAACTGCAGCCCGTCGGCGAGCGCCCGGTTCACGAGCGCCTGCGGCAGGCGGGGGTCGGGGCGGGTGTCGGCGTCGAGGGTGACCACCCACTCGCCCCGGGCGGCGCGCACGCCCTGGTGCACCGCCCAGGCCTTGCCGGCCCAGCCGTGTGGCAGCTGGGTGCCGGGCACCACGATCGCGCCGGCATCGACGGACAGCTTCGCGGTGTCGTCGGTGCTCTCGTCGTCGACCACGAGCACCTCGGTGATGCCCGGCGCCGTCGCCAACGCCTCGAGCAGCGGACCGATGCGCCCCGCCTCGTCGCGGGCCGGCACCACGACGCTGATCGTGGGGAGCTCGACCGAGATGTCGGCCACCGGGAACGAACCCGCGATGTCCGCATCGCGTCGGTCGAGCGGCGGGCGCCGGCGCGCTGCGCCGGCGATGCGGACGATCGCCAGTACCGAGGCGAGCGCGCGCAGCGCGGTCCACACGCTCGGCCGCGGCACGAGTCGACGGAGGGCGGCGATCAGGAGGCGCTTCATCGGACGGATCGGGATGACCGGCTGCGACGCCCGCGGTCGCGTTCGATCATCTCGTCCACGATACGGGCCGAGGTGGTCACGAGTGGGAGACCCCCACCGGGGTGGCTGCTGCCGCCCACCAGGTACAGCCCTTCGCGGATGCCGCGGTTGCGCGGGCGCACGAACGCCGCGCGCCGACCGTTCGACGACGTGCCGTAGATCGCACCGCCCGGTGCCCGGTACCGCTCGGCCAGATCGGCGGGCGTGAGGGTCTCGGTGAACAGCAGCCGATCGCGCAGCTCGGTGCCGTGGCTCGCCAACCGTTCGAGCACGTGTGCCGTGGCTGCGTCGCGGTCGACGGGCAGCCCGGCGGGCACGTTGATCAGCAGGAACCAGTTCTCGTGACCCGCCGGCGCCTGGCTGGGATCGGTGACGGAGCTGACGCACGCGTAGATCGTCGGATCGGTCGGCATGAGCGCGGCCGCGATCTCGTCGAACTCGCGTCGCGGGTCGTCCGCGAACCAGACGCGGTGGTGAGTGAGGTCGGGTGTCGACCCCCGCACGCCGGCGCACACCACGAACCCGCTCGTCGAGGGTGCCGCCCGCCGCACGTGCCGCAGCGCCCGCACGTCCGGCAACAGGTCGCGATACAGGTGCTGAGCATCGGCGTTGACCACGACCACGTCGGCGGAGACCGGTCGGCCGTCCGCCAGCACGACGCCGGTGACCCGGTCGGGCGTGGCCGTGATGCTGCGCACCTCGGTGCCGGGCCGGAGCTCGACCCCGACGCGCACCGCCACGCGCACGAACGCGTCGCGCAGCGCGCCGAGACCGCCCATCGGGTACCAGCAGCCGTAGGCCTGCTCGACGTGGGCGATGCACGACAGGGTGGCCGGCGCCTCGAACGGTGACGAACCGCTGTAGGTCGCGTAGCGACCGGCCCATTGCACCATCTCGGCGTCGTCACCGAACGCGGCGGCCGCGGCGTCGCGCAGGGTGCGCAGGGGATCGATGTCGAGCAGGTCGCGGGGCCGTCGCAGCCTCGCCGCGAGCGACCAGGGGCCGTCCATCGGACCGGCGAAGAACGTGCGCTCGCTGACGTCCCAGATGGTGCGACCCCGTGCGACGAACTCGCGGTGGCCGGGCTCGTCGCAGCCGTCGTCGCGCACGTCGAACGTGCGACCCGAGCGCCACGAGTAGCGGAACTGCGGGTCGAGGCGGACGAGGTCGACCTCGTCGGCGAGCGCGGTGCCGGCCACGCGGAACACCTCGTCGTACACGTGCGGCAACGTGACGAGCGAGGGACCCACGTCGAAGACGAACCCGTCGCGACCGAGCACCGCGAGCTTGCCACCGAGTTCGTCGCGTCGTTCGAACAGGGTGACGTCGTGGCCGCGGGCCCGCAGGCGGATCGCCGCGGCCAGGCCGCCGACGCCGCCACCGACCACGACGACGTCAGCCACCGACGACCGTCCAGCGGCGACCGCGCCACAAGGTGCGTGCCGCAGCTGCGGCCACGGGCAGCATCGCCGCGCCGCCCACGGCCGCCACGACACGGTCTCGGAAGAACGCCGCGAACCCGAGGGTCTCCATCACGGCCATCGCGCCGTACTCGGCCACGAGCGCCGGGTCGGGTGCATCGTCGGCCGGCAGCGCCAGCTCGAGCGCGCCCATCACCGCCAGGCTCACCACGAACCACCCGGCGAAGTTGCTCGCAGGGATCCGCCGGTAGCGCCCCATCCTCGCCCAGCGCCAGTAGCCCTCCCCCACCATCTGCGGGTCGAGGAACAGGTCCCACGCGGTGAGCGCCGCGGCGCCGAGCACCACCCGACCGAACGGCGTGGAGCGGGCGCCGAGTGCCGCGTGCGCGGCCTCTCGGGCCGGCACCGCCATCGCGAACCAGGCGAGCGGCACGATCGCCGGCACACCTGCCACCTGCGGACGCAGCGCACCCGTGTACCCGTAGCGACCGAACGGCACGCCGGTCGCCGTGCCCAGGTGCTCGACCGCAGCGGTGCCCACGGCGACGCCGGCCGCGGCGCCGGTCGTGCGAACCGCGCCCCACCGCCGCGATGCCGCCGCGGTGGTCGTGGTGAACAGTCCCGTGACGACCACGCTGCTCAGCGCGCGACGCGCCGGGCCGCCGCGCCGCACGAGCGGCGTCGCGATCATCCCTGCGAGCGTCACCGCCGCAGCACCGGCCAGCGTTCTGGTCGCGGATCTTCTCGGATTCCGAGAGGATTCGCGACCGGAACGGGAGCGGTCGGCCGAGGTCATCGGCGGGCGATCAGGCGCGCCACCAGCGCGGCCTTCTCGGCAGTGCTCACCCGGGCCCGACCGTGGAACACGTCGTAGCCCTGCTCCTCGATCCTCACGAGGATCCGACTGTAGAGGTCGTGTGCCGCGCCGATGCAGCGTGCCGATGCGGGCGGCAGCATCGACCGTCCCTGCTCGGCGGACGCGTACAGCTCACGGCACCGGGCGATCTCGAACCGCATCAGCTCGATGAACTCGGGCGTGACCACCCGATGCGTGAGGTCGACGCCGAAGCGACGCAGGTCCTCCTGCGGCACGTACTGACGGCCACGGTCGAGATCTTCGTCGATGTCTCGCAGGAAGTTGGTGAGCTGGAACGCGTTGCCGAGGTCGCGTGCGTGCGGCAGTGCCTCGGGGCGCAGCGGCTCGAGGATCGGCAGCATCATCTCGCCGATCACGGCGGCCGAGCCGTCCATGTAGTCGAGCAGGTCGTCCCACGTGTCGTAGGTGGCGACCGTGAGGTCCATCGTCATCGAGCGGAGGAACCGGCGGAAGCAGTCGGGGTCGATGTCGAACGCGCGCACCGTGTGCACCACGGCCTTCAGCACCGGATCGTCGGAGTGGCCCACGGCCAGGTCGGCGAAGAACCGGTCGCCGAACGAGGCCAGCGCGGCCGCCCGCTCGGCCACCGGCGCCGGCCCGAGGTCGTCGACGATGTCGTCGGCGTAGCGGCAGAACGCGTACAGCGCCCACACGTGGTGCTGCTTCACGCGCGGCAGCACCTTGGTGCTCCAGTAGTACGTGGTGCCGTAGCGCTTGTTGAGCTCGCGACATCGCGCGTAGCTCTCGTCGAGGGTCACCACGCCCGGCACCGCGGGTGCGTTCACGGCCGTGCCTCGGCGAACTGCTGCACCCGCTGCGCGGCGAGCTTGCCCGAGACGAGCACCATCGGCACACCGACACCGGGCAGCGTGGACGAGCCGGTGAACACCAGGCCGGGCACCCGCTCGTCGACGTTGTTCGGCCGGAACGGACCGGTCTGCAGGAAGGTGTGCGCCAGCGCGAACGGCGTGCCGCGCTCCATGCCCATCGCCTCCCAGTCGAGCGGGTCGTACATCCGCTCGACCACCACCTCGGTCGGGTACCCGAGCGACGCCACGTGCGTACGCAGCGAGTCGGCGGTGCGCTCGCCCTCACGGCTCCAGTCGATGCGGCCGTCGAGGTTGGGCGTCGGCTCGAGCGCGTAGATGCTCGTGCAGCCCTCGGGTGCGAGCGACGGGTCGTCGAGCGAGTGCAGCGTCACGAGGATCGACGGGTCGGGCATGCGCACCCCGTCGTCGATGAGCGCACGGAACGACCCGTCCCAGTCCTCGCCGAAGTGGATGTTGTGGTGCGTCGCGCCTGCAGGCGGCAGACCCTTCACGCCGGCGACCCACAGCAGGCAGCTCGGCGAGTACTTCCCGCGCCGTGCGACCCTGGGCGCGTCGACGCCACCGAGCAACGTGCGATAGGCGACGGGCAGATCGGGGTTGCACACGACCACGTCCGCGGCGAGGCGCTCGGCACCACCGATCTCCACCCCGCTGACGCTGCCGTCGCCGGCGCGCAGGATGCGCGTCACCGGCGCGTCGTAGCGGATGGTGACGCCCGCCTTCTCGACGGCCTCGGCGAGACCGGTGGCCATCGCGTGCATGCCTCCCTTCGGCACGAACACGCCCTCCACCGAGTCCATGTAGGTGATGACGGCGTAGAGCGACAGCGCCTCGTACGGCGCCAGACCGGCGTACATCGACTGGAAGCTGAAGATGCGCTGCAGCCGCTCGTCGTCGAAGAAGCTCGCGACCTTGCGGCCGAGCTTGCCGAAGCCGCCGAGCTTCACGAGTTCGAGCCCGGCACGCCACGGCTTCACGAGGTCGAGCGGCGAATCGAAGTTGGCGTCGATGAAGTGCGCCATCTCCACCCGGTAGAGCCGCTCGAGCCAGTCGCAGAACCGGCCGAACGCCTCGGCCTCCTTGGCGTTCGCGAACTCGCGGATCTCCTGGGACATCGCCTCGCGGCCGTGACGAACGAACAGCGTGCTGCCGTCGGCGTAGCACGCCCGGTACATCGGGTCGACCTTCTCGATCGTCACGAAGTCGGCCATGTCGGCACCTGCGGCCTCGAAGGCGTCGGCGAGCAGGTTCGGCATGGTGAGCACGGTGGGTCCGTTGTCGAGGCGGAACCCGTCGGCGGCGATCACGCCAGCGCGGCCACCGGGGATCGGGTCGCGCTCGACGACGGTGACGACGTGACCCTGCCGCGACAGGTGGGCAGCCGCGCTCAGGCCCCCCAGACCGGCACCCACCACCACCACGTCGAGGGTGCGGCTGGGCCGGCCGGCGCTCACGTCTGTCGCCAGCTCACGTAGTGCGCGAGCTGGACCAGTTCGTCGCGTGCGGTGTCGAGGATCGGGGCGACCTCGATCGCCGCGAGGGCTTCGTCGGTGAGCCGGGTGATCGTCGCCTCGAGGTCGGCGAGCGCACCGGTGTCGACGATCACCTGCTGGATGCGCGCCACCTCGTCGTCGCCCAGACCGGGCCGGCCGACGAGGTCGAGCACCTCGCGCTGCGCGGCCGACGCGGCCTCGACCGCTCGCGCCAGCAGCGGCGTCGGCTTGCCCTCGCGCAGGTCGCCGCCCACCGGCTTACCGGTGAGCGTCTCGTCGCCGAAGGCGCCCATCACGTCGTCGCGCATCTGGAACGCGTCGCCGAGCGGCAGCCCGTAGCCGCTGAGCGCCGGCACCAGTTCGGCCTGACGGTCGGGCGCGGCCATCACCGCTCCCAGGTGCAACGGGCGTTCGATCGTGTACTTGCCGCTCTTGTAGCGGCAGATCCGCTCGGCCTTGTCGCGCCGGCGATCGTTGCGCACACCGCCCAGGATGTCGAGCACCTGGCCGACGTTGAGCTCGACCCGCAACTCGTTCCAGATCGCCCACGCCTGCGGCGATGCACCCGTCATCAACTGGTCGGCGTAGACGAACGCGAGGTCGCCGACGAGGATCGCCACCCCGTCACCGAACCGACGCGCCTCGCCCGCCCAGCCACCGTCGGCGTGGTGCTGGGCGAACTTCGTGTGCGTGGTGATCGCACCGCGACGGCTCGTCGCGTCGTCCATCACGTCGTCGTGGAACAGGGCGAAGGCGTGCATCAGCTCGAACGCGCCACCGGCATCGATCACGCGCGGGTCGTCCGGGTCGCCACCGGCGCCGACGAAGCCCCAGTACGTGAACGCCGGACGCAGGCGCTTGCCGCCCGCCAGCACGAGCCGGCCGATCTCCTGGATGGGCTCGGTCAGGTCGGGGTCGAACGCGGTCCACCGGGCTTCCTCGGCAGCGAGCAGGGCGCGCAGACGCTCGTCGACACGCCCCGCGAGGGTGGCGAGCGACGGGGGTGTGGGCGCGGTCTGCACGTGGGAGAGGCTAGGTGGTGGTGCGCGGCGGTGCTCCGCGGAGGTCGGAACGACCCGTGGGGCGTGTGCCACACGCCGGGCCGTCATCCGGACGAGGCCCCGGCGACGTAGCCCTACAGTCGCGTCGTGCCCGCCGACCTCGTCATCGCGCCGCTGCGACCCGAGCAGCGCCCTCAACTGGCACCGCTCGTGGCAAGTGCCTTCTCGGGCGAACCCTTCGCGGAAGGGATGTACGGGCCGTCACGCCTCGACCGGTTCCGGTACCTGCTCGACGACTACGTCGACTTCCCGAAGCCGCACCAGGTGGTGATCGCTGCGTCGATCGGCGACGTGCTGGTGGCTGCCGCGGCGCTCGAGCCGGCCGGCACCTGCGGGCTCTGTCGGGGCGAGCAGGCGCCCCTCGCCGCGGACGCCGACGTGGCCACGGCCATCGACCACGAGTTCGAGCGGCGCTGTCGCGCCGCGCACGCCGGCGCGGAGCTCGACGCGGACCACGCTCGCATCACCACGGTGGCGACGCTGCCGTTCCTGGCCGGGATGGGCATCGGCGGGCCGCTGGTGGCCGCGACGCTCGACCATGCGTGGTCGCTCGGCGCTCCGTGCGTCGCGCTCGAGTGCCTGCGCTCGCGCGCGGCGTTCTACAGCCGGAGCGGCTTCGCAGAGGAGACCGAGTTCGACGATCCGGGCGGCCCGGGTCTGCGGGCGCTGCTGATGATCGCGAGCCGACCCGACTGAGGCGGCTCAGTCGTCGTCGAGGGTGGCGACGACCTGCTCGATCTGGAGCCGGGCATTGCCGATGCGGTCGCGGCAGAACGTGATCAGCTGCGCGGCCCGCTGCACCTGGGTGGCGAGGACGTCGACGTCGACGTCGGATCGCTCGAGCTGGCCGAGGATGTCCTCGAGCTCGGCGAGGGCGGCGGCGTACCCCGCGGCGACGGGCTGGTCGGGATCGGACGTGCTCATGCGGGGTCGGTCTCCTCGGGGCGGGCGTTGCCCGCAGCGGTGATGGGATCGGGGCCCGGCTCGACGGACTCGACGGACTCGACGCGGCTGGACGCCGAACCCCGGGCGAAGGTGGTGACGATCTCGGTGCCGGGCGCCAGGTCGGCCGCGTCGCGCACGGTGCGGCCATCCGCCGTGCGGGTGATGCTCCAGCCGCGCGCCATGGTGGTGACCGGGTCGAGCAGACGCACCCGGGCGGCGACGGCGTCGAGGTGTCGCACCTCGGGATCGAGACGACCGGGTGCGCGCCGCATCGCCGCGG
>WBZM01001360.1_pt1 | contig 24594 bp, 23 predicted proteins | sample 5204271 | NCBI WGS metagenome assembly WBZM01 (sample SAMN12344346, study PRJNA552823) | activated sludge metagenome | biome: Activated sludge suspended growth; feature: Nitrification reactor; material: Wastewater; isolation source: activated sludge from nitrification reactor of wastewater... | reverse complement strand
TCAGCTTCCAGCTCATGGCGGTGCAGGGCGTGATGGCGCGGCACGTCGCCGACGTGCGCGCCGGGTTCCTCGCGGTCGCCGGTCCGCACGAGCGCGACTGCCAGGCGCTCCCCGTGCAGCTCGCCGGTCTCGACACCTCTCGCCCGCTGCGCGTCGCCGTGATCGCCGAACCGCCGGGCGGCGAGACCGACCCCGGCATCGCTGCAGCCATCCGCGGTGCCGGCGAGGCGCTGGCCCGCCAGGGGGCCGTCGTCGACGAGGTCGCGCCGGCCACGTACGAGCAGGCGATCCAGCTCTGGGGGCAGCTGCTCGGCACCGAGATCGCGTTGATGCGACCGTTGCTCGACATGGTGATGGGCGACGGCGGCAAGCAGTTCCTCGATCACACGATCCACATCATCCCGCCGGTCGACCTCGCCGGCTTCGCCCAGGTGTTCCTGGGTCGTCACGGGGTCGAGCGCGACTTCCACGACTTCCTCGGCCGCTACGACGTGATCGTCAGCCCCACGTGGGCGCTGCCGGCGTTCGAGCTCGGCGCCGACGCGGCGAGCCTCGAGGGTGCGCAGCGCACGCTCGAGACGATGCGCCCGGTGCTGCCCGCCAACCTGCTCGGCCTGCCGGCCGCGGTCGTGCCGGTCGGGGTGTCGGACGGTCTGCCGGTCGGCGCGCAGGTGATCGCTCGCCGCTTCGCCGACCTGCGTGCGTTGACAGTGGCGCAGATGCTCGAGGACGCGCTCGGGCCGATCACGCCGATCGACCCGCGCTGGTGACCTGACCGTTCTGGTCGCGGATCGTCTCGGGATCCGAGAGGATCCGCGACCAGAACGCGGTGATCGACCGTCAGGCGTCGACGGCGGTCTGCTTCGCCCAGCGGTAGTCGGCCTTGCCCGACGGCGAGCGCACGATCTCGGGTACGAACACGAAGGCCTTCGGCAACTTGTAGCGGGCGATGTGCCGCTCGGCCTCGTGCAGGAGCGAGGCCTCGTCGGGCGAACAACCCTCGCGCAGCCGGACGATCGCGACGACCTCGTTGCCCCACCGCTCGCTCGGACGTCCGGCCACCACACAGTCGTACACGTCGCCGTGCGCCTTGAGCGCGGCCTCGACCTCCTCGGCGAAGATCTTCTCGCCACCCGAGTTGATCGTGACCGAGTCGCGCCCGTGCAGCTCGATGATCCCGTCGGCGCGCAGGCGGGCCCGGTCGCCCGGTACGGCGTAGCGCACCCCGTCGACGACCGGGTACGTGCGCGCGGTCTTGGCCGCGTCGCCCAGGTAGCCGAGCGCGAGGCGGCCGCTCTTCGCGAGCCAGCCGAGCTCGTCGTCGCCGGGCGCGAGCTCGCGGTCGAGGTCACCGGAGAGCACGTGGTTGCCGGGCGAGATCGGGAACGTGCCGGTGGTGGCGCCACCGCCGGCCGACACCTGCGACAGCTGACCGCCCGCCTCGGAGGACCCGAGCCCATCGACGATCATCAGCGACGGCAGATGCTGCAGGAACTCGTTCTTCCGGTTGGCCGACAGCGGTGCGCCGCCCGACAGCAGCACCGTCAGCGACGACAGGTCGTAGCTGCCGCGAGCGAGTTCGTCGAGCAGCGGACGGCCGAACGCGTCGCCGACGATGAGCAGGAAGTTGAGCTGCTCACGCTGGATCAGGCCCCACACGTCGGTCGGGTCGAGGCGCTCGGGCACCGACTGAACGAACACGCAGCCGCCGGTGTTCCACGTGCGGAAGCTCATCCAATGCCCGGCACCGTGCATGAACGGGGGAGCGAGCAGCGCCTTCAACCCACCGACCGCCTCGGCCACCACACCGTCGAGGGTGTCGGCCTGCGAGCCGCCGAAGCACTCGACGTTGGCGTCGGCATTTCGCCACAGCACGCCCTTCGGCATACCGGTGGTCCCACCGGTGTAGAGGATGTAGAGGTCGTCCGGGCTCCACTGCACGTCCGGCTTGTGGGCGCTGGCCGTCGCCAGCGCGTCCTCGTACCAGACGGCCCCGGGCAGCAGATCGTGGCCGGACGAGTCGGGCACCTGCAGGATCACCCGGAGCTTCGGCAGGTCGGGCAGCACCTCGGCCAGCGTGGGCGCGAACTGGCTGTGCACCACGATCGCCTCGGCCGACGAGTCGGTGAGCAGGTAGCGCAGCTCCTCGGCGACGTAGCGGTAGTTGACGTTGAACGGCGCGACCCGAGCCTTGAACGACCCGAGCATCGCTTCGAGGTACTCGTTGCCGTTGTGCAGGTAGATCGCGAGGTGCGACTGGCCGCTCTCGTGGCCCTGCAACTCGCTGCGCTCGACCCGCACGCCGAGGCCGGCGCCGATCAGGTGGTTCGCGAGGCGGCGGGTGCGCTCGGTGACCTGGGCCCAGGTGAACCGCTGGTCGCGGAACACCAGGCACTCCTGGTCGGGACGGGTGGCGGCGATGGCTTCGTGCACCTCGGCGACGGAGAACTCCATCTGCCGAAAGCTACGCAGGATGTGTCCTGCGTCACGAATCGCGACCGGGGAGACCCCCGGGTCGGGGCCTGAGCCGTTCGACCCATCGGCCGCCCGACCCCGTGCGCCCGGCACGTCCGCGCTGCATCATCTCCACCATGATCCACGTGGCCACGCAGGCACTCGGATGGGCGGGGATGGCGCTCGCCGGGCTCCAGGTCTCGATCGCCCTGCGCTCGCTCGTGGCACGGCATCGGCCGGGTCTGGTCGAAGGGCGCCGGACGGTGGCCCGATGACCGATCTCGCCACGCACGCGCTCTGGCCGCTCGCCGCGATCACCCTGGTGCTGCTCGGCATGACGCTGGCCTCGAGCGGTCGGCCGGCACCCGCCGACCGTCGCACCCCGCCGGTCGCCGGCGAGCGCGGTGGCCGTCGTGCGACCGATCGACTCCCGGGCGAGCGGACGATGGTCGTGATCACCGGTGAGACGAGCCGCGCCACCGTCGAGCACGCCCTCGCCGCGTCGCGCGCCGGTGGCTCGCCGATCGATGTCGCGGCCGATCCCCACCACCCGCACCCGCACTGGGAGCGCCACGGCTGACCGCCAGTAGGGTGACGCTCGATGAGCGCCACCGGGAAACACATCATCTTCGGCATGTTCATGCCGCAGGGCTGGAAGATGGAGCTGTCGTCGATCGACGGCGCCGCCGCCAAGTGGGACAAGGCGGTCGAGATCGCCGTGCTCGCCGAGGAACTCGGCTACGACTCGATCTGGGTGTACGACCACTTCCACAACGTGCCCCGCCCTGCGCACGAAGCGGTGTTCGAGTGCTGGACCACGATCGCGGCGATCAGCCAGCGCACGTCGCGCGTGCGCCTCGGGCAGATGGTCGGCTGCAACAGCTATCGCAACCCGGGCGTGCTCGCGAAGATCACCTCGACCGTCGACGTCATCAGCGGTGGGCGCCTCGACTGGGGCATCGGCGCCGGCTGGTACGAGAACGAGTACAAGGGCTACGGCTTCGAGTTCCCGAAGCCGAAGGACCGCATCGGCATGCTCAACGAGAGCGTCGAGATCGTGCGCAGCATGTGGACGCAGCCCGAGACGAACTACGACGGGAAGTACTACAAGCTCTCGCGGGCCAACTGCGACCCCAAGCCGCTGCAGTCGCCGCACCCGCCGATCTGGATCGGCGGCGGTGGCGAGCAGCTCACGCTGCGGGTGGTGGCGAAGTACGCCGACTACTCGAACTTCGGGGGCAAGCCCGACGAGTGGGCGCGCAAGCGCGAGATCCTGAAGGGGCACTGCGCGGCGGTCGGACGCGACGAGGAGACCATCGGCAAGACCTGGTCGCCCGAGGTGTTCATCCGCGAGACCGAGGCCGAACTCGAGGCGGCCGGATCGCGCAGCCTGTGGGGCGAGCCGTACGAGGCATGGCGAGACGCGAACCTGGTGGGCACCCCCGAGCAGGTGTGCGAGAAGATCCAGACCTACGTCGACCTCGGCTGCACGGGCTTCATTCCCTGGTGCCCGGACTACCCGAGCACCGAGACGATGGAACTCTTCGCGAAGCACGTGATGCCCGAATTCCGCTGATCTGCCCGAAGCCCGGAGGGTTCTGTGGTCGATTTCCGTCGTGGACGACGGAAACTCACCACAGAATGCCCTTCGAGCGACGATCGATGATCGTGCGGAGTTCGTCGACCACCTCGTCGAGGTGATCGAGATCGCTCCACCACACCTCGACGATCTCCCAACCCATCCTCTTGAGCCGACGTCGTCGTCGAGCATCGGCCGCTCGAGCGGCGGGCGTGGCGTGCCAACGCCAACTCTGACATTCGACGCCGATCTGCAGTGCCGGGATCGCCAGGTCGAGGTGGGCGACGAACTCGCCCGTCGGCGTGCCGACCGGCAGTTCGTCGACCGTGCGGATGTCCCGCCCATCGAGCGCCCGCTTCGCGAGTCGTTGGAACCAGCTCCTCGGGAGTCGACCGTCGACGCGTTCGTGCAACAGGTCGAGCACGATCGGCGGTCCGCTCATGCCCTGGCGTCGAAAGCGGTGGGCCACATGCGCGATCCACGTCGCGGAGTCCCGCTCCCGCAGCATCGAGTCCAGTGCCCTGGCCGCCGCATCGCGGCCATCGAGCGCAGCGATGCCGAACAACGCGATCGGCCGGCTCACACAGCGCAAGCCGTCGACGTCGAGCACGTCGGCGTCCGTGAGCCCTCGGGCGCGGCGGAGACGTACCCCGGGCGACGCGACCACCTTCGATGCCCCGATGCTCCAGAGTGACAAGCGCCCGTCGCGCTCGTAGCCGTCCATCCCGTGCTGACGTCCGGCCGACACGTCACCGAGCGCCACGTCCGGACCGGCCACGAGCAGCGCCGTCCTCGCCTGTCGACGCCACGTCGTCGCCACGCCGGCGAGTCCCACGACACCTCGCCCGGCGCGCTCCCACTCGCCGGTGCGCAGCCGCTGCCGGATCGTGCCCTCGGAGACCCCGAGCTCGATCAACTGGGCGCTGCGCGCCAATGCGTCCTGGGCGGCGAAGAGCGCCGCGACCTCGTCGTACGTTCGATGCGTCACGTCTCACATAGATCGACGCGATGGCGCGCCGCTCGGAAATCGCCGTTCCGTGGTCGATTTCCGTCGTGGACGACGGAAACTCACCACAGAACGAGCCGGACTCCGACGGGTCAGCGCATGCGGATGGTGTTGCCGGTGACCATGGCTGCGTCGGGGCTGCAGAGCCAGGCGACCACGCGGGCGACGTCGTCGGGCTCGGCGACGACGAAGTGCTCGGTGCTCGTCGCAGCGAACTCGCGCACGGCGTCGTTCACCCAGCCCGTGTCGGTGATCGGCGGGTACACGATGTTGGCGGTCACACCGTGGCGGCCGAGCTCGGTGGCGACGGCCATCGTGTAGTTCTCCTGGGCCGCCTTGGCAGCGCCGTAGGTGACCTCGCCGGGGAAGCCGTTCGGCCCGCCGGACGTGAGCCCGACGATGCGCCCCCACGTGCCCCCGCGCTCGATCAGTCGGCGCGAGAACTCGGCGATCATCAACGCCGCTGCCCGCGCGTCCACCCCGAAGGTGCGGTCGAACAGCTCGCCGGTCACGGCAGCGGACGTACGGCCTGCGGCATCGGGTGATCCGGCCACGAACGAGTCACCGGCCGCCCACCCGGTCGCGTTGTTCACGAGGACGTCCACCGGTCCGAGCTCGCGCTCCGCGAGGTCGAACAGCATCGCGGGCGTCGTGTCGTCGAGCAGGTCGGCCTCGACGGCGAGCGCACGTCCACCCCGTCGACGGATCCGGACGGCCACCTGTTCGCCGTCGGTCATCCGGTTCTCCTGATAGCGCTCCGGTGTCTCCGGATCGGCCGTCACGCGACCGCGTAGGTAGGTGATCAACACGCTGGTTCCGGCCGCAGCGAGTCGCTCCGCCGTCGCCGCGCCGATCCCGTGGTTCGCGCCGGTGACGATCGCGACGTGAGGTGAGCTGTTCATCGCCCCATCTTGCGAGATCCGACGTCGCCCGGCGAGCGGATTCAGCGTCTCGCGGACTTCAGTGCGTCGTCGACCTCGGGTTGTTGGGCGCCGATCGAGTCGGCGAAGTCGAGGAACTGCCGCGCCGCCCGGCGCAGGGCCGTCCGGCGGTCGCTCGTCAGGCGCCGACCCCGAGGGGTGGCGACGACCGTGCCGTGCCGTCCGCGCGTGGTGACCAGACCCTGTGCCTCGAGCTCGCGGTAGGTGCGTTGCACGGTGCCGGGGGCGATCCCGAGCTCGGTCGCGAGCGACCTCACCGTCGGGAGACGGTCACCGGGCGACAGCGCGCCGCGAGCGAGCAGCTGCGAGATCTGCACCCGCAGCTGCTCGAACGGCGGCACCGCCGACCGGTGATCGACCGTGAGCTTCACGACGCCAGGATCGACCCTCGGGACCGCCGTCGGACCATCCGCGTCGGCATCCACCACCACGACACCGCTGCGCCGAGGAAGCTCACCGCGGTGAGCGTGATCGGCAGCCACGAGAACGGCGACCGGGTGAGCTGCGCCGTCTGCCACGACAGCCAGCCGGTGCTGACGAGCTGAAGGGTCGACCAGCTCGCGATCACGCGCACGGCCGACGCCGTACGGATCGCGTGCTCGGCCAGGTCGAGGTCGTTGCCGGTCATCGGGAACGGCTGTTGGCCGATCGAGCGCACCCCCCGCCAGGTGATCGCCGCGAGCACCGACGAGGCGGCCACGACGGCGACGATGCGGGCGGGTGTCGGCAGGTCGATGCCGTCGCGGAGCACCATCGGCGACCAGCGGGTGGCGAGCGCGAGCAGAACCGACGCGACCGTGGTGAGCGATGTCGCGAGGATCGTGTGACGTGCGGCGGGGGAGAGCAGGTCGCGTGCGGTGAGCAGCGACGCCACGGTGGGCCCGATTCGCCGGCGACGCCCGAACATCTCGGCGACGAGCCCGGCGACCAGCCAGCCGATCGCGATCGAGACGACCACGGGGATGCGGACGTCGGTGAACAGCACCACCGCTCCGGGAACGACGAGCCCGGCGCCCGCGCCGAGCACCCGCCAGACGCGGGTTCGGAACAGATACGCCCGCACGAGCGAGCGGGCCCGGACCGAGTCGGGCACGTCGTACTGGAAACAGAACCATCCGAGCATCGGCTCGGTTCGAGTTGCACTGATCAACCAGGCCACCAGGGTGCTGAAGAGGATGATGCCGACGATGCCCTCGAACATTGTATCAACGTAACAACACGTTGATACAAAGTGGTGGATACCACTGCCCGAACGGGTGACACGGGTAGGGGTGCTCCCGGGCCCGAAAACGCGAAGAGACCGGGTGCACGAAGCACCCGGTCTCCTCGACGTGGTCGGCGATCGACGGGGCGGTGCCCCGCTCGTTCACTCGTAGCTGCGGAAGATCACCTCGGCGACGCAGCTCGGCTTCGCCGCGCCCTCGCACTCGAAGCTGAAGCCGTAGGTGACCTGCACGCCACCGGCGATGTCCTCGACGTTGATGAGCGTCACGCCCATGCGGAGCTTGGCGCCCACCGGCACCGGCGACATGAAGCGGATCTTGTTGGCGCCGTAGTTGACGCCCATGCGGAAGCCGGTGGTGATGACCACCTGTGGCATCAGCACGGGGCCGAGCGAGAGCGTGAGGTACCCGTGAGCGATCGGACCGCCGAACGGGCTCTCGGCCTTGGCGCGCTCGACGTCGATGTGGATCCACTGGTGGTCGCCGGTGGCGTCGGCGAACTGGTTGACCCGCTCCTGGGTGATCTCCATCCAGTCGCTGTAGCCGAGGTGTTCGCCGACGAGCGCCTTGAGTTCTGCCGTGCCGTTGATGATGCGTGCTGCCATGCCCGGAAGCTTGGCAGGTCGCCGTCGCCTACGGTGAAGCCGATGGACCTCGTCCGCTGGCTCACGTATCCGCTCCGCGTCAGCAGCAGGTCGGCGCGTCTGCTACGCAGTGTGCTCATGGGGGATTTTCTGAGCGCGTACGCACTGACACAGGGGACCAAGCTGGCGGTCGTCGACGACCGTCCTGACGGCACCGTCCGGCAGCTCACCTTCGCCGAGCTCGAGTCGGCGTCGAACAGGCTCGCCAACGTGCTGCTCGAGCTCGGCGTCCGACCGGGCGACTCGAAGGTCGTGTGGTGCGGGCAGAACTCGATCGGTCTCGTGCAGATGATCAACGCTGCACGCAAGCTCGGCGTCACGGCCGTGCCGCTCAACTACCGGTTGAGCGACGAAGAGGCGGCCTACGTCACCGACCACAGCGACACCACGATCGTGTACGTCGACGCCGAGTTCGCGCCGATGTTCGAGCGCATCCGCGACCAGCTGCCCAAGGTGCAGAACATCCTCGTCTTCGACGGGCACGTGCCCGACGGGATGATCGACGTCGACGCGCTCGTCGCGCAGGCGAGCGATGCCGAGCCACAGATCCCGGACGGCACCGAGCCCGGCGCCACGATGATCTACACGAGCGGCACCACCGGCAAGCCCAAGGGAGCGCTGCGCCGCGGCAACACCGGCGCCCAGCAGGCGGCCGCGATGATCGGCTTCATCGGGTACACGCCCGACGACGTGTACATCCCGACCGGTCCGCTCTACCACTCGGGCCCCGGGGGTTTCATGGGCATCGCCCAGACCCTCGGCCAGACCGTGGTGCTGCAGCGGAAGTTCAACCCCGAGGACTGGCTGCGCCTGGTCGAGAAGTACCGGGTCACGTCGACGTTCTCGGCGCCGACGCCGATCCGCATGGTGTGCAACCTCCCGGACGAGGTGAAGGCGAAGTACGACGTCAGCTCGATGAAGCGGATGATCGCCAACGCCGCGCCCTGGAGCTTCGCCCTGAAGAAGATGTACCTCGCGTACTTCCCGGACGACTCGCTGTTCGAGGTGTACGGCAGCACCGAGCTGGGCGTCAACTGCATCCTCCGGCCCGAGGACCAGCTGCGCAAGCCGGGCTCGTGCGGCCAGCCAGCACCGATGGTCGAGGTGAAGTTGTTCGACGACGACGGCAACGAGGTCACCGGCACCGGGCCCGAGCACACGGGCGAGCTGTTCGTGAAGAGTCCCAGCGTGTTCGCCGACTACTACAAGCAGCACGACAAGTTCCTCGCCGACAGCAAGCACGGCTACCAGACCGTCGGCGACATCGCGTATCGCGACGACGAGGGCTACATCTACATCTGCGACCGCAAGAAGGACATGATCATCTCGGGCGGCATGAACATCTACCCGGCCGAGATCGAGGCCGCGCTCGAACACCATGCCGACGTGCTCGAGGTCGCCGTGTTCGGCACGCCGAGCGAGGAGTGGGGCGAGAGCGTGCACGCCGTCGTCGTGTGCCGCGAGGGCGCATCGATGACACCCGAGCAGGTGATGGCCTTCGCACGTGAGCACCTCGCGAGCTACAAGGTGCCGCGCTCGGTCACGTTCATGGACGAGTTGCCGAAGACCGGCAGCGGCAAGGTCCTGAAGCGCGAGCTCCGCGCCCCGTTCTGGGCCGGACGCGACAGCAAGGTCTGACCCGGCTCAGACGTCGAGCCCGACCAGGTCGCGCAGCTGATCGACGAGACGCTCGACGTCCTCGAACCGCCTGGCCACCATGCCGATGCCGCACGCGGCCGCCACGTTGTGGGCGTTGTCGTCGCTGAAGAACACCTGCTCGGGTCGCACCTGCAGCTGATCGCACACGTGCACGTACACGGCCGGGTCGGGCTTCATCACACCGATCTCGGCGGTGTTGAACACCGCGTCGACGCGCGGGGCGATGCCCAGGGTGCACAGCTCGTCGGGGATCGTGTCGGTGCCGTTCGTGAGGATCACGACCGGTCGGCCCGCATCGCGCACCCGGTCGATCAGGTCCAGCATCGCCGGGTCGACCACACCGATGTCGCCGAACCGCTCGGCCGCCGCTGCGGGCGCACCCACCCGTTCGCCCACGTGCTCGATCCACGCCGCACGTGTGAGCCGGCCCGTGCAGAGCCGTGCGAGCAGGTCGTCCTCGAACGCCACGCGGGCGAGCGTGCCCCGCTCGAGCCCGTGCTCGCGTTCGACCCGCTCCGCGATCGCCTCGTCGAAGTGGCGGATCACCCCGTCGAGATCGAGCAGCACGACGTCGATGGACACACAGCGAACGTAGCCCCGGTCGCCGCGCCGCTCCACTCGGCGGCGCCCTCGACTCGTGACGTCAGCCGAATTCGGCTTCGACCGCGGCGACGCCGCGGCGGGCCGCGGCGACCAGCGCGTCGTCACCCCCGCCGGCCAGCACCGCGGTCGAGATCGCGAGCGCCCAACCGGCGCCCCGCCGACGCGTGTGCTCGTCGACGTCGAGCGCCACGTGGAACGGCGCCCGTTGGTCGTCGTTCAGCCACATCCAGGCCGATACGAGGTCGGTCGCCGGGTCGCCGGCGGTGATGTCGCCGAAGTCGATCACCGCCGACGCTCGCCCGTCGTGCACGAGCACGTTGCCCGGGTGCAGGTCGCCGTGCACCCACACGCGCGCATCGGCCCACGGGGGCGTGTCGACCAGGCCGTGCCACATCGGCAACAGGTCGGGCCGAGCGATCGCGGCGAGTCGAGCAGCGACCCGGTCGCGAGCCGTGTCGAGCGGGACACCACGCACCGGGTTCGCCGGCGCGTCGGCCGGTGCCGGCACGTGGAGCGCCCGCAGGAAGCCGGTGAGCGACTCGGCCACCTCGACGACATCGGCCGCGTCGACGGTGCTCGCCACCGTGCCCTCGAGCCACGGCAGCACGCTCCACGCCGACGGGTACAGCTCGTCGTCGGGGACGCCCACGTGCACAGGGACCGGCACGGGCAGCGGCAGCCCGGGCGCCACGACGGGCAGCCAGCGCTGCTCGTGCTCGACCAGCACGGCGGCGACGGCCCGGCGGGGCAGGCGCGCCACCAGCTCGTCCCCGACGCGCACCATCGCGTTGTCCCAGCCGTTCGCGACCAGGCGCAACGGCAGCGAGGCGAGGTGGGGGAGTTGCCGGCGCAGCAGTTCGGCGACCAGCGATTCGTCGACGTCGATCTCGGCGTCGGGCCCGGTCGGCGCGACCACGACGGCTTCAGTACCCCAGGCGCTCGACCCGGTCGGGGCGGCGCTGCCAGTCCTTGTCGACCTTCACGAACAGCTCGAGGTACACGCCCTCGGGCAGCTGCCGGCGCACCCGGATGCCGACCTCTTTGAGCACGGCGCCCTTCTTCCCGATCACCATGCCCTTCTGGCTGTCGCGCTCGACGATGATCTCGCAGCGGATGCGCGGCCACTCCCACTCGGTGACCCGGGTGGCGATCGAGTACGGCAGCTCGTCGTGGGTGACGGCGAGCAGTTGTTCGCGGACCAACTCGGCGACCCACTCCTCCTCGGGCAGGTCGCGCACGGTGTCGTCGGGGAAGTACATGGGGCCCGCGGGCATCAGCGCCGACAGGTGCTCGACCAGCGGTCCGATGCCCTCGCCGGTCTTGGCCGACACCGGGAAGTACGCGGCGGCACCGAGCGACGACACGGCAGCCAGCTGCGCGACGATCTGTTTCTTCGACAGCTGGTCGATCTTGTTGAGCACCACGACGGCCTGGCTGACGTCGAAGCGGGCGGCCACCCACTCGTCGCCCTTGCCGAACCCGGCGGTGCCGTCGACCACGAGCAACACCGCGTCGACGTCGCTCATGCTGTCGAGCGCCGTGGCGTTCACCCGCTCACCGAGCGCGGTGACCGGCTTGTGCAGGCCGGGCGTGTCGACGAACACCAGCTGCGCGTCGGGACGAGTGAGCACCCCACGCACACGGGTGCGCGTGGTCTGCGGCTTGTCGCTGACGATGCTGACCTTCTCGCCGCACACGGCGTTGACGAGCGTGCTCTTGCCCACGTTGGGGCGACCGACGATCGCGACGAAACCGCTGCGTCCGGGGCGTGGGGCGTCGGGCTCGGGCGATGTCATGCGCCCCGGACGCTATCCGCCGATCGTCGAGCCCGTCGCCGTCTCGGGCGGCGGCGGCGCCGTGGTGGTCGTCGTGGTGACCGCCACCGCGCCCGGGAGGAGGTTCTGGTAGTCGTCGATCGTGACCGGCACCCCGGCCTCGGCCACGGTGGTGTCACCGCGCACGGCCGTGCTCGGCTCGCCCGCCGTGCTGAACAGCACGGGTCCGATCCCTCCCAGCTGCCCGATCGTCAGGACCAGCTGCGCGAAGAACAGCTTCTGGTCCCGCGTGGGCATCGAGTCGAAGATGTCGGGAGGCAGGTCGATGATCGCCGTGCCCCGCTCGCGGGTGACCGTGATCTCGGCGTCGGCGGGGATCGTGGTGCGCAACCCGAGGCCGAGCGCCCCGAGGTCTGCCTCCTGCAGCGCCGTGAGCGCCCGCTGGGGCGACACGGGGCTGGTGAGCGGCACCGACACCGGGTTGAGCTGGCTGCCGGCCACGTAGTACAGCTCGACCAGTTCGGTCGGGATCTCGGTGGTGGTGGTCTGCGCCAGGGTGGTGCTGGTCGCGTCGACCGTGGTGGGCGGGATCGTCGTCGTGCTGGTCGTGGTGGTCTCGTCGAGGTCGAACTGGATGTCGTCGCCGCTGATCTGTTCGAAGTCGCTCGACTGCGACACGCCGCATGCGCCGGCCATCACCGGCACGGCCAGGAACACCACGGTGAGCGCGATCAGTCGGCGCATCACGCCACCTCGTTGAACGACACGACGAACCGAGCGCCGCCGCCGGGCCGATCCTCGACCCACGCCTCGCCGCCGTGCGCGTGCGCGTGCTCGGCCACGAGCGACAGCCCGAGGCCGGTGCCGACCTTGTGGCGGGCCGCGCTGCCGCGGGCGAAGCGCTCGAAGATCCGCGACCGTTCGCCTCGGGCCACACCCGGGCCGTTGTCCTCGACCGCGAGCACCATCCCGTGGCGCCCGCGCGGTTCGACCGAGACCTTGGTGGGGCCGCCACCGTGCTGGTTGGCGTTGTCGAGCAGGTTGGCGAGGATCCGTTCGAAGCGCAGCTTGTCGATCGCCACCGTGGTGGGCACCTTGCGGCCGATCTCGATCGGCACGTCGCCGAAGCCGTACCGCTGGGCGATCCGGGTCACGAGTTCGTCGATCGCGACGCCCTCTCGGTGCAGTTCGGTCGATCCGGCGTCGATGCGGCTCAGTTCGAGCAGGTCCATCACCATCTGGTCGAAGCGTCGCACCTGGGTGACCACCACGTCGAGGGCCTGCTGGGTGCGTTCGGGGAGGTCGGCGCGCCGTCCGTCGAGCACTTCGACAGCGGCCGACAAGGCGGTGATCGGGGAACGCAGCTCGTGGCTCACGTCGCTCGCGAACCGGGCTTCACGCTCGAGCCTGGCCTGCACCGCGTCGGCCATCTCGTTGAACGACCCGGCCAGCTTGGCCAGGTCGGGATCGGCCTCCGGCGCCATCCGCGCGTCGAGGCCACCGTCGGCGATCGCACCTGCCGCGGCGGCCACACGCGTGAGCGGTCTCAGGAGCCGCCGGTTGGTCCACCAGCCGATGAACCCGGCGATCAGCGCCGTCGCCCCGGCGCCGATCAGCAGTGCGGTGGCGATCGTGCCGAGCGTGCGGTCGGTGGCCTCGAGCGGGAACGCCTCGAAGTACCAGCTGTCGAACGCCGCGATGTAGATGCCGGCGCCGAGGAACGGCTCGCCGTTGGCCTCGAAGCTCTGCAGGCCGTAGCCGCCTGCCTTGACGTTGGTGACGAGCGCCGTGGGCAGCACCGCCTCCGGGAACCGCACGTCGGAGAAGTAGGTGTTCTCGGGGGTGATCAGGATCGAGAAGCCCCCGTTCTCCGGCAGCTGCCCGATGAACTCGCCGAGCTGGGTCGGGTTGGGCGCCGCCATCTCCGCACGCAGCGCATATGCGTTGGAGAAGCTCTGCGTCTTGGCGACGCTCGTGCGCTGGTCGATCAGGTAGTTGCGGGCGACCGCATACGTGACGACGGCCAGTGCCAGGCTGGTCGCGAGCGTCGCGATCGAGAAGAAGAGGGTGACGCGCGTGCGGAGGCGCAGGGTGCGCTTGGGCGGGGCAGGCGCGTCGGACACGGCCACAGTGTTGCCGATCACCCCCGCCGGAAGGGCAGCAGGGGTGACCGAGCGGGCGGCCACGACGTGTCGGCGCGCCTCAGGCCGCGGCGCGGGTGAGCGGGAGCGCGTGTTCGACGGCCTCGACCACCGGGACGAGGGTGTCGAGATCGGCGAGCACGAGATCGGTGCGCCGGTCGAGGTCGCCGCACACCACCACCATGGTCTGACCGAGTTCGCCGGCCTCGCGGGCCACCGAGCGGAGCGCCTCGAGCGCGGCATCGCTGAACGAGCTGGCGCCCGTGAGGTCGACGATCAGGCTGTGTCCGGCAGGGACGGCGGGCAGCACCAGCCGCAGCGCGTCGACGTGCTCGGGGTCGATGAGCGGTCCGTCGACGGTCATCACCAGCAGCTGGCGGGACGTGTCGGTGGACGCGATGAGGATCGGCGAGAGCATTCGGGGACCTCCTGGCTGGTCGATGTGCCGCCCGGCTGGTCACCGCTGCAGGTGGGGCACCAGGGGGAGGTTGGTACCCCACCTAGGCAGCGTGAACAGGTGCCATGTTGCGTGTCGTCTGTGACGGGACGACTCGCCTTGTGTGCGATTTCTGTAACGAAAAGTGGAGCCGTGTGTTTTCCGGCATCATCTCCACCCATGACGTCGCTGCTGTTCATCGAGGACGACGACTCGATCCGCCTCGCACTCACCCTGGCTCTCGAGGACGAGGGGTACGAGGTGCGCGAGGCGGCCGATGGACGCACCGGACTCGACATGTTCGCAGCTCAGGAGCCCGATCTCGTGCTGCTCGACCTGCGGCTGCCCGACATGTCGGGCTTCGAGGTCGCCCGTCAGCTGCGGGCGGGCAGCATCGTGCCGATCATCATCGTCACCGCCCAGACCGACACGTACGACCTGGTCGCCGGCCTCGAGGCGGGGGCGGACGACTACGTCACCAAGCCGGTGGTGCCGAAGGAGCTGGCCGCGCGGATCCGGGCCGCGTTGCGCCGTGTGCAGCTGCACGAGACGTCGTCGGCGCCGCCCCGGTCGAAGTTCGGCGACGTCGAACTGCGCCGCGAGCAGGGCATCGCGTTGAAGAACGGCCAGGAGCTCAACCTCACCAAGACCGAGTTCCGCCTGCTGTGCGAGTTCGCCGATCACGCCGGGATGGTGCTCAGCCGCGACCAGTTGCTCGAGCGGGTGTGGGGGTACGAGTACCTGGGCGACAGCCGCCTGGTCGACGCGCACGTGCGCCGCCTGCGGGTGAAGATCGAGGACCACCCCGACGACCCCCGCCTGATCGTGACGGCCAGAGGCATCGGCTACCGCCTGCTGGCCTAGCCGCGTCTGGTCGCTGGCGCGTTCGGCCGTTGCTGCTTCACGGTCGAACCCATGCTCTGGAAGGTGACGACGGGCTGGCCGATGCGTCGGGTTCGGCCGTTGTCGTCTGTCTGCTCCCTGTGGTGGTCGTCGACGACCCGGCCAGGGAGCAGACGCGCCGCGATCGCACGTTCTCGTCATGCCGAACTGCCACTGGCGGTCGTCCGGGCATGACGAGAACGACGTCGCGCTCGGCCGAGCCGGTCGGCACGGCCGTCCCACCGCCACCTTCTGAAGCATGGGCTCGGCAACCGTTCGACACGCCAGGCCGGACGTGACGGCGGCCGAACGCGGCGGGTCAGGCGGTGGCGGTGAGCAGGGGGGACCAGGTGGCGCCGGCGTCGTCCGAGCGCCAGAGCTCGGTGTGCGATCCGCCGTCGCCCGAGGCGTTCAGGACGTTCACGATCGCGTACGCGACGTCGGGGGTGGCGTACGCGAGCGACATCAGGTCCGCGTCACGGATCGTGCCGACCTGGGTCCACGTGGCGCCCCTGTCGTCGGAGCGGGCCAGCACGACGCCCTCGGTGACGTTGCCGGTCATCGCCACCACGACCGATCCGGCCTCGGGCAACGCCACCCGGGTGCCGAAGCCGGTCGGGTCGAGGGTGAACGACGGCAGCGTCACCTCGGTGTACGTGGTGCCGTCGTCCTCGGACACGTAGAGGTGGTCGCCCGGGTGGTCGACGTCGCCGCCCCACATGCCTTCGCTCGCTAACGCCCACAGCGTCGGGGCATCGGCGCGGCCGAACACCTCGACCGGACCACCGGCATCGGCACCAGCCGGCGCCCACGCGGTGTCGGGCGCGGCGCCGTCGACGAACCGAACGCTGCCCGTCACGACCCGGTCGTTGTACACCGCGAACACGCCTGCAGACGTGGTCGTCATCGACAGGTCGAGCACCGGGCCTGCGCCGAAGGGCAGGTGCGCGTCGAGCGGGGTGACCTCGTCGGTGGCGGTGGCCACGTGCACGAATCCGATGTCGTCGCCGATGACCGGGAAGATCGCGCCGTCGGAGGTGACCACGCCGGCCGGCGAGGCGTCGGCGATCGATCCGATGCCCGCCAGGTCGGTCCACGTCGCGCCCGCGTCGTGCGTGACCGACACGCCCGCGGCGCGGATCGCCCATCCGTCGTTCCTCGTCGCGAACCGCACGGCCAGGATGTCGGTCGGCCACGAGTGGCTCGAGAGATACCCCTCGCCGCCGTCGACCACGCTCCACAGCCTCGTCGCACCGGTCGCGTCGTCGACCACCACCAACCAGCCGTCGTTCTCGTCGAGGAAGAACCCATCGATCATCCGGCCCTCGACCGGCGTCATCGCGAGCGCGGTCGTGGTGGGCGCGGCCGGTTCGGTGGTCGCAGGTTCGGTGGTGGCCGGCTCGGTGGAGGCCGGGGCGGTCGAGGCCGGCGCGGTCGACTCGGGCGTGGTGCTCGCCGGAGCCGCGCCGGTGGGCGGCGCCGAGGTGGCCGTCGAATCGCCGTCGTCCCCGCTGCACGCAGCGACGAGCAGCGCCCCGGCGGCCAAGACCGCGCACGTGTGTGCGCGAACGCGTGCATGCGACGCGGACGTGACCAGACCTGACCGGGGCGTCGTCGGCGTCTGTGCGCGGACGCGTCGATGTGACGCTGCAGCGAACAGACGCGCTAGGACCACACGCGGCTGCGCAGGTACTCGCCGAGGCCCTTCGCCTGGGGGTCGAAGGCGGTGCTGCTCGCCACGCCCTCGCCCAGGTACCCGACGATCACCAGGTTGATCGCGTGCAGGTTCGGCAGCAGGAACCGACGGATCTCGAGACCCTCGGCTTCGGGGATCATCCGGCGGACGGCGTCGACCGTGAGGTGGTCGTGGAGCCACGCGTATCCCGCGGCGTCACGCGCGAACACCCCGACGTTGGCGTTGCCGCCCTTGTCGCCCGACCGCGCCGCGAAGTACGCGCCGAGCGGTTCGCCCAGGCGCGGACCCGCAGGTGGGACGGTGGGCGCGGTGGGAACACCCAGCTCAGCGGCATCCCCGGTGACCTGGGGCGATGCGATCGTCTCGCGCCGGCCGTCGGCGTGCACCACCACCTGGGTCACCTCGTCGTTGGGCACCAGCGCCGGCCAGTACACGCCGAACGCCTGGGCCTCGCCGGGGGCCGAGTTGCTGAAGAACCCCGGGTAGTTGGCGAGCGCGAGTTCGATCACGGCCGACGAGAACGCCCGCCCGACGAGCCGCTCGTCGGTGCTCTTCACCGTCACGTGGAGTCGCCCCGACGCAGCCTCCTGCGGCACGGCGTCGCTCGGTGCCTCGACCAGCCGCACGTCGACCTCGTCGAAGCGGTCCTTGCCGCCGAGCCGGGCGAACAGCGCCGACTCGGCCCACGCGGCCTTGGCCCGCTGGTCGAGCCCGGTCAGCACGAACGTCATCCGGTTGCGGAAGCCGCCCTCGAGGTTGATGCACACCTTGGTGCTCGCCGGACCAGGGGTCCCGCGGGTGCCGTGGATGCGCACCCGGTCGAGGCCCTGCTGGGTGAGCTCGATCGTGTCGAAGTGGCTGGTGACGTCGGGGTTCAGGTACTGCGGCGAGCCGATCTCGTACAGCAGCTGCGAGGTGACCGTGCCCACGTCGACCAGCCCGCCGGTGTCGGGGTGCTTGGTGATCACGCACGAGCCGTCGCGATCGATCTCGGCGATCGGGAACCCGGGCGGCCGGGTGAGGTCGGGGATGTCGCCGAACCAGGCGTGGTTGCCGCCCGTCGCCTGCGCGCCGCACTCGATCACGTGCCCGGCCACCACGGCGCCCGCCAACTCGTTCCAGTCGTCGGCCTTCCAGTCCCACCACCACGCGGCCGGGCCGATGACGACAGCGGCGTCGGTGACCCGTGGCGCCACCACCACGTCGGCCCCGCCGGCCAGCGCGGCGGTGATGCCCCAGCCGCCCAGGTACGCGTTGGCGGACACCGGGGTGCCGGTGAACGGCGCGCCGGTGTCGAGATGCGCCAGGTGCGGGCGCAGACCGTCGACGCGGGGCAGCAGGTCGTCGCCCTCGACGTGCGCCACGTTCACCCGCAGCCCGAGCTTGTCGGCGATCTGGCGCACTCGCTCGGCGCAGCCGGCCGGGTTGAGCCCGCCGGCGTTGGTGACCACCTTGATGCCCTGGTCGATGCACGTGCCGAGCACTTGCTCCATCTGCGTCAGGAACGTGCCGGCGTAGCCGAGGTCGGCGTTGCGGGCCCGCTGCTTGTGCAGGATGAGCATCGTCAGCTCGGCGAGCCAGTCGCCCGTCAGCACGTCGATCGGGCTGTCGGCGGTGACCGACGGATCGACCATCTCGCGTGCCGCCGACAGGCGGTCGCCGAAGAATCCCGAGCAGTTGGCGATGCGGACCGGCCGCTGCCCCCGGTGCATCAGGCGTCCCCTTCGGCGTCGCCGGTCTCGACCTGCACCAGCAGTTGGCCGGTGTCGAGCTGCTGTCCGACCGCGACCAGCACCTCCGCGACCACGCCCGCAGCAGGCGCCACCACCTGGTGCTCCATCTTCATCGCCTCCATGGTCAGCATCGGCTGACCCGGCACGACCGCGTCGCCGGGCTCGACCAGGATCCGCAGCACCGACCCCGGCATCGGGGCGACGAGCGAACCGGCGCGGCCCGCCTCGTCCGGCAGCACGAACCGGGGCACGATCTCGAGCACGGTCCGGCCGCCGAGCACGTGCACCTGATCGCCGACGATCAGCGGCGGCCGCAGCCGGGCCAGATCGCGTGCCGCCCGCGCGTCGACCTCGACGTCGTCGACGACGAGATGCGCCACGGCGCCGCGACGATCCATCCGGTAGCGCACCGTGTGCTCGCCGAGCCGGAGCTGCTGGTCCTGCGACGGCACGTTGCGCCACCCCGCCGGCACGTCGGGCAGCGCGGTGCGGCCGGCGTCCCAGGCGTCGATGACGGCGACGGCGGCAGCGCCCACCAGCTCGGCCGACGGCGGCACCAGCGGACCCATCGGCGTGCGGTCGAGGTAGGTGGTGTCGACCACGTCGTCGATCGACTCGATGATCGACGCCAGGTGGATGAGCTGGTCGCGGTTGGTGACCGGGCCGACGATCACGGCGTCGGTGAGCGCCTGGACGATGCGCCGAGCGGCGATGCGACGCGTGGGCCCGTGGGCGATCACCTTCGCCACCATCGAGTCGTAGTACGGGCTGACGACCGAGCCGCTCTCGATGCCGCTGTCGATGCGGACGCCCTCGAGCGTCGGGAACTCGACGACGTGGAACGTGCCCGAGCTCGGCCGGTACCCGTGCCGCGGATCTTCCGCGCACAGTCGCACCTCGATCGCGTGGCCGTCGCGACGGGCGTCGACCGCACCGTGGGGGAGCGGCTCGCCGTCGGCCACGCGCAGCTGCAGCTCGACGAGGTCGAGGCCGGTGATCATCTCGGTGACCGGGTGCTCGACCTGCAGGCGGGTGTTCATCTCCAGGAAGAAGAAGTTGCCCGAACGGTCGAGCAGGAACTCGACCGTGCCGGCACCGACGTAGCCGACGGCTCGAGCCGCGGCCACCGCGGCGTTGCCCATCCGCTGGCGCAGCTCGTCGTCGACCGCCGGCGACGGGGTCTCCTCGACGATCTTCTGGTGACGTCGCTGCAGGGTGCAGTCACGTTCGAACAGCGACACGGTGGTGCCGAGCGTGTCGGCGAACACCTGGATCTCGACGTGGCGTCCGCCCTCGACGTAGCGCTCGACGAACACGGTGCCGTCGCCGAACGCGTTGATCGCCTCGCGCTCGGCCGACGCGATCGCCTCGTCGAGCTCGTCGGCCGTGCGCACCACGCGCATGCCGCGCCCGCCGCCGCCTGCCGATGCCTTCACCAGCGCCGGCAGACCGATCTGGTCGAGCGACTCGACGGTGTTGTCGGGCAGCACGGGCACGCCGGCGGCGCGCATCAGTTGCTTCGCGCCGATCTTCGAGCCCATCGCGGCGATCGCCGACGCAGGCGGCCCGATCCAGACCAATCCGGCGCGGGCGACCTCCTCGGCGGCGTCGGGGCGCTCGCTCAGGAAGCCGTAGCCGGGGTGGATCGCCTGCGCGCCGGTGCGCTCGGCGGCGGCGATCAGCAGCTCGACGCGCAGATACGTGTCGGCCGACGCGGTGCCGGGCAGGCGCACCGCGAGGTCGGCCTCGCGCACGTAGGGGGCGTCCTCGTCGGCGTCGCTGTACACGGCGACCGTGCTGATGCCGAGGCGGCGACAGGTGCGGATGATGCGACGGGCGATCTCGCCGCGGTTGGCGATCAGCACCCGGTCGATCGGGGGGCGGTGCAGGCTGGTCATGGCGATCACATCCGATAGACGCCGTAGCCGCGCGTGCCGGCGGGCGCCTGGTTGTCGATGGCGCTCAGGCAGATGCCGAGCACGGTGCGGGTGTCGCGCGGGTCGATGATCCCGTCGTCGTAGAGCTTGCCGCTCATGAACATCGCGAGCGACTCGCGCTCGATCTGCTCCTCGACCATCTGTCGCAACGATGCGTCGGCATCCTCGTCGAACGGTTTGCCCATGCTCGCCGCCGACTGGCGAGCGACGATCGACATCACGCCGGCCAGCTGCTGGGGGCCCATCACCGCCGTCTTGGCGTTGGGCCAGGTGAACAGGAACCGTGGGCCGAACGCCCGGCCGCACATGCCGTAGTTGCCGGCGCCGTACGAGGCGGCCATGTTGATCGTGAGGTGCGGTACCTGGCTGTTGGTGACGGCGTTGATCATCTTGGCGCCGTCTTTGATGATGCCGCGGCGCTCGAAGTCCTTGCCGACCATGTAGCCGGTGGTGTTCTGCAGGAACACGAGCGGTGTGTCGATCTGGTTGGCGAGCTGGATGAACTGCGCCGCCTTCTCGGCCTCCTCGCTGAACAGCACACCGCGGTGGTTGGCGAGGATGCCGATCGGGTAGCCGTGCAGTTCGGCGAAGCCGGTGACGAGCGAGGTGCCGTACAGCGGCTTGAACTCGTCGAAGTCGCTGTCGTCGACGATGCGCGCGATCACCTGGCGCGGGTCGAAGGGCACCTTCGGGTCGGCCGACGCGATGCCGAGCAGCTGCTCTTGGTCGTAGCGGGGCGGACGACCGGCGCCGCGCGGGCCGGGGCCTCGCTTGCGATGGTTGAGCCGTCGCACCACCTGTCGGCCGAGGCGGATGCCGTCGAGCTCGTCGACGGCGAAGTAGTCCGCCAGCCCGCTCACACGGGCGTGCATCTCGGCACCGCCGAGGCTCTCGTCGTCGCTCTCCTCGCCGGTGGCCATCTTCACGAGCGGCGGTCCGCCGAGGAACACCTTCGAGCGCTCCTTGATCATCACGATGTAGTCGCTCATGCCCGGCGTGTAGGCGCCGCCGGCGGTGGAGTTGCCGAACACGACGGCGACGGTGGGCACGCCCATCGCCGACAGCTCGGTGATGTCGTGGAAGCCCTGACCGCCTGGGATGAAGATCTCGCTCTGGGTCGGCAGGTCGGCGCCGCCGCTCTCGACCAGGTTGACGAGCGGCAACTGGTTCTGTCGCGCGATCTCCATCGCCCGCAGGTTCTTCCTCATCGTGAACGGATTGCTGGCACCGCCGCGGACCGTCGGGTCGTTGGCGATGATCAGGCACTCGGTGCCCTCGATCACCCCTATGCCGGTGATGAGGCCGGCGCCGACCGGGAACGAGCTGCCCCACGCGGCGAGCGGTGACAGTTCGAGGAACGGGCTGGCCGGATCGAGCATCGCCTCGATGCGCTCGCGGGCGAGCATCTTGCCGCGAGTGCGGTGCCGCTCGACATACGCGGGACCGCCCCCGCCGATGGCCTTGGCGAGCTCGGTGTCGTGCGCGGCCACATGGGCGAGCATCGACTCCCGGTTGGTGCTGAACGCCTCGGCGTTGGGGTTGAGCGTGTCGGTGAGGACCGGCATCGTCGTCTCCTCCGGTGGTCGATCGTGGGGGTGCAGCGCAGGGTCAGCGCTGCTGCCAACTCGGTGGGCGTCGTTCGGCGAAGGCGCGCATGCCCTCCTGTGCGTCGGGGCTCGAGAACAGCGCCTCGCTGAGCGTCTGCATCTCGCTCCACGAGCGCTCGCCGCGCAGCAGCCGCTTGGTCGCGGCGACGGCGGTGGGCGCGCCCTGCAGCACGCCGTCGACCAGCACGTGCACGGTGTGCGGCACGTCGGCCGCCACGTGGGTGACGAGCCCCATCTCGCGAGCGGTGGTCGCGTCGAACACCTCGCCGGTGAGGAAGGGGGCGGCCAGCGCACTCCAGCCGCAGCGCTGGAGGATCGGCACGCTGATGATGGCCGGTGCCACGCCGATGCGGACCTCGGTGAACGCGAACGTGGTGTCGTCCTGCACCACCACCAGGTCGCACGAGGCCATCAGCCCGATCCCGCCGGCGCGCACGGGACCCTGCACGGCGGCGATCGTCGGCTGGCTCGCCTCGATCAGCCGTTGCATGGCCCGCACCATCGGCGACGAGTCGGCGGGGCCGTTGCTGCGTTCCTTGAGGTCGGCACCTGCACAGAACGCTGGTGCGGTGTGCGTGAGCACGATCACCCGTACGTCGGGCTGCTCGGCGCGGTCGAGCGCCTCGTGGAGGCCCGACAGCAACGCCTTCGACAGCGCATTGCGGTTGGCCGGGGAGTCGAGCGTGATGGTCGCGACGCCGTCGGTCACCTCGCAGTGCACCACCCGCCCGTCGTCCCGCTGCCCACCGGATCCGGGCAGGTCGCTGCTGGCATCCCCCATGGCTCGGACACTACCCCTACGGTGTGTGCCGTGACCGAGCCCGTGTACGCCACCGTGTCCCACCGTCCACCGGTCGTGTTGCTGCCGTCGCTGGGACGGCCGGCGAGCGATTTCGACCGGCTCGCAGCCGACCTACGGGCTGCGGGGTTCGAAGCCGTCGCGCTCGACCCGCCCCACTCGATGCCCGGCGAGCCGACGTTGCACGACCTGGCCCACGTGGTGATCGCCGAGCTGGACGCTCGCGGGTTCGACCGGGTGCACCTGCTCGGCCATGCGTTCGGTCAGCGGCTCGCGCGCTGCGTCGTGGCCGACGCTCCCGACCGGGTCGCGTCGCTGGTGATGCTGGCGGCCGGCGGCCTGTTGCACATGGCGCCCGAGATCGCCACATCGCTGCTCGCGTGCTTCGACCACACCGTGCCCGCCGACGAGCACCTGCACCACGTGCGCAGCGTGTTCTTCGCCGACGGCAACGACCCGGCCGTCTGGGTCGACGGATGGATGCGCGACGTGGCGCTGCTGCAGTCCGGCGCGGTGCAGCGCACGCCGCCGGGGGAGTGGACCGGTGTCGCGGCCGCACGCGTGCTGGTGGTGCAAGGGCTGCAGGACGCATGTGCGGTGCCCGAGAACGGCCGCCGCTACGCGGCGATGCACCCCGACAGGGTGCAGCTGGTCGAGATCGACGGTGCCGGGCACGCCCTGCTGCCCGAGCGGCCCGAGGCGATCAGCGCTGCGGTGCTGGCATTCCTGACCGCCGCGTGATCGTCAGCCGGTGATCTCGCGCAGGAACGCCTCGGCCTCGGACCGGTGGCGGGTGCGCTTCATCGGCGGCAGCGCCTTCACGATGTCCCATCGGTAGTTGGCCTTGCCGAGCCGCGGGTCGAGCACGGCCACCACGCCGCGGTCGGTCGCGGTGCGGATGAGGCGACCGGTGGCCTGAGCCAGCAGCATCGACGCCCGCGGGATGTCGATCTCGCCGAACGCCGCCGCTCCGAGCAGGTCGCGGCGTGCGCTGAGCAGCGGATCGTCGGGGCGCGGGAACGGGATGCGATCGACGATGACGAGGCTCAGGGTGCGGCCGGGGATGTCGACGCCCTGGAAGAACCCGGCCGTCGCGAACAGACAGGTCTCCTCGTCCTCGGAGAACGCCTTCACCAGCGCGTTCTTCGGCAAGTCGCGTTGGGTGATGATCGGCTGCGTCACCTTGAGCCGCACCGCGGCTGCGGCCTCGTCCATCGCCTTCCAGCTGGTGAACAACGCCAGGGTGCGGCCGCCCGCGGCGGTGATGAGCGCGGCGATCTCGTCGTGGGTGGCCGCTGCGCGCTGCGGTGATCGCGGGTCGGGCAGGTGCAGTGCGCAGTAGAGGAGACCGTGGTGCTCGTAGTCGAACGGGCTGCCGACGTCGATCTGGTCGACCTGGCCGGACGGCAGGCCCACACGTGTTGCGAGCGAACTGGGGATCGTGGCGCTCGTGAGGATCGCCGTGCGACGATCCCACAC
>WBZM01001358.1_pt1 | contig 24639 bp, 27 predicted proteins | sample 5204271 | NCBI WGS metagenome assembly WBZM01 (sample SAMN12344346, study PRJNA552823) | activated sludge metagenome | biome: Activated sludge suspended growth; feature: Nitrification reactor; material: Wastewater; isolation source: activated sludge from nitrification reactor of wastewater... | reverse complement strand
TTCAGCGTCAGCGCCGTGTCGATCAGCGTCTCGCCCTTCTTCACGCTCGACTGCGCGACGGTCATGTTCATCACGTCCGCCCCCAGCCGCTTGCCGGCCAGCTCGAAGCTTGACTGCGTGCGGGTCGAGGCCTCGAAGAACATGTTGATCTGCGTCATCCCCGCCAGCGCGTCGGTGCGCTTGACGGTGCGGCGGTTCAGATCGACGTAGGTTTCCGCCAGATCGAGGACGGTGCGGATTTCGTCGGCGCCAAGATGTTCGATCCCCAGCAAGTGCCTTGCGCGGAATGTCATCGTGCCCCCCATGTCGCGGTTTCCCGGCCTTATCGCAAAGGGGCGGGTGCGGGGCAATCGGGTTTCGGAGGCGGAACGTGAGACGGCGCTTCTCCCTTGCCCGACCGCCCCCCCGGGCAGGGGCTTTGCTTCCGCCCGCGGCCGGTCGCCGCCCATGCCGCTCACCGTGCGGAAGGGGAAGCGGGCATCTTCTTCCTTCCTCCGGCGCCCCGCGCTAGGGTGCGGGCCATGGACGGGAATCCCCTCGATTTCTGGGCGGCCAAGGCGCTTCTCGACTGGCAGGTCGAGATGGGCGCGGACGAGGCCGTGGGCGATGTGCCTCTCAACCGCTACGACCTGCCCGCCGAGGCGCCGAAGCCCCGCCCCGCTGCGGCGCAGCCCGCCGCGCCCGAAGCCGAAGCCGCGCCCGTTGCGGCCGCTGCCGCCGACCCCGTCGCCATTGCCCGCCGCATGGCCGCCGCCGCCTCCACGGTCGATGCGCTGGCCGAGGCGATGGCCGCCTTCGATTACCTGGAACTGAAGAAGGGCGCGCGCAACTTCGTCTTTGCCGACGGGGTGCGCGGCGCCCGCGTGATGATCGTGGGCGAAGCGCCGGGGCAGGAGGAAGACCGCGAAGGCCGTCCCTTTGTCGGCCGTGCCGGGCAGCTTCTGGACCGGATGTTCGCTGCCATCGGCCTGTCGCGCACCTCGCCCGATACCGGGAAGGCGCTTTACATCACCAACGTCCTGCCCTGGCGGCCGCCCGGCAACCGCACGCCCGAGGCAGGCGAGATCGCGATGATGCTGCCGTTTCTGCAGCGCCACATCGAACTTGCAGCGCCCGACATCCTTGTGCTGATGGGCAACACCCCGTGCCAGGCGGTGCTGGGGCGGCAGGGCATCCTGAAGCTGCGCGGCGAATGGACGCAAGCCTGCGGGCGGCCCGTGCTTCCGATGACCCATCCGGCCTATCTTCTGCGCAACCCGGCCGCCAAGCGCGAAGCCTGGGCCGATCTTCTGACCATCGCCGCAAGGCTGGAGGGCGCATGAGCCGCATCGACGAAACCAAGGACTTCATCCCTGTCCGCATCGCTGTCCTGACCGTGTCGGACACCCGCAGCCTGGCCGAGGACCGGTCGGGCGACACGCTGGTCGAGCGGCTGGAAGGGGCGGGCCACACGCTGGCCCACCGCGCCATCGTCCAGGACGAACGCGACCAGATCGCCGCGATCCTGCGCGCCTGGATCGCCGATCCGGGGGTGGACGTGATCCTGTCGACCGGCGGCACCGGCCTGACGGGCCGCGACATCACCGTCGAGGCGCACCGCGATGTCTATGAAAAGGAAATCGAGGCGTTCGCGACGGTGTTCACCATCGTCTCGATGCAGAAGATCGGCACCAGCGCCGTGCAGTCGCGCGCCTGCGGCGGCGTGGCCGGGGGCACCTATCTGTTTGCGCTTCCCGGCAGCCCCGGGGCCTGCCGCGATGCCTGGGACGAAATCCTGAAATGGCAGCTCGATTATCGCCACCGCCCCTGCAACTTCGTGGAAATCATGCCGCGGCTTGAGGAACACAAGCGGCGCAAGTAGGCGCTATCCGCGGCAGCCCGAAATCTCGACCACCCGGCCCGCGTCGCCGAAGACGGTGATCGTCAGCTTCGAGCGGTCGACCGCGAAGGGCTTGGCGTCGGACGGAACCATGTCGGTGACCGAGGTCAGCGCCCCCCCGGCCCGCTCGCTTGTCGCCTCGGCCACCCAGATGGTGGGATCGCCTGCCTCGATCACCGCGAATTCGTCGGCGCCCAGCCGCGGCATGTCGATGCTTGCGGTCAGCCGCATGCCGTCGCGGATCGGCTCGGCCGCGCAGCGCACGTCGCGCACGCCGGCCTCGGCCGCCGTCTCGGGCTTGTCGGTCAGCGCCGCGCGGATCGCGGCGTCCGGGCCGCCGGCCGCCGCCGTCAGATGCGCGTCAAGCTTCAGGCTTACGGGTATGCAGACTTCGTTGCAGACCCCCATCTCGACATCGGCCATCAGGACGATGGGCTCCGCGGCGTTGCGCGGGCTCAGTTCGAGCGGCAGGATCAGTTCGTCATGGTAGCCCACGGTCGTCAGCCCGTTCAGCTCGAAAAGCTGCGGGCGCGGCCAGTGCATGCGGACGTTCGCCAGGTTCTCCGACCCTGCCCAGTCGAAGCGCGGGGGGATGCCCGCCTCGCCCGGGGCGCGCCAATAGGTCTTCCACCCCGGCGCCAGCGTCAGGTGCAGCGCGGCGATATGGGTGCCTTCGGGCGTGCGCCAGCCCGGCAGCACCTCGGCGCGCTGCACCACCTCGGGCAGCTGCTCCGCGGGGGCGGCAACCGGCATCAGCGCGGCAAGGGCCAGGAAAAGGGCGGATCGGACCATGGCCGGGAATGTCGGCGCGCGGCGGCGGGAAGAAAAGTCACATTGCAGACACTTGCCGAAGCTGTGATCGCCCCTGTGCCGCCGCCGCCACTTGATCGGCGGGCCGTCAGGCGCAATCTTCAGGGAAAGGGAGGGGTTCATGGATCTTGGCGGCAAGCTTCTGATCGCGATGCCCGGCATGGGCGATCCGCGATTCGACCATAGCGTGGTGTTCCTGTGCGCCCATTCCGACGACGGGGCCATGGGGCTGATCGTCAACAAGCCGACCGAAGACCTGACCTTCGCCAACCTTCTCAAGCAGCTCAACATTCCGCGTGGCGACCGGATGCGCGACATCCGCATCCATTTCGGCGGCCCGGTCGAGTTGTCGCGCGGTTTCGTGCTGCATTCTGCCGACTATGCCAGGGGCACGGGCACGATGAAGGTCGATGACCGTTTCGGCATGACCACCACGCAGGACATCCTCGAGGCGATGGCACGCGGCACGGGGCCCGAAAGCACGATCCTCGCGCTGGGCTATGCCGGGTGGGGGCCCGGGCAGCTTGAGGACGAAATCCGCCAGAACGGCTGGCTGACCTGCGACGCCGCGCCCGAACTGGTGTTCTCGGATCAGGACGCGACCAAGTGGGACCGCGCGCTGCGCTCGATCGGGGTCGATCCGCTGCACCTGTCCGCCGCCGGCGGCCGGGCCTGAACCCTCAGGGCCGGGGCGCGGCCGCGCGCCGCAGCCGGTCATTGATCGCGCGGCCCAGGCCGTGATCGGGGATCGGCGCCACCGCGATGGCGCCCTGCGGCCCGGCCCGGCGGTCGGCCTCGCGCAGCAGGTGGAACAGGTTCGCCGCCGCCTCGATCAGGTCGCCGGTGGGCGACAGCGGCAGGCCCTCGTTGCCGGCACCGAACGACAGCCATACCTCGCCCGGCGCGGGCGTCGCCGCGTCCAGCCGCACCCGCGCCGCGGGCGCGTAGTGGCTGGCCAGTTGCCCCGGTGCGCTAGGCTTTTCAGCCGATCCGCCCTGGGCCAGCGGCCGGCCCAGACAGGCCTCGATCGCCTCGGCCGGGATGCCGCCGGGGCGCAGCAGCGCCGCTTCGCCATCCAGCCCGACGATGGTCGATTCCACCCCCACCGCGCAGGCCCCGCCGTCAACCACCGCCGCGATCCGCCCCGACAGTCCTTCCAGCACATGTTCGGGCCGCGTCGGGCTGACCTTGCCCGAGGGATTGGCCGAGGGTGCCGCCACCGGCCCGCCGAAGGCCGCCAGCAGCGCATGCGCCACCGGATGGGCCGGCACGCGCAGCGCCACGGTCGGCAGATCGGCCGTCACCAGCGGCGACAGGCCCTTGCCCTCGCGCAGGCGCAGCACCAGCGTCAGCGGCCCCGGCCAGAAGGCGTCCGCGAGCCGCTCGGCATCGTCGGTGAACACGGCCAGCCGCCGCGCCGCCGCCACGTCGGGCAGATGCACGATCAGCGGGTTGAAGCGCGGCCGGCCCTTGGCGTCGAACACCGCGGCAACAGCCCGGTCGTTCGTCGCATCCGCCCCCAGCCCGTAGACCGTCTCGGTCGGGAAGGCGACCAGCCGCCCCTGCCGCAGCAGGTCGGCCGCCTGGCCAAGTCCGTCCGGAGCGGCCTGCAGAAGGCGTGTTTCCTCGGTCACCGGGGTCATCCGTTACGCAGCGTTCGGGTTGCGGGGCGCTGCCCTTGCGGTAACCTTGCCCCGACAGGCAGACGACATACGCGCCGCCGCCGGTCTTGCCAAGGCGCAAGGCCCGCGCGGCGCCCGACACAGGAACAGCCGATGACCTACCGCGCCCCGGTCGACGAGATCCGATTCATCCTCGCTCGGGTCGTGCCCCTTGCCCCCGTCGCCGCCACGCCCCGCTTCGCCGAAGCCACGCCCGACATGACCGATGCCGTCCTGTCCGAGGCGGGGCGACTGTGCGACCAGGTGCTGGCCCCGCTGAACCGGGCGGGCGACCTGCACCCGGCACGGCTGGAAAACGGCACCGTGCGGTCATCGCCGGGCTTCCGCGATGGCTTCCGCGCCATTGCCGAGGGCGGCTGGGTGGCGGTTTCTGCCCCCCCGGCCTTCGGCGGCATGGGGCTGCCGCAGACGATCGCCACCGCCGTCAACGACATGATCTCGGGCGCCTGCATGGCGCTGCAGCTCAACCCGCTGCTGACCCAGGGCCAGATCGAGGCGCTGGAGCATCACGCCAGCGACGAACTGAAGGCGCTCTACCTGCCGAAGCTCATCTCGGGCGAATGGTCAGGCACCATGAACCTGACCGAACCGCAGGCCGGCAGCGACGTGGGCGCGCTGCGCACCAGGGCCGAGCCGCGGGGCGACGGCACCTATGCCATCACCGGGCAGAAGATCTTCATCACCTGGGGCGACAGCGACGTGACCGAAAACGTCTGTCACCTGGTGCTGGCGCGGCTGCCCGACGGCGCGGCGGGAACGAAGGGCATCAGCCTGTTCCTGGTGCCGAAATTCATCCCCGACGCGGCCGGACGGCCCGGCATCGCCAACAGCCTCAAGGTGGTCAGCCTTGAACACAAGCTGGGGCTCCACGGCTCGCCCACCTGCGTCATGGCCTTCGAGGGCGCGACCGGCTGGCTTGTGGGCGAGCCGCACAAGGGCATGGCGGCGATGTTCACCATGATGAACAACGCCCGCCTTGCCGTGGGCGTGCAGGGCGTGGGCATCGCCGAGGCCGCCTGTCAGAAGGCGCTGGCCTATGCGCGGGACCGCGTCCAGATGGGCCCCATCGTCCAGCACGCCGACGTGCGCCGCATGCTGGCCACGATGAAGGCCGACATCTTCGCCGCCCGCGCCATCGCGCTGGCCTGCGCTGTCGCGCTTGACATGGCGCGTGCCACGGGCGACGCCGACTGGCAGGCGCGGGCGGGCCTGCTTACCCCCATCGCCAAGGCCTTCGGGACCGATGTCGGCTGCGCGGTGGCGGATACCGGCATCCAGATCCACGGCGGCATGGGCTTCATCGAGGAGACGGGGGCGGCGCAATACGCCCGCGACGTGCGCGTGACGGCGATCTACGAAGGCACCAACGGCATCCAGGCGATGGACCTTGTCGGCCGCAAGATGGCCGACGGCGGCGCCACGGCCTTCCGCCTGCTGCAAGAAATCGAAGACGGCGCCCGCGCCGCCCGTGGCACGCTGCCCGACCTGGCCGAGGATGTCTGGGCCGCGGCCGAATCGCTGCGCGAGGCGACGGAAAGGCTGGTGGCGCAGGCGATGCCCGACCGCCACGCCGGCGCAGTGCCCTACCTACGGGCCTTCGCCCGCGTCCTGGGCGCGCATTACCACCTGAAGGCGGCGCAGGCCGCCGGGCCCGGGCCACGGCAGGCACTGGCGCGTGTCTATGTCCGCCGCCTTCTGCCGCAGTTCGCGGCCTGCCTTCAGGAAGCCGCCACCGGGGCCGACGACCTTTTCGCACTGACGCCCGACGATCTGGCCCTGTGATGGATGCCCCCGACGCCATCATCCGCTATCCCTGGTCCGAACCGCCCGCACCGGGCGCGGCAACCGAGGTGGCCGAGGGCGTCCTGTGGCTGCGTCTGCCGCTGCCGATGGCGCTTGATCATGTCAATGTCTTCGCGCTTGACGAGGGTGACGGCTGGACGCTGATCGATACGGGGTTCAGCAGCCGCAAGAGCCGCGCGCTGTGGGAAAGCCTGCTGGCCGGGCCGCTGAACGGCCGGCCCGTGACCCGCGTCGTCGTCACCCATTATCACCCCGACCACATCGGTCTGGCCGGCTGGTTCCAGGCGCGGGGGGCCGAACTTGTCACCACGCGCACAAGCTGGCTTTTCGCGCGGATGCTGGTGCTTGACGCGCACGACCGGCCCGTGCCTGAAACGCTGGCCTTCTGGCGGTCGGCGGGAATGGACCCGGCGCTCTACGACCGGCGGGCCGGCGAAAGGCCCTTCAACTTCGCCGACTGCGTGCATCCGATGCCGCTCGGCTACAGCCGCATCCGCGAGGGCGACCGGCTGCGCATGGGCGGGCGTGACTGGCTGGTGCGCTGCGGCGACGGCCACGCCCCCGAACATGCCACATTCTGGAGCGCGGACGACGACCTTGTTCTTGGCGGCGACCAGCTTCTGCCGTCGATCTCGGCGAACATCGGCGTCTACGCGAGCGAGCCGGATGCCGACCCGCTGGCCGAGTGGATCGCAAGCTGCGAACGCTTCCTGCCGCTTGCGGAACAGCGTCATCTGGTCCTGCCCGGCCACAAGCTGCCGTTTGTCGGGCTGCCGCTGCGCCTGCGCCAGATGATCGACAACCACATTGGCGCGCTTGGCCGGCTGCAGGCCCACCTTGCCATGCCGCGCACCGCCGCGGACTGCTTCCTGCCGCTTTTCAAGCGCGAGATCGGCGAAGGCGAATACGGCATGGCCCTGGTCGAGGCGGTTGCGCATCTCAACCATCTGCTTCACGCTGGAAAGGCCGTGCGTTCGCGGCGGGAAGACGGAGCCTGGCTGTGGCAAAGCACGCGATGACCGACGAAGTCCGCACTTCGGTCGAGGCGCAGGAGGAAAGCGCGCTCGACTACGCGCGCGGCATGGCCGCCTGTTCCGACACCGCCCGGCCGGCCGAGGCGAAACCGCTGCCCGCCGCCGTCACCGCCGCGGCGGCCGAGACGAAAAGTCCGGCCCAGTGGGCCTACGAGCGTGTGATCCTCTACATCCAGAACTTCGAGGAACAGCTCGATTCCCGCCATGAGGTCGCGATGGGGTTCACCGGCGCCGACGCGGGTGTGCTGCGGATCGAGGGCATCGGCTGGTTCGCCCCCGACATCATCAGCTTCTACGGCACGGACGACGAAGGGGCACGGATGCAGCTTGTCCAGCATGTCACGCAGCTCAACGTCGTGCTGCGGGCCCTGCCAAAGGCACCCGAACAGCCGCAGGCGCGGCGCATCGGCTTTCAATTGGCCGAACAGATCGCCGCCGTCCCGGCACCGTCGCCGCGCGCCCGGCCGAAACCCCGGCCGTCCAAGCCCGCGGCGAAGGCCTGAACCCGGTTTTTGGGTCGTGACGCGGCTGGCTTTATCGGCTATCGGAAGGCAAGGGACCATTGAACGGAGCGCGAAAGAAATGGCCGAATACAAGCACGGCAGCATGAATGTCACCACCCAGGAACGCACCTTCGCGGGCTTCGTCCGCTTCGCGACCTGGTCGGCCGTCCTGTGCATTCTGGTGCTGATCTTCATGGCGTTGGCCAACGCCTGACCCAGCCTGACCGGGGGCCGATCCATGCTGCGCCGTCTTGTGCTGTGCCTTGTCCTGCCGCTGGCGCTTGCCGCCTGCGGCGCCGACAACAAGTGGGCGTCCGATGCCGACGTCGCCCGTGCCGCCTATGTCTCGGGCGAGCCGCCTTCGATCACGCTCTTTACCGTCATCCGCAAGAAGTCCGGTGAAGGTGCCCATTCGGGCCTGATGATCGACGGCAGCCAGCGCGTCATGTTCGACCCCGCGGGAACCTGGCACCATCCGCATGTGCCCGAACGCCACGACGTCCATTTCGGCATCACGCCGCAGATGAAGGCGTTCTACATCGACTACCACGCGCGCGAGACCTATGACGTGATCGAGCAGCGCATTCCGGTCAGCCCCGAGGTGGCCGAGATCGCCATCCGCCGTGCCCTTCAGAACGGTTCGGTCAACAAGGCCTTCTGCGGCACCTCGGTCGCCCACATCCTGCGCGACGTGCCAGGCTTTGAATCGATGCCGCAGACCTTCTTTCCGGGCCGTCTGATGAAGGCGTTCGCCACCCTGCCCGGCGTCACGACCAAGACGCACCATGACGGTGATCCCGACAACAACTCGGGCGTGCTGATCGTGCAGAAAAGCCAGGGCTAGGCCGGAAGGCCCCGGCCTTCGGGGACGCAACATGCGGATTTACGGACTGATCCTTGCCGGCGGCGCCGGCCGCCGGATGGGTGGCGCAGACAAGGCGCGCCTTGTGCTGGCCGGGCAGCCGCTGGCCGCCCGTGTCATCGCGCGGCTCTCGCCGCAGGTCGAACGCCTGGCGATATCGGGCGGCGCGGGCCATGCGGATTTCGGCCTGCCGGTCGTGACCGATGCCCACCCCGAACGGCTGGGGCCACTGGCGGGCGTGGCGGCCGGTCTTGCCTGGGCGGCGGCCGAGGGCGCGGACGCGCTGGTGACGGCGGCGGTCGACACGCCCTTCCTGCCCTGCGACCTGGTGCCAAGGCTGATCCTGGCCGCCGAGGGCCATGCGGGCCGTGCCTATGCCGCCACCGCCTCCGGCGCCCATCCAACCTTCGCGCTGTGGCCCGCATCATGGGCAGCGCAGGCCTCCGCGATGCTTGAGGCGGGCGAACGGCGGATGATGGCGGCGCTGTCCGGCGCCGGCGTGGCGACGTTCCCCGACGAGGACGCCTTCGCCAACATCAACACCCCCGAAGACCTTGCCCGCGCCGAGGCGGCGCTGGGGGATGGCGACGCCTAGTCGAACGTCCCGCTCACGCGGCCCAGCAGCATGAAGGCCCGCGCCGTCCGGGTGTCGGTGAAGGCCACGATCTCGGCATCGCTGGCCGCCTTCTCGAAGGCGGCAAAGCTGCGGTCGAACTGGCGCAGGAAATGGTGGGCGGCATCGCGGAAGATCGTGTCCTGCCGCATCCGCCCGGCGGTCAGCGTCAGGCTCGACCGGTCGCGCACGCCGCCCAGGGCGGCGATCGCCCGCCCGCGTTCGCCCGCGGCAAAGCGCCGCCACAGGTCGGGATGCGCGCGGTCGGGCACCAGATCGTCCATGAAGATGCCGTCCTGGCTCAGCAGCGTCAGCACGTCCTGTGCCGCGCGGATCAGCTTGGCCATCGCGCGGTCTCCCAGCGCGCGGCGCAGGGCGTGCACCCCCTGCCGGTCCTCGGGGCTATCGGGGAAATTCAGCGCGCGGATGAACTCGGCCGCCGTGACCGGATCGGCTTCGGTCTCGTTCACGCCGCCCAGGGCCAGTGCCGGCTGTTCCTCGGGGCCGGACTGCGGCTTTCGGCCGGCCTGCCCCGCGGCGCCATCGCGGCGCGAGGCGAAGGTGGCGCCGGCGCCCTCGGCGCGCGCAGGGGCGGGCTGGGGCTGGCTCAGATAGGCTTGCCGCATGGCATCGACCGTCGCCTGCAGCCGCCCGGCCTCGTCGCGCAGCGCGCGGATGGTGCGCAGGGTCGCCGCCGTGATCCAGATCAGCGCCACCGGCAGCACGATCGCCAGAAGGACGAAGCCCGTCACCGCGACGCCGCCGGCCGTACCGCCCATCGCCCAGAAGAACCCGGCCGCCACCGCCAGCCACAACACCGTCAGCGCAGCCGCGATCGCCTCGGTCATGCCGAAACGCCCGTTAGGCATCCGCGGCGCGCCCAGCGTGCCCGGCCGCCACAAGCCGCCCGCGGCCTGCCCGCCGCCTGTCTGGGATTCACCGGTCTGGTCGGGGTCCGTCATCGGCCTTCTCCGCGACGGCTGCGTTCAGACGTAGCGGACGGAAACGATCTCATAGCCCTTTTCGCCGCCGGGGGTGCGCACCTCGACGCTGTCGCCTTCGTCCTTGCCGATCAGGGCGCGCGCCAGGGGCGAGCGGATGTTGAGAAGCCCGCGCTCGATGTCGGCCTCGGCCTCGCCGACGATCTGGAAGGTCTTTTCCTCGTCGGAATCCTCGTCGACCAGCGTCACGGTCGCGCCGAACTTCACCGCGCCCGACAGCCTGGTCGGGTCGATGACCTCGGCCAGCGACAGAATCGATTCCAGTTCCTTGATGCGGCCCTCGACAAAGCTCTGGCGTTCACGCGCGGCGTGGTATTCGGCGTTTTCCGACAGATCGCCATGCTCGCGCGCCTCGGCGATCGCCTTGATCACCGCAGGGCGCTCCACAGACTTGAGAGTCCTGAGCTCGGCATCCAGCGCGGTGTGCCCCGCGCGGGTCATCGGAATCTTTTCCATAGCAATCGCCAGTCCTGAACGCAGAACAACAGCTTGCTGTTAATCCGGGTTCGTCGGCGAAAGTCAAGTGCCGGGGGGCGCCGCCGCCGGTTATCCGCCCGGGCGACGGGAAAACGCCCCAGGCGCCGCTTCGGCGCAAGAAGATTGCGCGGCGGCGCGATTGCCTCAGTCCTTCGGGTAGGCTAACGATCCCAGCGGATTCGAGATGCTGGCAGACAGGGGGCCCCGATGACCGAGATCGAGCGCGAGTCGATGGAATACGACGTGGTGATCGTGGGTGCGGGGCCGTCGGGCCTTTCCGCCGCGATCCGCCTCAAGCAGCTCGACCCCGACCTGAACGTCGTGGTGCTGGAAAAGGGTTCCGAGGTCGGGGCCCACATCCTGTCGGGCGCCGTCCTAGACCCTTCGGGTCTTGATGCGCTGCTGCCTGACTGGCGCACGATGGACGCGCCGATCAGGACCGAGGTCAAGGAAGACAACTTCTACATCCTCGGCCCGGCTGGCCAGATGCGCATCCCGAACTGGCCGATGCCGCCGCTGATGAACAACCACGGCAACTACATCGTCTCGATGGCCAACGTCTGCCGCTGGCTGGCGGGCGCGGCCGAGGGCCTGGGCGTCGAGATCTTCCCCGGCATGGCCGCCAGCCAGATCGTCTGGGACGGCGACCGCGTGGCCGGGGTCGTCGCGGGCGAAATGGGCAAGAACGCCGACGGCACGCCGGGCCCGCAGTACGAACCCGGCATGGCGCTGCTGGGCAAGTATGTCTTCCTGGGCGAGGGCGTGCGCGGGTCGCTGGCGAAAGAGGTCATGGCCCGCTTCGAGCTTTCCAAGGGCCACTGCCCGCAGAAGTTCGGCATCGGCATGAAGGAAATCTGGGAGATCGACCCCGCCAAGCACCGCGAGGGCACGGTCACCCACACGATGGGCTGGCCGCTCGGCAAGAACGCCGGCGGCGGATCGTTCATCTATCACCTGGAAAACAATCAGGTCTATGTCGGCTTCGTGGTGCACCTGAACTACGAAAACCCGCACCTCTACCCCTACATGGAGTTCCAGCGCTTCAAGCACCACCCGATGGTGGCCGAACTGCTGGCCGGCGGCAAACGCGTGGCCTACGGCGCCCGCGCGATCAGTGAAGGCGGCTGGCAGTCGGTTCCGAAGGTCACCTTCCCGGGCGGGGTCCTGCTGGGCTGCTCGGCGGGCCTCGTGAACGTGCCGCGCATCAAGGGCAACCACAACGCCATGCTGTCGGGCAAGGCGGCGGCCGAGGCGGCCCATGCCGCGATCCAGGCCGGCCGGTCGGGCGACGAGCTGACCGCGTATGAGAACGACCTCAGGACCGGGCCGATTGCCAGGGACCTGAGGAAGGTGCGCAACGTCAAGCCGATGTGGTCGCGCTGGGGCATGATCCCAAGCCTCGCGCTGGGCGGGCTGGACATGTGGACGAACAACCTGTTCGGCCTGTCGCTGTTCGGCACGCTCGGGCACAAGAAGTCCGACGCCGCCGCGACCGGGCTGGCGAAGGACTTCCCGAAGATCGACTACCCGAAACCCGACGGCAAGCTCAGCTTCGACCGGCTGACGAACGTCGCCTTCAGCTTCACCAACCACGAGGAAAGCCAGCCCTGCCATTTGCGGCTGAAGGATCCCTCGGTGCCGATCGCGGTGAACCTGGCCAAGTACGACGAGCCCGCGCAGCGCTACTGCCCGGCCGGCGTCTACGAGGTGATCGGCGAAGGCGCCGAGGCGCGGTTCCAGATCAACTTCCAGAACTGCGTCCACTGCAAGACCTGCGACATCAAGGATCCCTCCCAGAACATCAACTGGACCACACCGCAGGGCGGCGACGGGCCGAACTATCCCAACATGTAACATTCGGGCGAGCGGGCGGGGCCTTTCCCCGCCCGCATTGCGCCCGTGCCCGATTGTGCCTAGGGTTCGGCCAGCCCCGACCGAAGGACTGCACAACGTGTTCCTGCCCTGCCGTGCCCTGACCGCGCTGACCCTTGGCCTTGCTCTTCTGGCCGGGCCGCTTCGGGCCGAGGACCTGTCCGGCCCCTTCCTTGCCGCGCGCCAGGCGGCGGCGGATTCGAACTATGCCGAGGCGGCGCGCTGGTACCGGCTGGCCGCCGAAGCCGACCCCGCCAACAAGTCGCTTCTGCACGACACGGTCTTTTCGCTGCTGGCGGCGGGCCAGATGGAGGTGGCAGTGGAACTGTCTGGCGGGCTCGACAAGGGCGATCCCGTCGGCGCGATGGTGAGGCTGGCCAGGGCCGCCTCGCAGGACGGCTACCAGCAGATACTTGACGATCTGGCCGCCGGCACCACCGTCGGCCCGCTGATCGACGGACTGTCGCGCGCCTGGTCGCTTCTGGGGCTTGGCCAGATGTCCGAGGCCGTCGCTGCCTTCGACGCGCTTTCGGCCAATGCCGCGCTCAGGCCCTTCGGTCTTTACCACAAGGCGCTGGCGCTGGCCTCGGTCGGCGATTTCGAGGGCGCGCTCGCCACGCTGGACGATCCCGCCGCCGCGCCGCTGCGCGATACCCGCCGCGTGCGTCTGGCCGAAATCCAGATCCTCAGCCAGCTTGAACGCAACCCCGACGCGCTGAAGCTTCTGGCCGACGGTTTCGGGCCCGAGCCCGAACCCGGCATCGCCGCCATCGCCGCCCGGCTGAAGGCGGGCGAGGTTCTGCCCTTCACCGCCGTCGACAGTGCGCGCGACGGCATTGCCGAGGCCTTCTTCACCGTCGCGCAGCTCATGAACGGGCAGGCCACGGATTCCGAAACGCTGGTCTATGCCCGCGTTGCGGCCTTCCTGCGCCCCGGCCTGACCGAAGCGACCCTGACCTCGGCCGCGCTTCTTGAACGTGTCGGCCAGCATGACCTTGCCGCGGAAGCCTATGCCGCCATCGGCCCAGACGACCCGGCCCATTACATCGCGGAACTGGGGCGCGCCGACGTCATGGCCGAGGCCGGACGCGGTGACGAGGCGGCGCAGATCCTCGACAAGCTTGCCGGCGGCGCGCCCGACCTGCCCGACGCCTGGCTCAGGCTGGGCGACCTTCTGCGCCGCGAGGACCGCTTTTCCGATGCGGTCGCCGCCTATGACAAGGGCATCGCCGCGCTGGGCGAACCGCAGGCGGGGCACTGGGGCGTCTATTATGCGCGCGGCATCTGCCACGAACGCCTGAAGGACTGGCCGAAGGCCGAGGCCGATTTCCGCAAGGCGCTGGAACTCCGGCCCGATCAGCCGGATGTCCTGAACTACATGGGCTATTCGTTCCTGGAGCGGAAGGAGAATCTCGACGAGGCGCTTTCGATGATCGAGCGCGCCGTCAAGGCCGAACCCGAGAACGGCGCCATCGTCGACAGCCTCGGCTGGGCGCTCTTCCGCGCCGGCCGCTATGACGAGGCGGTGGTGCAGATGGAACGCGCCGCCGAACTGATGCCCGTCGATCCGGTGGTGAACGACCACCTGGGCGACGCGTTCTGGGCCGTGGGGCGCAAGCGCGAGGCCGAATTCCAGTGGAAGCGCGCCCTGTCCTTCAAGCCCAACACCGAAGAGGAAGCGACCCGCATCCGCCGCAAGCTGGAAGTGGGCCTCGATGCGGTACTGGCCGAGGAAGGGGCCCCCCCCCTGCGCAGCGACGGCAATGGCGGTTGAGGACTTCGCGCCGGCCAAGGTCAACCTTGCGCTGCACGTCACCGGCCAGCGCCCCGACGGCTACCACCTGCTTGACAGCCTTGTGGTCTTTGCCGGGGTGGGCGACCGCGTGTCGGCGGCCCCCGGCGAAGGGCTGACGCTGACCGTGACGGGGCCGATGGCCGGCGGCCTTGCCGATGAACCCGACAACCTGGTGCTGCGCGCGGCGCGCTTCCTGGGCGTGGCAAACGCGGCGATCACGCTCGACAAGCACCTTCCGCTGGCGTCCGGCATCGGCGGCGGCTCGGCCGATGCGGCCGCGACGCTGCGGGCGCTCGCGCGCCTGACCGGTCGGCCGCTGCCCGATGCTGCGGCAACGGCGGCACTTGGCGCCGACGTCCCCGCCTGCCTGTCGTCGCGCCCGTGCCGCATGGCCGGCATCGGAGAGGTGCTGGCCGGGGTGCCGCCGCTGCCGCCCCTGTGGCTGGTGCTGGCCAATCCCGGCGTCGCGGTTCCGACCCCGGCAATCTTCCGGGCGCTGAACCGCAAGGACGGCACGCCGATGCCCGCCCCCCTGCCGCGCTGGCCGGATGCCGCGGCTGCGGCCCGCGATCTGGCGGCGCTGCGCAACGACCTGGAAGCCCCGGCCATTGCGCTTGCCCCGGTCATCGCCGCAGTGAAGTCGGCACTGGCGGCGCAGGCGGGCTGCCTGCTGGCGCGAATGTCGGGGTCAGGGGCCACTGTCTTCGGCCTGTTCGCCACCGAGGCGGCGGCGCACGCCGCCGAGGCGCGGCTGGCTACGGACCGGCCGCGCTGGTGGGTGCGCGCCGCGCGCGTTCTGGCTTAGGGCACGGGGGGCTTTGCCCCCCGGAACCCCCCAGGATATTTTCGCGAAATCGAAGGAAGCGTTACTTCAGGCGCGCGACGACGTAATCGGCAAGATCCGACAGCATGTCACGCAGATCGGACGCCGGCAGCGCCGCCAGCGCCGCCTTGGCCCGGTCGGCCCAGCCCAGGGCCGTGGCCCGCGTCGAGGCCAGCGCGCCGTGGCGGTCAAGCAGTGCCAGCGCCTCGTCCAGGTCGCCGGGCCGCTGGTCGCCCTTCTCGATGGTGCGCGACCAGAAGGCGCGCTCTTGCGGTGTTGCGGCGGCGACGGCGCGGATGACCGGCAGCGTGAGCTTCCGTTCGCGGAAATCGTCGCCGGTGTTCTTGCCGATGGCCGCGCTGGTGCCGCCATAGTCGAGGATGTCGTCGGCCATCTGGAAGGCGATGCCCAGCGCGTCGCCGTAGTCGCGCAAGCCTGCGACATGGGCTTCGGGCGCGCCGGCGATCACCGCGCCGGATTCGGTCGCCGCCGAAAACAGCGCCGCGGTCTTGCCGCGGATGACCTTCAGATAGATGTCCTCGTCCGTGCGCAGGTCCTGCGCGGCGGTCAGTTGCAGCACCTCGCCTTCCGCGATGGTGGCCGAGGCATTGGCCAGGATATCCAGGACCCGCAGGTTGCCCGGTTCGACCATAAGCTGGAAGCTGCGGGCGAACAGGTAATCGCCGACCAGAACGCTCGACTTGTTGTCCCACAACAGGTTCGCGGTCGGCCGCCCGCGCCGCTGCGCGCTTTCGTCAACCACGTCGTCGTGCAGCAGCGTCGCGGTATGGATGAACTCGACCGTCGCCGCGAGATGGACGTGATAGGGGCCTTCGTAGCCGCAAAGCCGCGCCGCGGCGAGCGTCAGCATCGGCCGCAGCCGCTTGCCGCCCGCGTCGATCAGATGCGCCGTCACCTGCGGGATGCGGGGGGCGTGCTGGCTTGACATCCGGTCGTGGATCAGCGCGTCCACGCGCGCCATGTCCTCGGCCAGCCGGGCGTTCAGCCGGTCATGCGGTTTCTGTGCGGTTTCGTCCAAGCCCATCACGGCCCCTGATCGCTCGACATTTCCGGCGATGTGCCGTTAAGTCGCAGAATATGAAAGAGCTTCTGCGCACGACCGATCCCACGACGATCGCCTTCGCCACCACCCTGCTTGAGGCAGAGGGTATAGCCGCCTTTCAGATGGACGTCCACATGAGCGTGCTGGAAGGCAGCCTCGGCATATTGCCGCGCCGGATCATGGTGCGCGACGCCGACCTGTTCCTGGCGCGGGCGATCCTGAAGGACAACGGAATTGCCTGCGATGGCTGATTTCGCTGATGGCGCGCTGTCCTGCGACGGCTTCCTGGGCGGGCGACTGCGCATCTTGCAGCCATTGCGGGGCTATCGCGCCGCGACCGATCCGGTGCTGCTTGCGGCTTCGGTTCCGGCGCGGCCGGGCGAGGCGGTGCTGGAACTGGGCTGCGGGGCAGGGGTTGCCAGCCTCTGTCTTGGTGCGCGGGTGCCGGGGCTCGCGCTGGCGGGACTCGAACTTCAGCCCGCCTATGCCGCGCTTGCCCGCCGCAACGCCGCAGGGAACGGCATCGCGTTCGAGGTGTACGAGGGCGATCTTGCGCATCCCCCCGCGGCGCTCAGGGAACGCGAATTCGACCATGTCATCGCCAATCCGCCGTTCTTTCCCCGCGGCGGCGGCACCCGCGCCGCCGATCCGGGGCGCGAAACGGCGCAGCGCGAAGAGACGCCGCTCGCGCTCTGGATCGACCGGGGCCTGCGCCGCCTGCGGCCGGGCGGGCACATCACGCTCATCCAGATCGCCGAACGCCTGCCCGACCTTCTGGCGCCGCTGGCGGGCCGGGCGGGCGACATCACCGTGCTGCCCGCCGCCGCGCGCCATGGCCGGCCAGCCGGGCGGGTGATCGTGCAGGCCCGCAAGGGCGGGCGGGGGCCGTTCCGGCTGCTTGCGCCGCTGATTCTGCACGAAGGCGCCACCCACGAACGCGACGGCGAGGATCACACCGAAGTCGCCCGCGCGCTCCTGCGCGATGGCGCGGCGCTTTGCCTTCAGGGCGGTAACGGTCCGGCAACCTTCTGCCGGTCATCGTGACGCATCGGCAATCCTGCCGGAAAGGCGTGACACGACTCGGGTCTTATGCTGGAATTGAATCAGGGTCACAACAGAGGAGACGACGATGTCGCTGAGTTCGCATGTTGATGAGCTTCGCCGGAAACACCAGACTCTTTCCGAGGAAGTCGAACAGGCCCTGCGCAGCCCCGGTTTCGATGACCTCACGATCGCCGAGATGAAGAAACAGAAACTGCGGCTGAAGGAAGAAATCGCCCGTCTGACTCAGGCCTGAAGTTTGCGCCCTGCCCGGCGGACGCTGGCCCACGCGGCCAGCGCCGCCCCGAAGGCGATCATCGCGGCGGCAATCGCCAGTCGCGGCGTTGCTGCGGCGTAGCCCGCCAGCACCAGCGCCGTGGTTGACAACAGCGGCGCCGCATAGGAGGCGACACCCAGCAACTGGATGTCGCCTTTCTTCATGCCGACATCCCAGACGTAGAACGCCAGCCCCACCGGACCGAGGCCCAGCGCCAGAACCGCGCCCCATCCGGTGGCCGAGGCCGGCCAGGCCGGCTGTTCCAGCGCCAGATGCGCCAGCATCGACAGCGCCGCCGTGGCCAGGCAGAAGACGGCCACCGATTCGGTCGGAACCGCCCCCAGACGGCGCGACAGCACCGAATAGCCCGCCCAGGTCAGCGCGCACAGGAACGCCAGCAGATAGCCCGGCATCGCCTCGCCCGACAGCCCCGCACCCGGGCGCAGCACGATCAGCGCCGCCCCGGCAAAGGCGATCCCCGCCCCCAGCACATGCCCGCGCGTCAGCCGTTCCCCGGGCAGCAGGCCCGAAAAGATCACGATCAGCAGCGGCCAGAGGTAGGCGATCAGCCCGGCCTCGGCTGCGGGCGCCATGCGCATCGCGGAAAAATACAGGAAGTGATAGCCGAACAGCGCGATGGTCCCGAAGGCATAGACCTTCCATGAAATCCGGCCCAGAACCCGCCTGTCGCCGGCAAGAACCACCCAGGCAACGCCTACCGCCCCGCCGACCGCGAAGGTCAGCGCATTCAGAAGGAATGGCGGCACCGGCGCCGTGCCGACGGTCAGCAGCGCCAGCAGCGACCACAGCAGGATGGCGGAAAATCCGATGGCGGTGGCGCGGCTGCGTGTCATGGGCGGTCCTTCCCTGGTCGGGCCTTCATCGCAGGCAAGGCAAGGGCCCTACAACGACAAAAGGCCCGCCTTGGCGGGCCTTTTGCGACATTTCCTGCGGCGTCAGACGACGAACTGCCCGCCGTTGGCGCTGATGGTCGAGCCGGTGATGAAGCCCGCCTCGTCCGACGCAAGAAAGACCACGCAGCGCGCGATTTCTTCGGGCTCGCCCAGGCGGCCGACCGGAATCTGCGGGATGATGCGTTCAGCCAGCACCTTCTCGTCGATGGCCTTCACCATCTCGGTGGCGATATAGCCCGGGCAGATCGCGTTCACGGTGATGCCGGCGCGCGCGCCTTCCTGCGCCAGCGCCTTGGTGAAGCCCAGATCCCCCGCCTTGGCCGCCGAATAGTTGGCCTGCCCGGCCTGACCCTTCTGGCCGTTGATCGAGCTGATGTTGACGATGCGCCCGAACTTGCGGTCGCGCATGCCGGACCACAGCGGATGGGTCATGTTGAACAGGCCCGTCAGGTTGGTGTCGATGACTTCCTTCCACTGCTGCGGCGTCATCTTGTGGAACATCGCGTCGCGGGTGATGCCAGCATTGTTCACCAGCACCGAAACCGGGCCCAGGTCGGCCTCGACCCTGGCGATGCCGTCCTTGCAGGCGTCGTAATCGGCCACCGACCACTTGTAGGTCTTGATGCCGGTCTCCTTGGTGAAGGCGGCGGCGGCTTCGTCGTTCCCGGCATAGTTGGCGGCAACGCTGTAGCCGGCGTTCTTCAGTGCGACCGAGATCGCCGCGCCGATGCCGCGCGAACCGCCCGTGACGAGTGCAACTTTGGACATGATTCCTCCTTCAAAGAAATGCGTTTGAAACTCTGTTACCGAAGATGAAGTAGGGGCGCAATATTATTGCGCCCCGTTTTTCGCATTTGCAGAAAAATGTCGCCGGCGATCAGGCGCGTTCCAGGCACATGGCCACGCCCATGCCGCCGCCGATGCACAGGGTCGCAAGCCCGCGCCGGGCATCGCGCCGCTTCATCTCGAACAGCAGGGTGTTGAGGATACGGCAGCCGGACGCGCCGATCGGGTGGCCGATGGCGATGGCGCCGCCGTTGACGTTCACCACATCCGGGTTCCAGCCCATGTCCTTGTTGACGGCGCAGGCCTGGGCCGCAAAGGCTTCGTTCGCCTCGACCAGGTCAAGGTCGGCGGCCTTCCAGCCGGCCTTTTCCAGCGCCTTGCGGCTGGCGTGGATCGGACCGACGCCCATGATCGACGGGTCAAGCCCCGCAGTCGCATAGGACGCGATGCGCGCCAGCGGCGTCAGTCCGCGCTTTTCGGCTTCGGCGGCCGACATTAGCAGCACCGCCGCCGCGCCGTCGTTGATGCCCGAGGCGTTGCCCGCCGTGACCGAGCCGTCCTTCGTGAAGGCGGGGCGCAGCTTCTGCATCGATTCCAGCGTCGCGCCGAGGCGGACATATTCGTCGCTGTCCATCGTCACGTCGCCCTTGCGGGTCTTGATGACGAAGGGAACGATCTCGTCCCTGAACTTGCCGGCCTTCTGCGCGGCCTCGGCCTTGTTCTGGCTGGCCAGCGCGAACTGGTCCTGCATGTCGCGGCTGATCTGCCACTGGGCGGCGACGTTCTCGGCCGTCTGGCCCATGTGGTAGCCGTTGAAGGCATCCCACAGACCGTCGCGGATCATCGAGTCGATGAAATTCAGGTCGCCCATCTTCTGCCCGGCGCGCAGATGCGCGACATGCGGCGACAGCGACATGTTTTCCTGCCCGCCGGCCGCCACGATGGCGGCATCGCCAAGCTGGATGTGCTGGGCTGCCAGGGCCACCGACCGCAGGCCCGATCCGCAGACCTGGTTGATCGACCAGGCGGCGCTTTCCTTGGGCAGGCCGGCCTTGATGTGTGCCTGGCGGGCGGGGTTCTGGCCCTGGCCGGCGGTCAGCACCTGGCCCAGGATGGTTTCCGAGACTTCCGATTTGTCGATCCCGGCGCGGGCGACAACGGCCTCGAGCACGGCTGCGCCCAGGTCATGGGCCGGCGTATTGGCGAAAGATCCGTTGAAACTGCCAACCCCGGTACGGGCGGCCGAAACGATAACGACATTGGTCATGGAGGGGTCCTCTTCCCAGGGCGCAGACAGGGGGCGCCCGCCGCCGGCGGTGGCCGTCCCTGTCCGATTCCCCTAAGGGAAGCAGGGCCGCAATTCAACGGGCAATGGCGCCGCGCCTGAGCGCGTGCGCCAGCCAGGGCGGGCCTGCAAGGCGCGGCCGGGCAGTCCTGCCCCGTCCGGCGCATGGCAGCCGGCCGGGTCAGGCGCGCTCTAGCCGGCCCGGGCCGCATGGCGGTCCCGCGCCGCCCGTTCCCACGGCGGCAGGATGCTGGCCGCGCCGAAGTAGTACCCCTGCATGCCGTCGATGCCGATGCCGGCCAGGAAGGCGGCGTCGGCGGCGGTTTCGACCGCTTCGGCGACGGTGAACATCTCGAAGTGACGCGCCACCGAAACCAGCGCCTGCACCAGCACCTGGTTGTCGCGGCTGGCGGCGATGCCGCCGATGAACTGGCCGTCGATCTTCAGGATGTCGAAAAAGAAATCCCGCAGGTGCCGCAACGAGGTCTGCGCCGCGCCGAAATCGTCCAGCGCGAAACAGACGCCCCGGCCCCGCACGTCGGCCATGAAGGCGCTGACGACGTCGGGCATCGCCATCGCCGACGATTCGGTGATTTCCAGAATCAGCCGCTCACCGGCCGTCGGGTCGGCGCGCAGCCCGTCTTCCAGCATCCGCAGCCAGGCGGGGTAGCCGATCGACCGCGCCGACATGTTGATGGCGATGCGCAGCTTCGGGTCGCGCCCCAGCGAGATCAGCCCCATTTCCAGCGCGAGGCAGTCGATCCTGCGGCCCAGTTCGTCGATCTCGATGGTGCCGATGAAATCGCCGGCCGGAATCAGCCGGCCGGTTTCGTCCATGATCCGCACAAGCCCCTCGTAGAATGCCGGCTGTTCGGGGCTGTGGACCGACATCACCGGCTGGAAGGCCAGCAGCACATCCTGCCGGGCGATGGCACGGCGCACGATGTCGGGCATGCTGCGGTCGCGCTGGGCCGCGACGGCAAGGGGGCTGGCAAGGTCCGGCTGGGCCTGCGCTGTCTGCGGGTCGGGGGACATGGCGCTCTCCGTCATTTTCGCGGAAAGGATGGCCTGCTGGGCCTAAGACCGGGTAAACGGAAACGGGCCCCGGCAAGATGACGGAGAATCCGGATGGAACGCTGCCCCTGGTGCGGCACCGACCCGCTTTATGTCGTCTATCACGATAGCGAATGGGGCGTGCCGGAACGCGACGCCCGCGCGCTGTGGGAAAAGCTCGTGCTCGACGGCTTCCAGGCCGGTCTTGCCTGGATCACCATCCTGCGCAAGCGCGATGCCTTCCGCGCGGCCTTCGTGGGCTTCGATCCCGACACCATCGCCCGCTGGGGCGAAGGCGACGTGGCCCGCCTGCTGGCCGACCCCGGCATCGTGCGGTCGCGCGCCAAGATCGAGGCGACGATCGGCAACGCCCGCGCCTATCTTGCCATCCGCGAAGGCGAAGGCTTTGACGCCTGGCTGTGGCGCTATGTCGACGGCCGCCCGCTGCAGAATCGGTTCGCGGCGCCGGCCGAGGTGCCCGCCGCCACGCCGCTTTCGGAAACCGTCTCGAAGGATCTGAAGAAGGCCGGCTTCCGCTTTGCCGGGCCGACCATCGTCTATGCCTTCATGCAGGCCGTGGGCATGGTCAACGACCACCTCGTGACCTGCCACTGCCACGATCGCGTGGCGGCGCTGGCCTGACGCCGCCGCTATTCCTTCAGCACGCCGGCCAGCCGCGCCGCATGGGCCGAAAGCGCATCCATCAGCTCGGGCGACAGGCAGTCGTAATAGGGCAGCCCGATCTCGCCCAGCCGCGCCCGGATGCCCGCCATGTCCGACGGCCGCGTGCCCCCCTCGATGACCGAGGACACGAAGGCCGCGAACTGCGGTTCCTGCCAGCCCCTGTCGGGCGACAGCTCGGTATGGATGAAGTCCAGCCCGTGGAGCGCGTGCCGCGGGTTCTCGATCCGCCCGAACATGTGCACGCCGCAGGCCTTGCAGGCGTGGCGCTGGATGGTGGCGGCCGGGTCGACGATCTTCAGCTTCGCGCCGTTCGCCGTCACCGTCACCTTGTCGCGCGGCACCACCGCCACCACGGAGAAGATCGCGCCCTCGGGCTTCCAGCAGCGGGTGCAGCCGCAGGCGTGATTGTGCGCGCACTGGCTGTCGATGCGCACCACCACCGGGTCTTCCGCGCAGTGGCAGCGCAGCGTTCCGCCCGCGAAATCGGGCGCGCCCCGCACGATGCCGTTGTCGATGGCGGGGTGAATCCTGACGTTGGTCATGGCGCGATCCTTTCCGGGGGCAGAGGTCGGCGCATGCTTGCGCCCGTCCGCGGCGCTCTGTCAATGAATCGCGCGCACCCTCAGCCGCCGATCATCGCCGTGATCAGCGCCTTGGCTTCGGGCCCGTCCCAGGCGGCGTCCCCCATCAGCCGCCCGATCTCGCGGCCCTCGGGGTCGACCAGTAGCGTCACCGGCAGCGCCATGATGCCAAGGCTGTGCGCAAGATCCTGCTTCGGGTCGCGCAGCTTCGGCAGATGCGCGATCCCCTCCTCCTCGAAGAACTTGTCGATCGCCGGCAGCGGATTTCGGCCCGTGGCGATGGTCACCACCTCGAACCGCTCGCCGCCCAGCTCGCCCTGCAGCCGGTCCAGCCCGGCCATTTCCTTGCGGCACGGCGCGCACCACGTCGCCCAGAAATTCACCAGAAGGTACTTGCCGTGCTTGTCGGACAGCGAATGTTCGGCATCGGACATGTCACGCAGCACGCCCTCGGGCAGCTCCTTGGGCGCCTCGGCCAGCGCCAGCTTGGCCATGTCGCCCTGCTTCAGCGTCGCCAGCGCGGCGGTGTCGGCGGCATTTGCGCCAAGCGCAAGCGCCGTATAAAGCACCAGTGACGCGACAAGACGCATGTTCCCCTCCGAAGGCTGACCGACATGACCGACACGACCGATACACCGCAGGCCGCCCAGAACACCATGTGGGGCGGGCGTTTCGCCGCCGGGCCGGACGCGATCATGCAGGCGATCAACGCCTCGATCGGTTTCGACCGCCGGCTCTACGCCCAGGACATCCGGGGCAGCCGCGCCCATGCGGCGATGCTCGCCGCCACAGGCATCCTCAGCGATAGCGATGCAAAGGCCATCGGGGAAGGCCTTCTCACGGTCTTGTCAGAGATCGAGACCGGCAACTTCGCCTTTTCGGTCGCGCTCGAAGACATCCACATGAACGTCGAATCGCGGCTGAAGGAAATCATCGGCGAACCGGCGGGGCGGCTTCACACCGCGCGGTCGCGCAACGACCAGGTGGCAACCGACTTCCGGCTCTGGGTGCGCGACCAGTGCGACGCCGCCACCCTTGGCATCGAGGCGCTGATCCGCGCCCTGCTCGCGCAGGCCGAGGCCGGCGCCGACTGGGTGATGCCCGGCTTCACACACCTCCAGACCGCCCAGCCGGTGACCTGGGGCCATCACATGATGGCCTATGTCGAGATGCTCGGCCGCGACCGCGGCCGCTTTGCCGATGCCCGCGCCCGGATGAACGAAAGCCCGCTGGGCGCCGCCGCGCTGGCGGGCACGTCGTTCCCCATCGACCGTCACATGACCGCCGCCGTGCTGGGCTTCGACCGGCCGATGGCCAATTCGCTCGACGCCGTCAGCGACCGCGACTTCGCTCTCGAATTCCTCTCGGCCTCCGCCATCTGCGCCACCCACCTGTCGCGCTTCGCGGAAGAACTGGTGATCTGGTCCTCGGCCCAGTTCCGCTTCGTTTCGCTGTCCGACCGCTTCACCACCGGCTCGTCGATCATGCCGCAGAAGAAGAACCCCGACGCGGCCGAGCTGATCCGCGCCAAGATCGGCCGCATCCTCGGGGCGACGGTCGCGCTGTTTGCCGTGATGAAGGGCCTGCCGCTCGCCTATTCCAAGGACATGCAGGAAGACAAGGAACAGGTCTTCGACGCCGCCGACACGCTGATGCTGGCGCTGGCCGCGATGGAAGGCATGGTCCGCGACATGACCGCCAACCGCGACAACCTGGAAAAGGCGGCCTCGTCGGGCTTTTCCACCGCCACCGACCTGGCCGACTGGCTGGTCCGCGCCGCCGGCCTGCCCTTCCGCGACGC
>WBZM01001357.1_pt1 | contig 24657 bp, 37 predicted proteins | sample 5204271 | NCBI WGS metagenome assembly WBZM01 (sample SAMN12344346, study PRJNA552823) | activated sludge metagenome | biome: Activated sludge suspended growth; feature: Nitrification reactor; material: Wastewater; isolation source: activated sludge from nitrification reactor of wastewater... | reverse complement strand
CGGCCGGGGTCTTCATCCAGCCGAGGAACGACAGCAGGTTCACCTGCGCCACAATGCCCGGACGGTCCGCAGCACACAAGCTCCGGCCCGTGCCGATCGGCAGATCCGCGCTCTCAGCCGGGTGTTCGTACAACGACGCCGGGGAGGTCATCGAAGCCGGTGAGATCCACAGTGACGACAGTTCGGGCGGTCGCCAGTGCCGTGGCGGCGATGATCAGATCATGCGCGCCTCTTGGTCGGCCGGCGCGCCGGACGGCTGCGAGCAGCGTGGTGTGGGCCCGAGCGACGTCGATGTCGTACGCGATGACGGGGAGCACCTCGAGCAGGTCCTCAACGAACGCTTGCCGATTCAGCTTTCGCCGTCCCGTTGCGAGCTCGACTCCGACACCGAGCTCTGCTGCGGTGATCGCGGCGATCGCTGGCTCGTCGTCGTCGGCGATCAAGCGATCGAGATCGATCTTGCGTCGCTCGACGGCGATCAGAACGCTCGTGTCGAGCAGCAGGGCGGTCAGAACCGCTCCTCGGTGACGAGTTGCGATCGGAGTTCGGCCACTTCTTCGCTCCAGGCGGGATCGATGCGGTGCCGTCTGAGGACGTCCTTTGCGCGCGCTCCGGTCGCAATGCGCGCAGGTTCGAGTTGAGCGATCACCTTCCCTCGACGAACGATGACGAACGTCTCGCCACGGTGCTCGACGGCATCGAGCAGGTCCGCGAAGCTTCGAGATGCTTCGGTGGCGGTGATCTCGGGCATGAAGTCAGATTATCTGACATGACCGGGTGCGGCAACGCGAACCCGTGCCGATCGGCAGTTCTGGACGGCCTTGCGTGTCGGGTCCCCTCAGTCGGCTGGGGGTGGTGGCGGGTCGTTGGTTGGCGACGACTGTTGTTGCGTCTGGTACTGCGGGATTTCGACGCTGTAGCGGGTGCTCCATGTCGCCTGATCCACGAAGTCGATAGCTCGGGCGAACTCGAGCGCCGTGGCGGCGTCAGGGGCTGCGCCGACGAGCGCCCAAGTGGTGTCGCTGAGTTGCCAGATCACGGTCGAGCCTGGGCCTCGGTCGTCCGCCCAGCCCGTGATGCCGTTGACGTCCACGGGCTGGAAGTCTGTTGCTTGTGCCCAGGCGATGAGTGGGTTGCGGCGAGAGACGTAGGTGATGAACCCGTCTGCATCGACTTTGGGGACTTGTGTCGAGGCGTCGATCGCCCCGAGTGGCAGCGGTGTCGGGGCGACGATCAGCTCGTAGTCGGCCGGGAGTGTGTCGACGTCGAACGTGATGGTGCCGTCAGTGCCGACGCGCTGATTCGCGATGGGGAAGCCGCCAGCAGCCTCGAGGAAGGCGATCGGGTCCCGCCCCGAGACAGTCAGCACCGGTGAGCCCGTGAGGACCACGGTGGTCAGGGCCGGTGTTCCGTTCTCGACGTACACGTCGACGAGCTGCCCGGCCACCGTCGTTTGCTGAGGTGTTCCGATCGCTACGGGCCCGCTCGCTCTGACCGTGAGCGCGATCCCGTCCCGAAGGGAGCCGCCATCACGGCGGGCGACGAGCGCTTCCGTCATCACTCCGTTCTCCCAGCCGATCTGGCCACCCCACGTGCCGATTGCGGTATTGGCTCCTGGCCAAGACTCGGCAACGACCGGGAAGCGGTCTGGCAGCGGTGCATCCGCCGGGAGTGCCGGGGGGATCGACTGGAGAACGGAACCTGACGTGAGAGACGGCTGGTCTGCTGGCGACGGGTCCTGCGGTTGAGGTTCGATCGCCATCAGTCCGAGCCCGAGAACCACGGCGGCCGCGACCGACGCAGGAACCAGCCACCGGCGCGCGCTGGTCCTCGCCGCTGGCCACTCCATGTCGAGAAGTCGAGGTTCGACCGGAGCGTTGAACGCAGCCATGTCGGTCGATGCGTCGCCATCGCCGATGTGGCGAAGCAACTGCGCGCGCTCAGCCATCTCCCATGCAGGCGACCGAGATGTGGAGAGCTGCATCTCGCGCAACAGATGATCGATCTGTTCGTCGTTGAGTTCACCCAGTGGCATCGGTTGCGACCTCCCCGTCGGCTGGCTGGGCGCCAGGATGTTTCCGGATCCGCTGGCGTGCTCGGTGCAGGCGAGTACGTGCTGTCTCGGCCGGGATGCCAAGAACAGCGGCTGCATCTGTGGGACTGAGCTGCTCCCAGGCCACGAGCAACAAGACCTCGCTCTCGTCGGTCGTCAATGCCGCCAACGCCTCACGCAATTCGAGCAGTTCCGCTCGGGCATCGATCTGGTCCCCAATGTCCGGGTTGCCGATGCCCGAGAGCTCGCGTCGGCCGCCGAAGCGTTCGATCGCCGCATACGAACGCGCTCGACCCCGCATCTCACGACGAACGAGGTTCAGCGCGATCCCGTACAGCCACGGCAACGCGCTGGCCGCCTGCCCATCGAACGAGCTGCGACGCTCGAACGCAATGCGGAACACCTCAGACGCGAGGTCCTCGCCACCCGATACACCGACTCGTGCGATCGCGAAGCGGCGGACCGCGTCAGCGTGACGATCGAAGATCTGCGCAAAACAGACCGGCTCCTCCAGCGAAGCCGCAATGATCGCTGCGTCCGATGCGCCCATGTCCCATTCTTGCCCGCAGCCCCTGCCGGCGTTTCAGGCCCAAAGGATCATGCCGGATCCGACCTACATAGACGCTGCCGGGTGTGCCCCTACCGCCGTGTCGTGGTGCCCCCGCTATGCACTTCTCGAGTCGGTTAGCCAAACAGCGCCGATCGGCAGATCTGGATGGCTCGCCAAGTTCAGGGAACTAGGCCGAGTGCCAAATGATCAAACCCGCATCGAGCCCTGCGGCACGGTGAATGAGGGCTACCACTTCCCGGCTCAGGTCTTCTGTCTCGTGGCGGTGCTGCCGCGACCAGATGCTGGTCCCGGCTATCACCGCTGTGTCGTACCACGTGGCCGGTTCGCACTCGCTGCCCAAACGTCGGGAGAACTCGGCGACCTGTGACGGCTCGATGTACGTCATGTCGTAGAGACTGCGGCCCATCGCCCAGAACACGTCGTCGTATCCCATGGGCACTTTCAGCAGCGTTCCGACATCATCGCCGAGCCTCCACATGTCGACGGCGTCCTCCGTGCCGTTGAGCTCCAACAAGGCGTCGAGTAGCGCGTCGCCCTCAAACCAGGTCTCGTCCGCCGAGGACTCGTCGGATTCATCGGCGCCGTCGTTCGACTCAAGGTACGCCTCCGCCTGTGACTGGTCTGCAGCGATCAGCAGTTCAAGCAACGCCGGCGGGGCGACGAAGACGTAGTGCGAGATCGCCATCCCATCGGACGCTAGCGGTGACCGAACATGTCAGCAGCGAGGACCAAAGGGACAGCTACGGGGTACCTCGGGAATCGAGTCCGATCGGCAGTTCGGCGCACGCTGGGCAGCAGCCAACGGCAGTCGGAGATCCTGCACTGCCGCCCGGACGATGTCGGCGCGCCGCGTCTACTCTCGACTCCTGAACCAACCGCAGAGCAAGGGGCGGGAATGCCGAGCAAAAGATGGCGAGACCTCGGAAGTTCCGTCGACAAGGCGCTCGACGCTGAGTCGCTTCTGAGCGGCCTGGGTCTTGTCTTCGTGCTGTGGCGGATTGCGCGCCGCTCAGCCTCGAAGCGACATCGGGCGAGCCGTCCTACTCACGGGTGAACGGCCGGCGCTGTGGCGAGCCGTCATCGACCCGATCGGCAGCAATGCGCTAACGGCGTCGACGCAGCACCGATACAAGCGCCACGGCCACCGCTGTCGCGAGCCACGCGAGACCGAACCAGAGTGGGGCGCCAGGGCCGAACAGGTTCGCCGCTTGCATCTCATGACCCATCGCCACGATCCTTGCACTTCGATTGAGCACGGATTGCTCCAACTCTGCAGCGCCTATCGGCAGCAGTTCCGCGCTACCAGGCATCCGAGATCGGGAGCTGCGGGAGTCGGAGAGCGCTGCGCTCTTCTGCGATGACCTGCGATGCACGCGAGCGTGCAGCGTCAGCGTCCATCGCGGAGTACTCCTCGGCCCACGCCTGATACGCCGGGGGGATCTGTCCCTTGAACCGCGCCCGAGCGCAGTCCGCGTCACCAAGCAGCGTGGCAGCGATCCCTGCGTCGAGATCATCAGGACCATCGGTGAGAGCGACGAGCGCGTCACGGCCTTCGCCGTGTCGTCGTCGCCGCTCCTCAACTGCTTCGGCTGCAGTTGCGGCGACGCCGCGCATAGCGGTGGCGAACGCATCTTCGTCGCCGATGAAGGTGACGAAGGTGGTGCCGCCGAGCGGCCGCTCCATCTCATCGAGGCAGAGGTAACCGCGTGCCACCCAGAGGTGTTGCGTGCCGACGTTGAGATAGCAGCCCTTGGCGTAGCTCGATGGCTGAACACTCAACGTTGATCAGCCACCAGCCGTGATCGTCGATCCACGTTCGAGATCGGCCCTTGCGGACGAGACCGAGAGGTGCGAGCTCCGTCTTCGCCGCATCGGCAATCAGCTTGTCCGCCGATCCGCTCAACGGGGCGCACACTGCCTGGATCGGGCGTCAAGCGCAAGCCATGAACCCGTGCCGATCGATCAGGCAGTTCTGGACGGGCCTATCAGCGGGGCCGGCGTCGAAGTCGTGTGATGAGAAGCGCGATGAGGACTGTGATCACGCCCACGACAACGGCGACCTCGACGATGGGTCGCCGCCCATCTCGAACCGTCTCGATCGCGCCGAACACTGCGATCACGACGACCAGAAGGCAGCCCATGACGAAGGTGCCGACGAAGTCCTGGGACCATCTGCTGGGGCCGGACTCGTATGGCGCCGGGACGTTCATCTTGCGGGCCGTGTCGAACTTGAACCGGTCGAGTTTCCGTTCCATGTCTGGATCGTCCACACGCTCTGGTTATCACACGACGCCGGGCCGAGGCCCGGAACACCTACGGCCAGTCACGAACTGGGAGCACTTGAGGCGGGCAGGCGACAGACCATAGGGAGCTGACAGGATGCCGTTGGGTGTTGGCTGGGAGGTGAGCGTGGATTGGTGGAGCTACTCAACGCAGGCTGAGGTGGAGGCTGCGATGCGGGCCGAGATCGCGGCCTATGCGGACGACGTCTTGCCGTTCGGGGCGCCCGCAGTCCGCTTCGGACACGTCGACAACTCCTGTCCGAACCCGGCGCTGCGACTGGGCGGCGGTGCCGAGCTTCCCGACGGGATTGGTTGGCCCGTCATGAATGACCTCCCAATGCACCTCCTCGCCGTGGTCGACCTCGCTGCGGCGGCCGAGGAGGACCAGACGGAACTCCTCCCGGCGGAAGGCTCCCTGTACTTCTTCGCGGACTTGGTGAGAGGCCTCTGGCGACCGGGCTCGACGGGACTCGTCATGCATGTCCTCGAACCGCCTGGCACGTTCCCGATGCAGTTCCGCGAGGCCAATCCTGCAGACGATCAGTTCGGCCTCCCGTCGACCATTCCTGAGCAACGACAGGTGTCGGCATACGCCCAGTGGACGCTTCCAGACCTGTTCGAGGACTGCCTTGGCGACCTTTGGTACGGACCCGCCCGAAGCCCCGCAAGCAACGACTTCGACAAGTACGGCGAGTTCATCCGCATCGGCGAGGAACAGATGCTCGGATGGCCGTCACTGAGACAGGGATCGATGCAAGCCGTGTGCGAAAGCGAAGCAAGCGGCATCGACATCGGTGACGTACCCGCCGAACTCGCCGACCAGTGGAAGCTGCTGTTGCAGTACACCTACGACGGCGACGAAACCATCGGAGCCCTCGAGATGGGCACCTTGTACTACTGGATCCGTGAGGCCGACCTGCGCGCCCAACGATTCGACAAGGCGATCCTCATCAGCCAGTTCGAATGAGCATCCGCAATGGTCGGCAGCGCCCATTGATCGGACTGGGCGGCGAGTGCAAGGCCATCGGGCCGTTCCGATCGGCAGATCTGCACGGATCAGTAGTGAACGTAGATGCATCGGACCGGGTGCCCGACCGCGTCTCCGATTGAAGTCGCCTGCTCGTGGCTGAGCGGGCTCCGCCGCGGGTTCATGACTTCCAGCCACCAGCGCGCGAAGCCCTGTGGCCATTCGTAGTGCAGGTCGTTCAAGCTCGTTGTCACGTCGCAGCAAGGAGTGCGTGTCAGCAGGTCACGGAACTCCGAGCTCGCGGCGTGATCCATCTGCAGTTGCCACCACTCGACATCAACAGCAGCGCTGCACCATGGACAGCTGATGGACTCGAAGTTGGAGCCAGCATCGATGAAGACGATGTGATCCGAATCGACCTGACGCGCCGGACTACCCGAAGGCGCCGCCGGCGCGTAGCCCTGCAGAAGGTCGCACGCTCGCCGCCCAGCAGCTGAGTCAGGCGCGAACGCCGGGTCGGTCGGAATCACGCGGATCCAGCGGTCGCTCACGACAGCATTCCTGTTGCCAGCATCGCCGCAGAATGCCCGGATCCGCTGACGCCTGCAAGGCACCAACCCGAGCAGCAAGGCAGATCGGTGCGAGGTGGCTAGGAGATGGGCACGTTGACCATTCTCCATTCGGGCGAGGCGTCTTGCGGGGTAGAGGCGTAGGGCCACACGAGTTCCTTCACGGTGAGCGTCACTTCACCGGACTCGAGCGTGGTCCTCTCGATCGTCGTTGGGTCATCTAGCTCGAAGTCCCCGCGAGACGACTCGACGCGAGCGAATTCGGCCCCGGGCGGCAGACCAAACGCTGTTCGGCACGACGAGGGCCCGGACGAGGTGGACAGCCGATTGCACCCTCGCTTAGAACAGGTATCGATGAAGTTCGGAATCCTGGCGCTCATCGGCCTTTGGTGGATCTACCTCGGCCTCAGGGCGGAGCGGTTCGAGCGGTATGCAGCCATGCGGCGCGCCCGGGGGCTGCCCGGTCAGCCAATCCTCCAACGCGTCATCGTTCTTGTCGTCGGAAGCGCATGCGTCGTCTACGCGCTGACCGGATGGTTGCTCTGAACTAGATCTCGTCGCGAAGCTCGGACCCGCCGCCGAGCATCACGGCAGCTCGGCGCTACGGCGTCCCGAGCCGACCTCCGGCCAGCAACAGCGTCCGCTGCCGTTCGAGCAGGACCACTCGTCATACCTCGTCTGATGACGGTGGCCGAACAGTCCATGTGGTGATGAAGTCAGGATCGACCACCACTTCGCCGGTCTCGCGCAGGCGGTACTCGCCGGCTACTCCCGGGTCATAGGCGTCGGGATCGGGCGGAAGCGTGAACTGCCCATGGATACCGCGGTCGATCGTGACAAGCGGATCTACGGCCGTCACGATGCCGGCGAACTGAACCTGGGACACAAGTTGTCCGTCGAGGTCGAGGTACGTGATGCCAACCAGGATGCGACGGCCCAGCATTGTTGACAGGTCCTCGACCACAAGCGGCAGCGTCGCACGTACATGCTCGTTGGACAAGCCTCGGGCTACGCGAGCACACAGTGAGACTCGGAGACCTATCGGCAGATCCGCGCTCAGTCCTCGCCGCGGACGGCAGCCCGGGCATCGCAGACCAGCTGCTGGTAGTTGTCGTCGAACGGCCCGACGAGGATGCGCTCAAGGCACGCTGACATGTCCCAAAGAACTCCTTGTTCCGCTGGGTCCTCAATGCCGAGCGCGGCTACTTGATCGTCGACGCGGTGCAGCCACTCGAAGAGCACGAGCGCCTCGTTCGCGGTCAGCTGCAGTCGGACCGTTCGGTCGCTTCCTTGCTCGGCGTTCACGAGCGCATCGTGCCTGGGCCGGGCGGCGAGGGCAAGACGTCCGGCCCGGCCAGAACGGGAGATCGGGTCGCGCGCGTCAGGGCTGTGCAGCCTCTGCGGCGAGAAGAACTGCTGCTCCCTCGGCCCAAAGGCGCCGCCTTGCGTCTTCGCCTGGGGTGACACCGCGGTGGGTGGCGCGAGGATCCGACCCGGAGCTCAGCAGGAGTTCGACCATCGCCAGGTCAGGTGGAATCTGACTTTGGGCGTAGCCGTCGCATTCGACGTCCACTGCATGATGCAGAACCGACCAACCCTCGAGTGCGCAGAAGTTGACGTCCGCGCCTGCGCAGATCAACGCCCGCGCTACCTCCAGCTGACTCATCTCGACCGCAACCATGAGCACACTCCATCCGCGATCGACGTGATTGACGTCAGCGCCCGCTTCGATCAGTTCCCGAACTCGCGTGACCTCGCCCGCGCCTGACGCTTCCCAGAGCGCTCTGTTCAAGTCGGGGTCCTCAGCGATCTCGTTGCTCACGAGCCTGAGTCTGGCTGAATCGGCCCATCGCCGGCTCGGCAGCTAAGAGTCCACTCGCACGTACGTTGCACGGACGCCGTGGGCGTCCCATGGCCTATCGCGATGGGGATGACTCGATGGTTGACGCTCCCAGATCACCCAGCCACACGACGCGGCCGTGTCCTCGCACAACTCGTGAAGAACCGAGGTCGCAGTTGCCATCGCCTCGTCACTGTCCAATGGGTCGTCGACCGACACCCCGAACGTGACCTCATCGTTACAGGCGAAGCACAGAATCGCCCCGCACCGCGGGCTGGCCGCTCGAAGGTGCACCGTGAACACACGCCTCGGGCTCGACAGCCCGAGATCGACGATGCCGTCAACGGAGACGACAGGAATCACGTCCCACTCATCCACTGGCAAGTCATCCGAGGCGTCGAGCGGCAGAACCAGCACCTCGGCGTCCAACAGCGGATCGACAACGCTCACGTACCTTGCGACGAACGATTCGATCGTCTCCCTATCGCGCAGCGGCGACAGGGCGTACACATCGAGACACGGCGGCACGAACGCAGATTGCCCGCGCCTTGCTGCGACCGCAAGCGTTCAAGCCGAGCAGTACGGCAGCTCGGCGCGGGCTTCGACGAGAGTCACTATCGTTTCTCTCGGAGGTGGGGTGAATGTCGTCCTGGAAGTTGTCAGCGTTTCTGGTTTGTCTGTTGGCCGCGATGGTCGCCACGATCTCGCTCGGTGCCACCAACGACCTGTCGACTCACGGTTGGTGGTCGCTGCTTGCGTTCCTCGCCATCGCGTTTGCCGTCATCGGCGTTCTCACCGTTCTTCTCGTACCCAGGCGATCCAAGACTCGGCGCTCGTAAGGGATCCACTGCCGCCCGATCGCCACATCGGTATCTGTCGCGATCGGACCGCGATCAGTCAGGGTCGCTCATGAATGGTGGCTGGAAGGGCGCGGGTTCCGTTCCGCGATGGTTCTGTCGCCACCTAAGCCAGCCGAAGAACATGGCGATCAGTACCAACCCGAACACCAGCACTACCTCTAGCAAGGTCTCCACGGTGACCAGCCCTTCGTCGACCAACAAAGCAATCAGCATTCGATCATGCATGGTGCACGGGGCTGGGTGCACGGCCGCAGTTCCTCAACCGTTCGCAGGGACGATCGCGGACCGCCGAAGTGTCCTCCGAAGTCGCGCGTGTGGAGGTGGAGGGGCCGTTCCTATCGGCAGTTCGGCGTGGTCACGGTCGAGTGCCGGCCCGACGACGCCTTTCAACCCAGTACTCACCTTCGGCTACCCAGAACCTGAACGCGAGCGCCGAGGTGCCTCCGACGATCGAGAAGGCTGCCCACCAACCGGCGGTAGCCCCTACGGTCACGACTGCGGCACACGCCAGCACAACTCCGACCACGAGGAGCACCGCCTTGGACTTGCGACTTGGCGGCGTCCTCCCTCGAAGACGCGCGAAGACCTCTTGTAGCTCGGGCGAGCCTTGAGACTCATCGCTCGAGGCCGATCCACCTGATGCAGACACCACGGGTCCAGTCTGTCTCGTCAGACCACGAGCCGATCGGCAGTTACCCGCTAGTCGGCGTTTGCTCGTTGGTACCTCCGCGCCTCGATCCAGACGAACGACGCCGGATGCTGACGATCGGATCGGACGTCTGTGACCCCAGGCCAGCCCGGCTGGCGACTTGCCCAGCGCGATCATGCTCGGGTGGCAAAGACAATCATTGGCGATGACGAGCTGCGCGAACTCGCGCAGGTCGACATCTTCCACGAGGTGAACACGCTCTGCTGGTGGGTCCTGCGCGAGATAGCACCCTTCGAGAACGACGCGGAATGGCTACGGAAGGCGCGCACTGAGATCGCCCTGTTGCACCTTCGGTCGCTGGCACACTTCCTACGCGACGATCGCCCGAAGGACGATTCCAGTACCAATCGTCATTTGGATGTCGTCGCGGATCACTTCTTCGTCGACACAGTCGCGACAAGTTGGGATCGCCCTAGGGCCCGGCCGATGTTCACCCGTCTTGGGAACGAGCACGACGAGTATCTGAAGGTTCAGATCGATCGCCACCTCGCCCACGTCACTCGTGATCGTTACCTGCAGCGTGATCGCTCAGATCAGTCCTTCAACTACGGCGAGGTCGACGTCACCCTCGTGCTGGACGAGTTCGTACGATTCGTCAATGAGTTGAAGCGAGTCGGCAGAACTGAACGCGCGGACTGGCATCGCAGATCGGTCCAGTCGATAGAGCCTGTACTCAGTGCAATCCGCGGGCCACGCAGGACCGTGGAGATCATCAGTGGCACCAACTCAGACCATCCGTCGACGACGATCAGCGCCGACCCGGTGCAGCGGCTTCCGGCGAATCGCCACGACGTCGAGCCCTCGTGGCAGCAACGATTGCACGACACCCTCGGTGGCCCGGGCTGAGATTCCGCTGCCGGCCAGGTTTGCGCAAGCGGAGGCAAGTGCGGATCGGCAGCTCGGCGCTCTCAGCTGACTTGGAGGAGCTGGTGGACTCGTTGATGCGACAGGCCCAGGAGCTCAGCGGCGTCTCGCCGACTCAGCCCGAGATCGGTCAACGCGCGCACCGCGTCGATCGTCTGCTGCTGCGCCTTGACTCCCGCTCGCTCCGCAGCGGTCCGTGCACGAACCACCTCATCGGCGACCGACGCGAGCGGTGCGGGGAACTGGTCGCGGATCGACAGCGCCGCCGGTGCGACGTCGAGCCACAGCGCCAGCGCCTCGCGGATCCGACCCTGCGCCTGGCGGACACTTCGGCCGTAGGTCTGGCAGCCGGTGACGCCCTTGATCCGCACGTTCCAGGCGCGGTCGTCGGCGTCGTAGTCGTAGATCGCCGTGTACGTCTTGGATGAGGTCATCGAAGCCATCCTTTCCCGAGACAGGGTTCGAGGGCACGTTCGATCGACCGGAGCGTGCCGGTCGGGACGTCCTGCCCTCGGTGGACGGGGATCACGCCCTGACAGCCACCAGGGCAGCGAACCATCACGTGAGAACCACGCTGGCGGAGCGGAGCACACCCTGCTCGCTCGATCAGTTTGAGCACATCTCTGCCCGTCACCCGTCTACCCTACTAGACGAACAACCGGACCGGACACCCGCTCGTACTGCCCGGACCGGGCGCCGAGCGCAAGGCGTAGGGCCGAGCAGTACGGCAGTCCTGTACTCAATCGATGAGGGGAAGGGAGCCAGCCGCGATTTCCTGTCGAATGGCTTCCGCCCGATCCCTTGCGGCAGATCGTCCCTGTGTCTCCTCACGCATGAGCACCTTCGGCTGAACCGGGCGCTCAGGCGGGTCGTCCTTGGCCGGCCCCGGTGTCACTAGAACCGCCCACGCACTTGACCCGCGAAGGACCCAGCGGACCCGGCAGAAGGTCGCTCTCGCCGCGCGCCAAAGGAGGCTCACGATTCCTGGAGTGACCGGTCCGGTCGGCGCGCCGTCAGCCCGGATGATGCTGACCCAGAACCATCGCCCCGAGGGATGACGCACCGGGATCAGAGACGTATCAGTGAAGGACACCGGCACGGTCGAAGTATGAGTTGCGTGGACAAGGCACGCAACGGACCGGCAGCTCGGCGCTCTCCACTGACGTCGTGCGCGCTCCGGTTCGCTCAGCGAACGGCAGCGCACACGACGCCCAGGACGATCAGAGACACCCGCCCGAAATGCCCGGTATGTGCGCCCCCTGGCAAGCGATCTGGACGGGTTCTTGAGGTCTGGCGGGTGGCGGCAGACTGGGTTGGTGGATGAGGGGCAGCGGTCCTCGATGTTGCGGGCGGCCGCCCCGCCGGCTGACACGGTGGCGTGGGTCTGTGAGCTGCTCGACGCCACGGGCGTGGTGGATGTGGCGGAGCTGCCGGGTGGGTCGGCGGCGGCAATGCATCGGCTGCGGGTGTCGCTCCGCTCTGGCGGCGATGCCGAGGTCGCGTTGCGCAGGTACGTGCTCACGGAACCCGCCAACGCGCCAGCGGTGGCCCGGTGGGAAGCGAACGCTCTCGGTCTGGCCGCCCGGGTGAGCGTGCCGACGCCGGAGCTGCTCGGCGTCGACGTGGACGGCGAGCGGACGGATGTCCCGGCGCTCGTGATGTCGATCTTGCCGGGTCGGCCGGTGTGGGAGACCCGTCGTGGGCGGGAGTGGGTGTCGCAGGTCGTCGACGCGATGCTCGCCTTGCACGAGATCGACCCCGGTGGTGTGGAACTCGCACCGTTCCGGACGTATGCGCAGAACAGGTGGTGGAAGCCGCCGCGGTGGACGGATCGGCCCGGGCTGTGGGAACAGGCGATGGAGCTGTTCGAGGGGCCGGTGCCGACCTCGATGTCGGGGTTCATCCATCGGGACTTCAACCCGGGCAACGTGTTGTGGGTCCGTGACCGGGTGAGCGGGCTGGTGGATTGGCAGACGGCCTGTGTCGGGCCGCGCTCGATCGACCCGGCGCATTGCCGGTTGAACCTGTTCCAGTATCAGCCCCGGCTGGCCGACGAGCTGCTGACGGTGTGGGAGGAACGCTCCGGCTTGACCTTCGACCGGTGGGCCGATCTGGTGAGCATCCTCGGTGACCTCGATCAGATCGGCCGCCGCCGCCAGGCGAACGAGACCACGTTCTGGCTCGAACGAGCGGTCGAGCAGGCCGTCGCCGAACTCACCTGACCCGAACTCACCCGACGGCTGATGGTCAGCGGGCGGCGCCGGCGATGAACGTCGAGACGATGTAGGTGGCGTGCCGGTCCAGCGACACGCGGGCACGGTCGTAGCGCATCGTGGTCCTCGGGTCGGCGTGCGACGCGGCTTCTTGGACGTCGCGCAGCGGGACGCCGGCGTCGAGGGCGGCGGTGATGAACCCGTGCCGGAGGGTGTGAGGGCCGATCTTCTTGTTGATCCCTGCCGCCTTCCCGATGCGACGCACGATCCGGGCTGCGGCGTGCCGGTTCAGGCGTTGGCCGTCGTTGCCGAGCAGGATCGGTCCCTCGAACCGTTCCCCGACCGCCAGGTCGACAGCGCGGGCGGTTCGCGGTGACATCGGCATCGTCACGGTCTTGCCGCCCTTGCGGAGCACGGTCAGGGTGCGATGCCCGCGTTCCATGCCGAGCTGCTCGATGTTCGCTCCGGTCGCCTCCGAGACACGGAGCCCGTTCATCGCCAACAATGCGATCAGGGCGTGATCGCGGGCGCCGGCCAGACCGGCGGCGACGAGCATCGCGCCGAGTTCGTTGCGGTCGAGCCCGACGGCGTGAGACTCGTAGTCCAACCGTGGCCGGCGCACGTGCACCGCCGGGGAGTGCTCGATCAGACCCTCCTGCTCGGCGTACCGATAGAAGCACGTCACCGTGCACAACCGGCGGGCGATCGTCGCCCTCGAACGACCCTTGGCCTCGAGATCACGGGCGAACGCTTCGATGTGAACCCGCTTCGAATCGAACAGGTGCAACTCGAGCTCACGGCACCAGATCGCGAACTGGCGCAGATCCAACGCGTACGCGTCCCGGGTCAGCCCCGAGTAGCCGGACAAGAACCCGGCGAGAGCGAGTGCTTCGGGATCGGTGAACACCTCCTCCCGAGGACGAGCCAACTGGGTGGAGATGACGGTGTCGGACATGGCATGACCTCCTTGATCGGAAGCCAAGAGCCGTCCGCCAACCAGTCATCCCCGCCGTCAAGAACGCGTCCAGATCGCTTGCCAGGGGGCGCACATACCGGGCATTTTGGGCGGGTGTGGATCAAGCGGTGCCCGTCTCCGTCTGAGAGCCGGGCAAAGCGGTGGAAGTGGGCCAGAGCTTGATCGCACCGGCCGTGATGCTCTTGGCAGTGATCTGTGGAGCGGTGGTGCTCGTCAGGCGACCCCACGGGCGCCACCCTCCTCCGCCGGCCGAACCACGACCGCTACCCGACGTCACCAGTAGGACCTCGACCCGCCCGCCGCGTCAGACGATGTCTCGAGCGCGGGTGCTGGTGGTGTTCCTGATCGTCGCATGGAACTTGGTCCCGTTCGTCCCAGTGTGGCCGGGCTATTCAGGCGGCGGTGATTCTTGGAGGGAGTGGTTTTCGCCGTTCCTGTTCTTGAACGCCGTGTTCTGGCTGATCGCAGTAGTCCTCTGGTCGACGGGCTCGCACCGCTCACGGCGTCGCCGCGTAGTGATTGCGGAAGTACCGGCCGCACTCCTCCAGGCGACCATGTTTCTGTTCGGTGGGTGGCTGGGCGTTGCGGTGCTAGTGGTTCTGCGCGGCGTCGACGCCCTGTTGCTGTATGCCCTCGACGCACGCGCTAGCCGGGAGCGCCAGCCATCCAGCGAGACCGCCCCGACCGAGGGTGAGTTCTCCGGCAGGTAGCGCCGAGCTGCCGCTCGGCTCGGGCTTCCTTCTTGAGCTAGAGGCTCGTTCCGACCATGCTGGGGGATGTGGCGGAGCGACCGTGGCGTGGCTGGTTGTTCGTCCTCGTTGCGCTGGTCGCGTCGGTCATTGGCTCCGTTCTTCTCGCCGGAAACTCGCGGCAACTCATCATCCTGGACGACCATCCATGGATCGCATGTCTCCCGGCTGCGTGTGGGCTCGCCGTGCTTGTCTGGTACTCCGCTTCACAGCGCCAGAGACATGAGCATCTGATCCTGGTCGTCGTCGTCGGTTCCGCCAGCTTGCTGGCGACAGCATGTCTCGGAGTAGGCGCAACCGTCTTGAAGGACTCGACCTCGAGCACGGAACAGGCGCAACTCATCGACGGCTCCGAACATTCGGTCGTTCAGCGGACCGTTGTCGACGATGCAACGTCGACTATGTGTGTCGAGTTCGAGTTCCGTACCGGCGAAGGGCTCTTTGATCGGCACTGGACCGAGACGTTTTGCGGACGAGAACTGGTCGCAGCCATTCCTCGACTATCCGATGATGCGCTCACGCTCGAACGGACCGACGGCCCATCGTGTGCATTCCAGATCGACTGGCAAGCCTTGACGCTCGCATCACCATCGCCGGTCGGCTGCGACTCCCCTGAGGCGTGACGCTCGCGCCAGATCTGCCCTGATGCTCGGGTTGATGCCTTGCGCTTGTCGCCCGGTCCGGGCAATCTGCTCGGGCGTGGGAGTTCAGGCGAGAGGGACGACGTGTGGTCATGTGCCGGAGGCCGTCCCACGTCCGCCCCCGCATCCGGGAGAGCGCTGCCGTGCCCGATAGCGCTGGCGGCCGCGCGATCCGTGTCAGGGCAGCACCGACGTCGGCGAGGTCGGAGTTGCTGTTTGGGGTGGTCATGCTGCTCAGCCCCGGTGTGGTCTGGTGGGGACCCTCGAGTGAACTGGTGAGGCTCCGCTGGGTGACTGACACGGTTGCCGGCGGAGCCTTGTACACCGTGATGGTCATCCCCACAGCGGGCTTGTTGCTGCTGCACGCGATCCGGGTGCTTCGCGGAGCGTCGCTGGTGGCGACAACCGGTGCCGAGCTGAGGATCTTGGGTGTTCGTGGATATCGCCAGTTCGCGCGGTCCGACGTTGCCGATATCCGCGTCGTGCCCACGGGGGTCGGCGATTTGAGCGTGCTCGCAATAGTGGACATATTCGGTCGTGCCTGGCGAGTAGGTCATCAGCCACTGGGGTCGTCCTGGGAGGACGTGGCTACGGAGCTTCAGCGCTGGATGCGGGAAGAGACAGGTGGGTAGGCAGGCTGACGACGGGCCATCGGTCGGTGTCCGCTTCGGCCGCAGATCGAGGGCGCGGATCTGCCGTTCCGCGACCGGTGCGCACGGCATGATCGTGTGATGGTGCAGTTGGAGTTCTGGCCCGACTACGGAGGCGGCCCGCTTTGGGAGCCGGACGGGACAGCAGTGGATCTGGCGTCCCTCGCGCTGCCCGAGGATCTCTGCTCGCGCGTCCAGGCCTGGAACGCCAGGTACGAAGAAGCGAGGCTTCCATTCGAGGCCAACGACGTCGCGTGGTTGGCTGAGGGCAAGGCGCTACTCGCCGAGCTCCGTCACGCCTTGAGCGACCGGATCATCGTTGTCACGGAGCCTGGTGGGGCGAGGAACCCGACGCGTAACTGTAGATATTCCGGTAATCGAGTGAGGCTGACGGGGTCCCTCGTCGAGGGTCTGCTTGTGGCTGATCGGAGATCGGGATGTCGTCGTCGTTGGGGGTTGTTGTAGGCCCGTGTGGGCGTGATGAGGTGCTCGCTAGATACGTGGAGTTCGTGGCGGCGAGGTGCCGGCCGAACACGGTGTTGGCGACGGTGTCGGACCTGAAGGTCTTCTTCGCGGTGATCGACAAGGACCCGGTCGAGGTGACGCCGGCGGACGTGTTGGAGTTCATCGCCGTCCAGCGCCGCGGTGCTGGTGATGGTCGGGTGGTGCGGCTAGCGGATGGCGGCTCGGGGATGGCTGCGCGCACGATCCGCCGCCGGTTGGCGGTGGTGTCGGGGTTGTTCAACTGGCTCGTGTTGTGTGGTGAGCGGTCGGCGAACCCGGTCCCGCGCGGGATGGCGACACGTCGCACGGGTGCGGGCGGGCAAGCGACCGGAGCGCCGTTGATCCGCACGCCGCGCACGTTGCCGAAGGTGCTCGACCCGGCCGACGTGATCGCGCTGTTAGGGGCGGTTCGTCGGTGGCGGGACCGGGCGATGCTCGAAGCGATGGTCCTCGGTGGGCTGCGCTGTTGTGAGGTGATCGGGCTCAGGTTGGAGGATCTGCAGCCGACGAATCGGCGAGTGTTCATCGCTGCCGGCAAGGGCGGCCATCAACGTCTGATCCCGATGTCGGGCCAGTTCTTCCAGAGCTTGTCGAACTACCTGTCACTCGAACGGCCGGCCGACGCGACGACGGACGCGGTGTTCGTGGTGTTGAAGACGAGCCGTCGCGGGAGCCCGTTGAGCATCAACGGGCTCGAGCAGATCGTCGCTTCGGCGAAGGCCCGTGCCGGACTGGAACGCGCGACGTGCCATCAGTTGCGACACACATGTCTGACCCGACTGCGCGAGGCCGGGATGGCGTTGGAAGCGATCCAAGCGCAGGCCGGTCACCGCTCGATCGAGTCAACCCGCGTCTATCTGCATCTCGCCGACAGCTGGCTCGCCGGCGAGTATCAACGTGCGAGCGACCTGATCGACACCAGCGTCGGGATCCTCCGGTGAGCGCCCTCACCGCCATCAACGAACCCGCCGACGAGCCCGCCGACGACAGCGCAGGCCGGCATCACGACTGGGATCTCGTCGTCGCGCAGGCCCCGCTGTTCGCGGCCACGGCGTGGCGTTATCTGAATCAGCTCGCCGTGTCGATGCGCCCAGCAACCGTGGATGTCGCGGACAACACGTTGCGTTGCTTCGCTCGGTTCCTCGTCGTCGAGTACCCCGAGCTGGTCGGGTTCGTCGATGTCCGCAGAGCTCATGTCGAAGGGTTCAAGGTGTTCTTCGCCGCGCAGCTCACGGCCGCTGGGAAGCCGCCAGCGAGGAACACGATCCGGCAGCGGTTCGGGGTGCTGCGCACGTTCTTCGACCGGATCATCGAATGGGACTGGGACGACGCACCGATGCGGATCCCGATCTTCTCCGTCGACGTCCCTGTCGCTGATGACCCGCTGCCACGTTTCCTCGACGATGTCCAAGCGGCCCGACTCGCCGCTGCAGCCTCTGTTGCTGCACCGTTCGATCGGCTCGTGATCGAGCTGCTGTCACGGACCGGGATGCGTGTCGGCGAGCTCTGCACCCTCGAACGCGACGCGGTCGTCGAGCTCAACGGCGCACCCTGGTTGCGGATCCCGGTCGGCAAACTCCACAACGACCGCTACGTCCCGTTGCACCCCAACGCCGCACGGCTGCTTGCCGAGTGGATCAGCGGCCACCCGCCACTCGAACGGTTGCTGCTGCATCATCACGGGACGCAACTCGATCGGCACCGGATCAGCAGGATCGTCACCCGCGTCGCGAAAGCCGCTGGGCTCGGCCACGTGCACCCGCACCAACTACGGCACACGCTCGCGACCCAGGCGATCAATCGCGGGATGCGACTCGAAGCGATCGCAACCATGCTCGGCCACCGCAGCCTGCGCATGACCCTCACCTACGCGCGGATCGCGAACAAGACCGTCGCCGACGAATACGCCACCGCCTCCGCGAAGATCGACGCGCTCTACACCGCCACCGACCCAGAGCAACGCCTCCAACAACTCGCCGGCGAGCACCGGCGGATGCTCGCCAACGGCTGGTGCAACCGGCCCGTCGCGACCGACTGCGCCTACGAAACGATCTGCGAAGGCTGCGGCTACTACCAGACCACCATCGAGTTCCGCCCGACCCTGAAAGCCCAAGCCGACCACGCCACCCGCAACCACCAGACCGACCGAGCAGCGATCTACAACCGACTCCTCGACACCCTCCCCGCCGAGACCGGCTGACACCGATTACCGGAATAACCCGATCGCCCCTTGACGGATTACCGGAATAACTGCCGATCCGCGCTTCACTCCCAGCCGCGCGAGGCGTAGGGCTGCGAGTCGACGTCGGGGTAGTCGCTGACGTAGAGACCCCACCCCATGTGGGCCCAGTAGGCGGTCATCGCCTCAAGATGGCTCTCAGCCTCGACCGTCCAGACGAGACGCGCAGCGGGGCCAAGCAAGGTACGAGCATCGTCACCATGCGGCCCGGCGAGGCAGAAGGTTGCCCTTCCTCACCTTCGTCCCATAGCTCGTGGAGCACGAGCACATCGTAGGAAGGTCCCCGTGCCGAACTGCCGATCGGCTGGGCGTGATTGCCTGCGATCGGCGCTTGGCAGTGAGGACGCTGTCGTCGAGGGCGTGAGAGGTGGCAGAGTCCTCACATGCTCTCTTCCTCGGACATCGCCTCCTTTGTTGAGCAAGCGACGAGGGACGCAATCGCACGAGTCGTCGAGGTCATCCAGTCGGCCTCGGCAGACGATGAGCGAGTAGCGGTCGCAAAGGACCTGCTCGCTGAGTCGATGACTTCGCCGATGGACCTCTCCCTCGGGGCAGACCAGTTCGCCCGGCTTGCGGCCTACGACGTGATGTCCTCTGCAGCAGCGACGTTGTTCCCGACCATCGAGTAGCGCCGAGCTGCCGATCGGCACGGGACGAGGCCTTGCGCTTTGTCACCGGATGCGGGCAATCTGCTCGGGTGCCGGGGTCGCGTGACGTGCTCAACACCAAACGCGCATTTGCATGGGGCATCGTCATCATCGGCGATGCGGACACACAGGACATCCCGTCACCGAACCGCGACAACACAATCGTCTCATCGGAGTCGGCTGTTGTTGCGATGGTCCGTCATGCGCAGGACGTGGTGAACCCTGAGGACGACGAGTTCCTTGTGGAGGTGCAGTGCTCGGCGGGCGTGGCCGGTCGCGACGAGGTGTCATTCGACGGCGACATCTTCATATCCTCCGGTCGGATCAGCGTCGGAGACGCCGATCACGAGGACAACGTGAGCGTGGAGCCTGGACGCTGGCGGCTTCAGATTGCCGTCGAACCGATCGAGCATCCCGAGCGTGTGAAGGTGTGGTTCAGCCCGGCTCTCGGCGCGTCGACCCACTAGGGCAGAACTGCCGATCGGCATGGCCTGACGCCCTGCGCGCGCCGTCCGGTCCGCAAGCCGCTCGGGTGAGCCGTGCAGCGATCAAGTGCCGAAGCATTTGACACGCCGCTACAACACCGAGGGGCATCTCGAGACAGCTCCCGAGTGTCGAACACCCACGACTGAGGAGCTAGCCGAGCGCATTGTCCACCAGTCGTGACGGCCGGCCGATGCTAGTCGAGAAACGTCAGACAGCGTTCGTGGCTGGTCGCCAGAGCAAGGCGTTGGCTCGACCAATCAACGTCGAAAGCGCATTCGACATCGCCATCGAGGATGAGAACCACGCGGTCACCCGGGTCGAGTCTCACACCGACACCGAACACCTGACTGGCGCACTTGGAGATGCGATGAGAGGCGAAGGGCCCAGCTGATTCTCTGACGTCGATACGCACGCACGAGCTATCCGGCCCCATCCCCGTCTGCATCGTCTGCACCACGACCTGACCACCGGACGGACTCAGCGCTGACGTTTCGTGTAGCGGCCGACCGGAATTGAGGAAGACGATCAGCACACTGGCGAGGACGACGAGATAGAGCGATCCGGCTACTAGTACGCCGCCGGCCAGTAGTCGCCACCACCGTCGCTTCGACACAGCCCAGACCGAGCCGCCAAGAGCGATCACCCAGAACGAAAGCAGCGCCACCTGAATCAGCGGATACTCGTCGAGCACGACGTATCGGCCTGGATTGCGAGCGGCCAGAACGGACACGGCGAGGCCGCCAACGGCGACGACGACCAAGGTCTTTGGCGCTGGGCGGCGGCGTTTCACGATGACCGGCCCCGGATGGTCTCCCCCTAACGGCGGCACGAGCGGTTCGGCCGACTCCTCCATCGGCCCAGACGATACGCCGCCGCTGGCTCAACGAGCTCGCGCCAGAACTGCCTGGTTGATGATCTTGATGGCGTTGCGGCTCGTTCGTAGCGTTTCGGTTCGCTTGGCGGGTTGGCTCATGAACTGCCTGCCGCCTGCGGGTTGGCTTCCGATCGAGGTGCTGTCCGCCGAGTGAATCGCCGTGATGTGGCTCGAAAGAGGCGCGCAGGAGATCTTCAACCAGGAGTGCCCATCGCGGTTCCATCAACCGTTGAAGGGAGAGCTGTCATGTCGGTGATCATCGGGATCGATCCGCACAAGGCGTTGCACGCGGCGTGCGCGATCGATCGTGCTGAGGTCGAGCTATCGAAGTTGCAGGTCCGAACGGGACCTCGTCAGCTGTCAGAGCTGCTGGCGTGGGCGACCCCGTTCGAGTGCCGGACGTGGGCGATCGAGTCGGCGGGAGGCCTCGGCTATCTGCTCGCTCAGCAGCTCGTCGCGAAGGGCGAGCATGTCGTCGGAGCGTGTCAAGTTGTCTGTGTAAGCGGCCGGGTCGGGTTGGTTAGAGGTAGGGGTCGAGGCGGTCGGGGTAGGCGAGCACGAGTTGCTCGAGTGCCTGCTTCCAGTTCGTGGTGATCTGTCCTTCGACGAGCCGGCCGGGAGCTCGGCGCTGACCGGCTGGGAGGCCGCGTTCTTTGGCTCGGTCTCGGGCTCGTTTGTCTTCGATGTTGCAGATCGCGAGCCAGAGCAGCTTCACGACAGCGGCGTCGTTCGGGAAGTGCCCGCGGTTCTTGGTGACCTTGCGGAGCTGGTAGTTCAGCGACTCGATCGAGTTCGTCGTGTAGATCACTCGGCGCAAGGCGGGCGGGAACGCGAGGAACGGCACGAACCGCTCCCACGCGTCCCGGAACGCTTTCACCGTCGACGGATACTTCCGGCCCAGCGGGGTCTGGGCGAACGCTTCGAGTTCGATCAGCGCCCCGTCTTCGTTCGCTGCCTGATAGATCGGCCGCAAGGCGGCGGCGACCTGCTTGCGGTCGCTGTAGTTCACGAACCGCATCGAGGCTCGGATCAGATGCACGACACAGGTCTGCACGGTCGCCTGCGGCCACGTGGCGGCGATCGCTTCGGGGAACCCGGTGAGCCCGTCGCAGCACACGATCAGCACGTCTTTCACGCCCCGATTCGCGAGCTCCGCGCACACCGACGCCCAGAACTTGGCGCCCTCGCTGGTCTGGACCCAGATCCCGAGCACGTGCTTGATCCCGTCGAAATCGACCCCGACAGCGATGTGAGCGGCCTTGTTGCGGACATGGCCGCCGTCACGGACCTTGACGATGATCGCATCCAGGTAGACGACCGGATAGAGCGCATCGAGCGGGCGTTGCTGCCAGGCGAGCACCTCGTCCGAGACGGCGTCGACGATCTTCGAGATCGTCTCATGCGAGAGCTCGGTCCCGACCGTGCTGGCGAGGTGATGAGCGATGTCCCGCACGGTCATGCCGCCTGCGTAGAGCGAGATGATCATCGCGTCGAGCCCGTCGAGACGACGGACACCGGTCGGGACCAGCATCGGTGAGAACGTGCCCTGCCGGTCACGCGGGATCGCCAGCTCGATATCGCCGATCTCCGTCGCGACGGTCTTCGGGAAGCTCCCGTTACGCGAGTTCGGGAACATCGACGCGTCCGGATCACCACGGTCATAACCGACGTGATCCGACAACTCGACCTCGAGCCCGCGCTCGAGCGATGCCTTCAGCATCCCTTTCAGCAGGCCCTCGTGACCGGTCAGCGGTTCCCCGGCATCGATGCGGGCGAAGATCTCATCGAGCGCACCCGAGGATTTCAACGAGTCCGCGATCTCCTTCTGTTGCCGGCGACGCTCCTCGCGCTCCGGATCTGCTTTGGCCATAGCCACAGTGTGTTCTCCCTTCAGGGAACAGACCCGGACCGCTTACACAGACCATCTGACACCTCCGGCACCGGGTTGGCTCATCATCGGATCACTCTCACAGAGCAATGACGAGGCTGCAGACAGGCGCATAGGACAAACCGCACCGAACTGCCGATCGGCGCGGACGTCGCGGCACCGGTCGTCCGGGTTTGCCGGCCGGCCTACCCGGCCTCCGACGAAGGGTCCGATTGATCCCTTCCCTCTTGCTGAGGCGCCGATGTGCGCCTTCGCTCACGCTCCCCAGCATTTCTCGCCGCCTGGAACGCAAACTTCGCCCTCAGATAGGTCGCGGCGGCAACAAGGGCGACCCCGACGAGGATGAACCCTGCGACTGCCAAGGTTTCCATGGTGCTCCTGCTTAGTGGTGACGTGAACTCGCCGAGCGCAAGTCGACCGGCGTGCACGCCAGAGCACCCAGACTAGGCGTGCACCGATTCCGCCGAGCCGATCTGGTCAGCCTTGTAGAGTCGCGGCGTGTCGGCAAAGAGTCGCTTCGTTGGCCTTGAGACCGCGCCGATTGCAATCGGCATTGTCGGCGCGCTCATGCTGACTTGGCTCATCTCCGATTGGAACCCGTGGCCAGTCGCGGTGGTGCTCGGCGCAGTCGCAACGGTGGCGCGAGCCGTTGCCGCCGCGCACGCATTTGAGAACATGAACTGAGGGGACTGAGCGCCCTGTAGCGCCGATCTGCCGCTCGGCTCGGCTTGATCCCTTGCGCTCGCCGCCCGGTCCGAGCAATCTGGCGCGGTGCCGCAACGCATCGATCTTGACGAAGCGGCGGCCCAGATTGTCAGCCGCCGGGAGGCTTGGGTGGCATCGGGGCTTGCAGTCGGCGACCTCACATGGCGCGATCAAGGGTCGGGCTGGCCACCTGTGATCACGGTGGACCGAAGCGAGGTGACGTCGGCCGACTCAGTCGGGGTCAGCGTGCGCAAGGGGGTTCAGGAAGGCTCCGTCGTTTTGTTCGACGGAGGCTGGGCCGACCTGCTGTGGTGGTCGGGCGAAGCAACCGACGACCCAATCGACGAAGCACCGGGCTGGGATGACTGGCTCGACATCGACCGCTTCAGCGCATTGCTCGATCGTTTCGCCAGCATGTTCCGATAGCTCCGAACTGCCGATCGGACTGTCTCGACAGAGGCGACGTAGGGATGCGGCGTCGGTTCAACGCGAACGGCGCGTGTTCGCTCTCTGGCAACATGGCGTCGATGCTTGGTCGCGTTGACGTGCTTCAGGAACCCGATGCCGACATCTGCCTCAACCGCACGCTGGACACGAGCGAGATCCCAAGCTTCATCGCAGCGTCGTCGCTGAGCGCAGAAGACGTGTACGACGTCGGAGTGATCCGCTGGGCAGGCGCCACGACATGGGCATGGACCATCGAATGCAACGCCATGGATCAGGTCCGCACCGGCGAACTCGCGAACATCCTTCGCCAGCGCATCATCGAACGGGTCGAACTGGTGCCTGGCGTCCGGGGGTGTCAGAACCAGGACACTGAGACGCTCATCGTTGACGGCAGCCCAGATGCCAGATCGCTCCTCGCTGCCGCTGCTGAGGTGATCGACGAGCTTGCGGAACGGATCGCGAACCATCGACACGACACGCCGGAGGACAGCGGCGGCTCACCTGAGCGGCATGCTGCGGTCAACTTCGGCACGTCGTGGAAGTGCAGTTGTGGTGCCGGCGGCGAAGGCCTGTCTCCGAAGGAATCGCAAGCGCAGTTCGTGTGGCACTGCCGGCAGACGGGATCGCGCTAGTCGAACACCTGAGCTTCGAACTCTCGGGAACACGCGTCGCCCGATCGCCCCGATCCGAACTGCCGACAAGTCTCAGCGTCGCCTCGGCTGATCGTCGTAGTAGACGGTCATGGTCAGGTCGTCTTCGCCCTCGGTGACCTCGGAGTGGAAGACGACGTCGTGCACGTCCACGTCGCCTAATGCCTCAATGAACCGCCCCGGGTCGCGTGACTGCTCGGGCTATTGGGTGACGGCCTCGGAGGCCGGCTGTGTTTGACGGTAGTGCAGGGCTTCGAACTCGGCCGGGGTGGT